>Ga0310914_10000257_pt1 | contig 29000 bp, 25 predicted proteins | sample GREbulkMGAN108_FD_203450 | JGI IMG/M metagenome (GOLD analysis project Ga0310914, IMG submission 203450) | Lab enrichment of tropical soil microbial communities from Luquillo Experimental Forest, Puerto Rico - GRE.bulkMG.AN108 | ecosystem: Environmental > Terrestrial > Soil > Tropical forest >... | reverse complement strand
GGCGTCGAGCTTGACGCCGAGCCCGGAGCCGCGCGGGAAGCGGAAGGCGGCCGGGCCGTCGTGGGCGAGCGCGGTGGCGAGCATGTGGCGCATCTCGTTCTCGTCCGACGGCGCCATCACCAGCATGTTCGGCACGCAGCGGAGGTAGGAGAAGTCGAACGCCCCCTGGTGCGTCTTGCCGTCGGCCCCGACCAGCCCGCCGCGGTCGAGCGCGAACGTGACCGGCAGCTTCTGCAGCGCCACGTCGTGGATGATCTGGTCGTAGGCGCGCTGCAGGAAGGTCGAGTAGATGGCGACCACCGGCCGCATCCCCTCGCAGGCGAGCCCGGCCGCGAACGTCACCGCGTGCTGCTCGGCGATCCCGACGTCGTACGTCCGATCCGGGAAGAGCTGCTTCGCCTTGATGAGCCCGGTCCCCTCGAGCATGGCGGCGGTGATGGCGACCACCCGGCCGTCGCGCTCCATCTGCTCGCACAGGGCCTCGGCGAACAGGTCCGTGTAGCCCTTCACCGCGGGTTTCTTCGCCGTCGACTTCCCGGTCGCGATGTCGAAGAAGCTGAGCCCGTGGCCGCGCGTGGCGAGGTCCTTCTCCGCCGGCTGGTACCCCTTGCCCTTGGTGGTGATGGCGTGCACCAGCACCGGCCCTTCGCAGCTCTGCACCTTCTTGAACGTCTCGACCAGCCCCACGACGTCGTGCCCGTCGACCGGCCCCACGTACTGGAACCCCATCCCCTCGAAGAGGATGCCGGGCGAGACGAGCGCCTTCGTGGCGTTGATGGCGTGCCGGATGACCTTGATCGCGTCGGCGCCCTTCGGGACCTGGCGCAGGATCTCCTTCACCGTACGGCGCCAGTGGTTGAAGGTGCGGGAGGCGAACTTCTTGGTGAACCACTCGGAGAGCGCGCCCACGTTGGGCGAGATCGACATCTCGTTGTCGTTGAGGACGACGAGCAGATCGCGCGCGAGGTAGCCGGCCTGGTTCAGGCCCTCGAAGGCGATGCCGCCCGTCAGCGCGCCGTCGCCGACGAGCGCCACCACCTTGCCCTGCCCGCCGTGCAGCCGCCGCCCCTCGATCATCCCCAGCGCGGCCGAGATCGCCGTCGACGCGTGGCCGACGCCGAACGCGTCGTGCTCCGACTCGTGCCGCTCGGGGAAGCCGGCCAGCCCACCCTCGGTGCGGATCGTGCGGAACCGGTCGCGCCGGCCGGTGAGGAGCTTGTGGGCGTAGGCCTGGTGGCCGACGTCGAAGACGAGCCGGTCGAGGGGCGAGCTGTAGACGTAGTGCAGCGCCACGACCAGCTCGACCGCGCCGAGCGACGAGCCGAGGTGGCCGCCGTTCCGGGCGCAGGTGGCGACGATCTCGTCCCGGATCTCCTGGCAGACCTTGGGCAGGTCCTCGGGCTTGAGCCGCTTGAGGTCGAGGGGCGAATCGATCCGGTCGAGCAGTGTGGCCATGGTTCACCTCTCCCGCGTCACGACATAGCGTGCGAGCTGCCGTAGCGCCTCGGCCGGCGGCCCGAGCGGCTCGAGCAGCCGGAGCGCCTCGTCGCAGGCCGCCTCGGCGCGCCGGCGCGCCTCGGCCACCCCGAGCAGGGACGGCAGGGTCGCCTTGCCGGCGGCGGCGTCCTTCCCGGCGGCCTTGCCGAGCGTCGCCGCGTCGCTCGTGACGTCGAGCAGGTCGTCCGCGATCTGGAAGGCGAGGCCGAGCCGCTCGCCCACGGCGAGGAGCCCTTGCGCCGAGCCGGTGGCCGCGACGGCGCCGCCCGTCACGGCGGCCGCGATGAGCGCGCCCGTCTTGCGAGCCATGAGCGTGAGGACCTCGCCCTCCGAGAGGGCGCGCCCCTCGCCGGCGAGGTCGAGCGCCTGCCCCTCCACCATCCGGAACGCACCCTGGGCGAGCAGGGCGGCGAGCTGCGCGGCGCGCGGGTCGGGCGACGCGAGCAGGTGGGCGAACGCGAGCGACTGGAGGCCGTCGCCCACCAGCACGGCGGTCGCGTCGTCGAACGCCTTGTGCACGGTGGGGCGGCCGCGGCGCAGATCATCGTCGTCCATGCACGGCAGGTCGTCGTGGACGAGCGAGTAGGTGTGCACCATCTCGAGCGCCAGCGCGAAGCGCATGGCGAGCCCATCGTCGCCCGCGTCGCCGGAGAGCGCCTCGCAGGTGGCCAGCACGAGGGCGGGGCGCAGCCGCTTGCCCCCGCCGGTGAGCGCGTACTCGAACGCGAGGCCGAGGCGCTCGGGGGCGTCGCGCCGGCGCTCCGCGGCGACGTGCCGGAGCAGGGCGTCGACACGCGAAGCGACGGCCTCGAGGTAGCCGCGGGCGGAAGGCGTGGAGGGCAGCACGGGTTGGGGGGTTGTACCATACCCGCGGGAGCGGGTTCAGGCTCCGCGGGGGACGAATCCGCGTCTAGGCCGGCGCGGTCAGCTGGACCGCGCCCCGCTGGGTGAGGATCTCGCGGATGCGCGCCACCAGCCGGTCCATGTCGAGCGGCTTCGAGAAGTAGTCGATGGCGCCCGCCTCGAGCCCGGAGCGCTCGTCCTCGGCGCTCTTGCGCGCCGACACGAAGATGACCGGGATGTCGTGGAACGTCTCGTTCTTCTTGATGGCCCGGCACAGCTCGAACCCGTCGATCCAGCTCATCATGACGTCGAGCAGGATCACGTCCGGCCGGTCGACGTGCATGGCGGAGATGAGCCGGAGCCCGTTCGCGGCCTGGCCGACGTCGAAGCCCTCCAGCTCCAGCGCGAGGGTGAGCATCTCGCGCGTGTCGCGGTCATCATCGACGATGATGACCTTGGGCTTGCGGGGTCGGTCATCGTTCATTCACGGGCCCTTGCTGGCGTCGGGATCGAACGGGACCTCTTCCTGGGAGCCGTCGGCGTTGCGCACCAACATGTCGATGCGCCGCTCCGCCTCGTCGAGCTTCCGGGTCGCCTCGTGCGCCAGCTTCACGCCCTCGGCGAACTTCTCGATGGAGGACTCCAGGCTCAGACCACCCGACTCGAGCTCGCCCACGACGCGCTCCAGCCGAGCGACGACCGCGTCGTAGGCGGCGTCGGCTGAGGCAGGGCGCTCCGCGGGGGCGGCGCGATCATCGGTGGTCGTCGTGCGGTCTGCCACCGACACTACCTAACAACCTCGCGCGAGCCGATCAACCAGCGTCGCCCCGGACCCGCCTCACCCGGGGCGAGGGAGCCCGCGCGCGGGAAGGGGGTCGGCGCCGGCGTCGCGCTCCTCGACCCGGACGTCGAGCCAGCCGCGAGCGAGCGCAAGCCGCAGTGCGTCGCGCGGCGCGACCTCGGCGCTCGAGCGCACCAGCCGTCCGTCGGGCGCGAGAGCGAGCGCGAACCCGCGCTCGAGCAGCTTCGCGACGTTGGCCGGCTCGAGCCGCGCCTGGAGGCGTTCCAGGCGGAGCCGCTCGCGCGGGAAGGTCGTGGCCTGCCAGCGGCCGAGCCGGCGCGCCGCGTCCTCCGTCCGGCGCAGCAGCGCGCGCAGGCGCGCTCGCGGCTCCGCGCGCCCGAGCCGGCCGCGCAGCTCGACGACGCGGACACCGAACAGGCGCGCCCGCGCCCGAACTGCAGACTCGGCGCGGTGCTGCAGGTCGTCGAGCCGGTGCCGCTGCAGGGACAGGAGGTGCCTGGGGTCGCTGAGCTCGGCGCGGAGCGCCCGCACCTCGCGCCGGCGCGAAGCCACCGCCTCGGTGGTGGAGCGCCGCAGCCGCGCGCGCAGCGTCGCCACCCGCTCCTCGAGCTCGGCCTTGACCGGTACCACGAGCTGCGCGGCATGGGTGGGGGTGGCGGCCCGGACGTCGGCGACGAGGTCCGCCACCGTGAAGTCGACCTCGTGCCCGACCGCGCTCACCAGGGGCACCGGGCAGGCGGCGAGCGCGCGCGCGAGCCGCTCGTCGTTGAACGCGCTGAGGTCGTCCTGCGAGCCCCCGCCCCGGGTCACGACCACCACGTCGCAGCCGGCCCGGCACAGCCCGCGGACGGCCGCCGCCACCTGCGCCGGCGCACCCTCCCCCTGCACCCGGCACGGCGCCACGAGCACCGGCATGCTCGGGAAACGACCGTGGAGCACGCGCAGGAAGTCGCGCAGCGCGGCACCGGTCGGGCTCGTCGCGACGCCGACGCGGCGCGGCAGGAACGGGAGCGGGCGCTTGCGGGCGGGATCGAGCAGCCCGTCCTGCTGCAGCCGCTCCTTGATCTGCTTCAGCAGGAGCGCCTGCGCTCCCTCGCCGCGCGGCTCTATTTCCTGGAGGACGAGCTGATACTTCCCATGGGGGGGATAGATCTCGATGAACCCGCGCGCCACGACCTCGAGCCCGTCCTCGAGCGCGAACGGAACGCGCCGCGCCTGCGATGCCCACAGCACCGCGCCGATCGAGGCCTCGTCGTCCTTGAGCGCGAAGTAGACGTGGCCGCTCGCCTGGCGCCGGAGATTCGCCACCTCGCCCGCCACCCACACGTCCCTGAAGCGAGGCTCGACCTGCGCGCGGAGCAGCCGGGTCAGCTCCCCCACGCCGAGCGGGCGCGGCCGGACCTGCGCGAAGAGGTCACCGGTTTCGCCGGGTCGCTGGGCCATAATCCTTCAGGCAGCGCGCTGCGGCGCGGCCAGCGCGGCCCGGGCGATGTCGGCCAGCGCCGACACGAACTCCGGCCGTGTCCCGACGGCCTTCGCCCGGGCATAGGCGATCGCCCCGCCCTTCGTCGCCGCCTCGCGTGCGAGAATGTCGAGATCGTAGAGCGTCTCGAGGTGCTCCGAGACGAAGGCGATGGGCACGGTCACGATGGCGCGGCCCCGGGCGGCCCGCTCGAGGAACTCGACCGTGTCGGGGCCGAGCCACTTCGTCGGCCCGATCCGACTCTGGTACGTGACCTGCCAGCGACCGGCGCCGAGCCCCAGCCGCTCGGCGACGCCCCGCGCCGAGACCTCGATGTACCGCGGGTACGGATCGCCCTTCTTGACCTCGCTCACGGGCAGACCGTGCGCGCTGAAGACGACCAGCGCCTCGCCCCGCGCCGCCTCAGGCAGCTCGGCCAGCGCCTCCCGCACTGTCCCGGCGCACGCCTCGAGCCAGCCCGGGTGGTCGTGCCAGGTGCAGACCTCCGCGAGCGGCCGGTCCTTCGGCCAGCGCCGGCGGAGCTCCGCGAGCGAGCTGCGGGTCGTGGCGTTCGCCCACTGCGGGTACAGCGGGAGCGCCAGCGCCCGCTCCGCGCCGGCGGCGAGCGCCTCGCGCACCGCCTCCTCGGTGGAGGGGTGGCCGCAGCGCATCGCGAGATGGCAGGAGAACCCGGGCCCGAGCGCGCTGGCGAGCGCCCGCGCCTGCTCCTCGGTTCGCTCGACGAGCGGCGAGCGGCCACCGATGAGCTGGTACTTCTCCGCCGACGAGGGCGCTCGCCGGTTCGCGATGAGCCACGCCAGCGGCCGCTTGAGCGGTCCGAGTCCCGCGGGGAGCACGTCGAGGAAGAGCTCGTACAGGTAGGGCTCGACCTCCGCCAGGTTGCGCGGACCGCCCAGGTTCATGAGAAAGACCGCGGTCTTCATCTAGACCGTCCGCGAGAACTGCTTCTTGCCGCCTTCCTTGTCGAGGTAGGCGTCGAACAGCATGGCGACGTTGCGGACGAGGAGCTGCCCGAGCGGCAGCACCCGGAGCACCTCGCCGTCGAACGTCACCAGCCCGTCCTGAACCAGCTCGTCGACGCCCTTCCGGAGGGAGGTGGCGACGTCGGCCCGCGCCTGCGGTCCGAACTTCTGCTCGACCTCGCGCAGGTCGAGCCTGAGCAGGCACATGACGCGGTTGATGACGAAGCGCCGCATGACGTCGTCGGCGCTGACGCTGGCCCCGCGCTCGACCGGGATCTCGCCCGCCGCCACCTTGTCGCCCCAGTCCTTCAGCCGGTGGGAGTTCTGGGCGTAAGCGCCGCCGATGTCCGAGATGGAGCTCATCCCGAAGGCGACCGTGTCCGCGGCCGGACGCACCGTGTAGCCCTGGAAGTTACGGGTGAGGTACCCCTCGCGCTGCGCCCTGGCCATCTCGTCCGACTCGAGCGCGAAGTGATCGAGCCCGATGAGCCGGTACCCGGCCTTGGTGAACGCGTCCACCGCGGCCAGGAACAGCTCGACGCGCTGCTCGGTCTTCGGGAGCGCCTCCTGGGGGAGCAGCCGCTGGTGCGGCTTCGACCAGGGGACGTAGGCGAATCCGAACACCGCCATCCGATCGGGGTGGATGGCCAGGATGCGCCCGAGCGTGTCCGTCCAGGTGTCGGGGGTCTGATACGGCAGCCCGTAGATGAGGTCGAGGTTCACGCCCTTGAAGCCGAGCTTGCGGGCGTGCTCGACGAGCTCGCGCGTCTCCTTCTCGCCCTGGATGCGGCCGACGACCTCCTGCACCTTCGCGTCGAAGTCCTGCACCCCCATCGAGACCCGGTTGAAGCCGAGCCCGGAGAGGGTGTCGAGCTGCTCCTTGGCGGTGATGGCGGGGTCGATCTCGATCGCCTTCTCGGCGTCCGCCGTGAACTCGAAGTGGCGGGCCAGGATGTCGTGGCAGCGCGTGAGCTGCTTCGAGTCGAGGAAGGTGGGCGTGCCGCCGCCCCAGTGGAGCTGCGAGACCGCGCGCCGGTTGGGCAGCTTCGCCGCCACGAGCGCCACCTCCTTCTCGAGGAGGTCGAGATACGCGTCGGCGCGGCTCCGGTCGTGCGTCGCCACGACGTTGCAGCCGCAGAAGCGGCACATCTCCCGGCAGAACGGCAGGTGCACGTAGACCGAGAGCGGCCCCTGGTCGGCGTCGGCGCGGGCGAGGTGCTCGACGTAGCGGTCCGCCTGGAAGGCGTCCGTCCATTCGGGCGCCGTCGGATAGCTCGTGTAGCGCGGCCCGGGCCGGTCGTATTTCTTGATGAGCTGGAACGACGGGATCTGGATCACGCGCGGGCTCCTACGGCCGGAAGGCGTGAACGGCCTCGACGAGCGCCTTCACGTTCTCCGGCGGAGTCGGGGGCTGGATGCCATGGCCGAGGTTGAAGATGTAACCGGGCTGGTGGCCGACCGCCTCCAGGAGGCGCCGCGCGCGGGCGAGTAGCGTCGCCTGCGGCCCGAGCAGCAACGTCGAGTCGAGGTTGCCCTGCAGGGCCACCGCGGCGGGGAGCAGCCGGCGCGCCTCCTCGAGCGGCAACCGCCAGTCGAGCGAGACCACGTCGTAGCCGAGCTTGCCGATGGGGCCGAGGTGCGTCGACATCCCGGTCGCGAAGAAGATGGTCGGGACGCCCGTCCTGCGCAGCGCCTCGGAGATGCGGGCGAGGTAGGGGAAGCTGAACTCCTCCAGGTCCTCGCGCCCCAGCTCGCCGAGCCAGCTCTCGAAGATCTGGACGGCCTGCGCGCCCGCCGCGACCTGCGCCTCGAGCTGCACGATGGCCGCCTGCGTCAGCTTCTCGAAGAGCGCGTGCGCCCCCTGCGGATCGGCGTAGAGCATCGTCTTGAGGCGGGTGAAGCCCTGGCTCCCGCCCTCGACCGCGTAGCTGGCGACCGTGAACGGGCCGCCGACGAACCCGATGAGCGGGACGCGGTCGGCGAGGACGCGCCGGATGGCGCGCACGCCGTCGAGGACGTAGCCCAGGTCCTTGTCCGGGTCGGGCACCCGGAGCGCATCGATGTCACCGCGGGTCCTGACCGGGTTCCCGATCTTCGGGCCACCGTCGCCCTTTCCCTTCTCGCCCTTCTCGAACGAGAGGTCGAGCCCCATCGCCGGCAGCGCGATGAGGATGTCGGAGAAGAGGATCGCGGCGTCGAGATCGAACTCGTCGATCGGCGCGGCGGTGACCTGCGCGATGAGCTCGGGGGAGCGGCAGAGCTCGAGGAAGCTCACCTTGGCGCGGACGGCCCGGTAGCTGGCCTGGTAGCGCCCTGCCTGCCGCATGAGCCACACGGGGATGCGATCGACCGGCTCGCGCCGGCACGCCTTCAGGAATCGGTGCTGGAGAGGTGCCATGAGGGTCGCGCATCTTACCCGACCGGGCGCGTGTACGCACACGCGACTCTTGAGCGCAGGCGCCTCGCCAGGCTGACGACCTGGCGGGCGCATGTAAGCCTTGGGCGGTCCGCGCCGAGCAGCGCCCGCGCACGCGGCGGCGCCATTGCGGAGCGCCGCATCGGGGACCAAGCTCGCCGGAACGCGTCGAAGAGCCCACTTTCGCGGCGAGGACTGACCGAAGCCCCGCGCCGCGGAGGCGGCGCGGAGCAAGATTCCGCAGCCGCGCGGAGATCTCGGAGGTGCGCGTTCCGGCCCCGCGCACCACGTTGCGGCGCGGAGCACGGGCGCCGACGCGCGCGCGGGCGCGGGCGCAGAGCGGCGGGGGCGACTCCGCGGGCTCTATCAGCCCATGAGCGCGGAGACCGCCGCGGCCGCGCTCACCCCCGCGACCCGCACCGTCTTCCTGCGCCCGGTGTCCCCGCGCACGATGGCGACGTCGGACTTTCGCACCCCGAGGGCCTCGGCGACGAACTCGACCAGCGCCGCGTTCGCCTCCCCGTCCACCGGCGGCGCCGCGAGCTGGAGCTTCAAGCGGCCGTCGTGCTCGCCGACGGCGCGGGTGCGCGACGCCCTCGGCTGGACGAGCAGGTCGAGCTCCGCCCCACCGGCGACGTCCCGCGCCCACGAAGGCACGCTCACCTCACGCCCACGATCGCGATGCCCGCCTTGTCCGCACGCCGGACCATCTCGTCGCGGTCCATCACGAGCGTGGCGCCGGCCTCCACCGCCAGCACGCGCGCCTTCACCTCGCGCATCACCTCGACGGTGTCGGGACCGACCGCGGGCAGGTCGAAGCGCCGGTCCTGCTGGGGCTTCACCGCCTTCGCCACCACCGCCCCCTCGGCCAGCTCGCCTCCGCGGCGGATGCAGGCGTCGGTGCCCTCCAGCGCCTCGACCGCGAGGGCCACGCCGTCCTTCACCACCACCGTCTGCCCGAGCTCGAGCCTGCCGATGCCGCGCGCCAGCTCGAGCCCGTACCGCGCGTCGCGCCACTCCGCCTCCGACGGCGCGCGCCGCCCGAGCAAGCCCTCAGGGGCGACCCGGTCGGCGAGGAACGGCGTGGCGTCGACCACGGGCAGGCCCTGCTCCTCGAGCCAGCGCGCGATGGCGCGCAGCAGGTTGTCGTCGGAGCGGATCGCCACCTGCGCCAGGATCTTGAGCGCGGCGGCGTCGAGCCAGGCGTCGCGGAAGTAGCGGACCTTGGCGACGCCGCCCAGCATGATCACCTCGGACGCGCCGCCTTGCTTCAGGGCCGAGGCGATCTTGCCGAACTCGCCCAGCTTGACCCAGGTGAGCGCGTCGACGGCCGCCTCCAGCTCGGGCAGGGTCTGGCGCACGAAACCGGTCGCGATCACCCGGTGCCCAGCGCGCCGCGCGCTCTCGGCGAGGAGGAGCGGGAAGCGGCCGCTGCCCGCGATGAGACCGATCGTCGACATCCGTGGACGCGCCCCTCTCCCGGGCCCCTCCCGCTGGCGGGGTAAGCGAGCCGCAACGCCGGGAACGATCCTACCTGACCAGCCCCCGCTCCCCGACGCTCTCCAGGAACCCCAGCAGGTGGTCGATCTCGGCGTGGCCGCCGAGCTCCACCCGCAGCTGCTGGCACGCCTCGCGCAGCCCGAGCTTCTGACGGAAGACGATCCGATAGGCGTCCTTGATCCGGGCCAGCTGCTCGTCCGAGCAGCCGTTCCGCTGCAGGCCGGTGGTGTTGAGCCCGATGACCGCGGCGCGGTCGCCCTGCACCATGCAGTAAGGCGCCACGTCCTGGACGATGATCGACCCGCCCGCGGCGAAGACGAAGCGCCCGATGCGCGTGAACTGGTGGACGGCCGAGAGGCCGCCCAGGATGACGTGATCCTCGAGCGTGACGTGGCCCGCCAGCGGCACCGAGTTGGCGAGGATGCAGTGGTCGCCCACCTGGCAGTCGTGCGCGACGTGGCTGTTCGCCATGAACAGACAGTCGTTGCCGATGCGGGTCACGCCGCCGCCTCCGGCGGTGCCGATGTGGACGGTGGCGAACTCGCGGAACTGGTTGCGGTCGCCGATGACGATGCGGGTGGGCTCGCCGCGGTACTTGAGGTCCTGCGGGATCTGCCCGAGCACCGCGTGCGGGAAGACGCGGTTGCCCCGGCCGAGCTCGGTGTCGCCCTCGATGACGGCGTGGGCGCCGACCGACGTGCCGGCCCCGAGCTTCACCTGGGCCCCGATGACGGCGTAGGGCCCGACCTCGCAGCTCGCGTCGATGCGGGCGCCCGGCGCCACGACGGCGGTGGGGTGGATGGCCATGCTCGCTCCCCGCCTCTAGACGTCGGCCATCATGGCCATGAACTCGCCCTCGGCCACCACCTGGCCGTCGACCTTGGCCTCACCCTTCACCTTGATGATGCTGCCCTTGTTCTTCAGCATCTCGCAGTGCAGCTCGAGGACGTCGCCTGGGACCACCGGTTTGCGGAAGCGCGCCCCGTCGATGGCCATGAAGTAGATGACCTTCCCGGCTCGCTGCTCCTCCGGCGTGGTGGTGAGGGACATGAGGGCGGAGGCTTGCGCCAGGGCCTCCAGGATGAGGACGCCCGGCATGACGGGATGGCCGGGGAAGTGGCCGGCGAAGAACGGCTCGTTCGCCGTGACGCACTTCACGCCCACCACCCGCTTGTTCGGCTCGAGCTCGACCACGCGGTCGACGAGCAGGAACGGGTAGCGGTGGGGCAGGAGCTTCTGGATCTGCTTCACGTCGAGGATGGGCTGGCTCACCGTTTCGTCTCCAGGGCCTCGAGCTTCTTCTCCAGCTCGCGCAGCCGCTTCGCCAGCTCGGGGAGGCGCGAGAGCGTGGCCTCGATCCGCAGCGCCAAGCCGCGCGAGCGGGCCGGGCTTCCGAGCATCATCTCCCCGGCCGGGACGTCATTGGCGATCCCCGACTGCGCGAGCAGCTTCGCGCCCGCGCCGATCTCGACGTGGCCTACGATGCCGACCTGGCCGGCCGCGATCACTCCCGGCCCCAGCTTGGAGGACCCGGAGATCCCCACCTGCGAGACGATGATCGAGAGCGGCCCGATCTCGACGTTGTGCGCCACCTGGACCAGGTTGTCGATCTTCACGCCGCGCCCGATGCGGGTCACGCCGAGCGTGGCCCGGTCGACGCAGGTGTTGGCCCCGAGCTCCACGTCGTCCTCCACCACCACCGTGCCGGTCTGCGGCACCTTGTAGTGGCGGGGGCCGGAGCCCGCCTCGCCCTCTGGATCGAACGCGAAGCCGAAGCCGTCCGAGCCCACCACGCACCCGGGCTCGAGCACGACCCGGTCGCCGAGGACGCAGCGGTCGCGCACCACCGCGTTCGGCCACAGGACGCAGTCCTCACCGAGCCGGGCGCCCTCCCCCACGTACGCCCCGGGGTAGAGGATGCAGCGTGGCCCCACGACCGCGCCCGCCGCCACGAAGGCGAAGGGCATGAGCTCGGCGCTCGGGTCGACCCGCGCCGACGGGTGTACGAACGCCTGCTCGGACGCGAACGGGATCGCGACCCTCGGCGGGTGGAGGAGCGTCGCCACCTTCGCGAACGCGAGGTAGGCGTTCTTCACCTTCAGGACCGTCCGTCCGGCCGACACGGTCTCGTCCGGCTCGACCAGCACCGCGCCCGCCCGCGACGCCTCGAACGCCTGGCGGTACTTCTTGTTCGCGAAGAACGAGAGGTCGGAGGGACCGGCCTCCTCGAGCGGCATCAGCCGGGTGATGGTGAGGTCGCCTTCGCCCTCGACGGTGCCCCCCACCCGCTCCGCGAGCTCGCGGAGCGAAAAGGTCACTTCCCCTCCTTCTTCGCCGCGGGCTTCTTCTCCCCGTTCTTGGCGGTGGGGGCGGCCGCGCCCGGCTTGTGGCGCGCGTTGTACTTGCGGACGAGCTCATTCGTGAGGTCGAGCGCCGGGTCCGCGTACACGAGCGCCTCGGCGCTCACCACCGCGCTCACCCCCTCCTGCTCCGCGATCTCCCGCACCAGGGCGTGCATCTTGTCGAAGATCCCGCGGGTCGCCTCGCGCTCGCGCTCGGAGAGCTCCTTCTGCAGCTGCACGAAGAAGCTCTGCAGCTCCATGCCCTTCCGCTCCAGCTCGCCCTGCTTCTGCTTGCGCGCGTCGTCGCTCATGACGACGGCCTGCTTCTCGAAGTCCTGCCGCATGCGGTCGAACTCCGCCTTCTTGTCGTCGAGCAGCTTCTGCTTCTGGTCGAACTCGCGCTTCAGGCTCTCCTTCGCGAGCTTGCCCTCGTCGACGCTGTTGAGGGCGCGCTGGAGGTCGACGAAGGCGATGCGGCCCTCGGCGCGCGCGTGGGCGGGCAGGGCTCCCAGGGCGAGCGCGGCGACGAGAGAGAGGGCTGCGGTGGTGCGCATGACGTGGTTCCTCGCGACGTGAAGCTAGAAGAAGTTGCCGATCGTGAACTGGAAGTCGACCGGAGAGTCGATCGCGATCCCGGTGATGGGATCCTTCCGGGGGTTCAGTGGAATACCCCACTCGAAGCGAAGAGGTCCAATGGGGCTGAACCAGCGGAAGCCGAACCCGACCGACTTGAACATCGACAGGGCGAGCCCCGGGTGGTCTGGATCGGACAGGAAATACCCCGGCTTGTACGCGTTCCCCATATCGTAGAACACCACCCCGCGGATACCCACCTTCTCGAAGATGGGGAACTCCAGCTCGAGGTTGACGGTGACCTGCTTGTTGCCGCCGCCCGCGAAGTCGAACAGCTCGGAGTCGGGGCGCGGCTGCGCGCCGGCCGGCACGGTGGGCGAGATGGAGAGCAGCCGGTAGCCGCGGACCGAGTTGATGCCGCCCAGGTAGTAGAACTCCGAGACCGGGATGGGATGGGCGCCGTCCCAGGCCTCGATGTAGCCCGCGGCGACCTTGGCGCGCGCGACGACTCCCCAGAAGAGCGGGTGGTAGTAGCGCGTGTCGAGCGTGTAGCGGGTGAACAGGTTCACCTGCTGGCCGAAGAGGAAGGAGGGCGCCAGCGCGGGCGGCGCCGCCTCGGCCGAGACGGACGTGAAGAAGCCGCGGGTCGGGAAGAGCCGGTTGTCCCGCTTGTCCCACTGCAGCGACAGCCGCAGCGCGCTCGTGGTCCCAGACCGGAAGCGGTTGAAGAGCAGGATGTCCGTCGTGGTCGGGGTCACCGTGACGAACTCGTTCGTGTAGGTCGCGAAGAGGCGCATGTCCTCCAGGCTCTCGGCCCACCTCCACCACTGGGCGAGCCCGTTGAGCTCGTAGCCCCACGTGAGGGATCCGCCGATCGCCTTGCGGGAGAAGGTCGTGTAGTACCCCTCGGTCGCGTACAGGTCGAAGGCGAAGGTCCACTTCGAGTCGAGGAAGTACGGCTCCACGAACTGGATCTGGCCGAGCTGCCGGATGGACGAGTACTGCACCTGCAGCGAGAGCGTCTGCCCCCACCCGAAGAAGTTGTTCTGCGTGATCTGTCCGGTGAGGATGAGGTTCTCGTAGGAGGAGAACCCGGCGCCGATCTGGAACGTTCCGGTGGAGCGCTCCTTGACCGTCACCTTGGCGACGAGCTTGTCGTCGGCGCTGCCCTTCTCGGTCGTGATGTTGACCGTCTCGAAGTAGCCGAGCGCATTGACGCGGTTCTTGGAGGTGGTGAGCAGGCTCTGGTTGTAGAGCTCGCCCTCGTACACGCGCAGCTCGCGCCGGATCACCTTGTCGCGCGTCTTGTTGTTGCCGCCGATCTCGATCCGCTCGAAGTAGGTCTTCTTGCCGGGCTGGACGTCGTAGGTGAGGTCGACGATGCGCGTGGCCGGATCGACCTTCGTCTCGGGGTTCACGTTCGCGTAGGCGTAGCCCTCGTCCTTGTAGAGGTCCGCCACCGCGAAGAGGTCCTTCGCGACCCGCGAGCGGGCGAAGATCTCGCCCGGCTTCACCTGGATGCGCGCGAACAGCTCGGGCTTCTCGTGGAGCAGCTCGCCCGAGAAGTCGATCTGCCCGACCCGGTACTGCTCCCCCTCCTCCACCCGCAGCGTGATGTAGAGGAAGCGCTTGTCGGGGCTGAGCGACAACGAGGGCTTGCCGACCTTGACGTAGAGGTATCCCTTGTCGCCGTAGACGAACTGAATCGCCTGCAGGTCGCGCTGGAACGCCTCCTCGCGGTAGGTGCCGGCGCTGGTGAGGAAGGAGAGCAAGCCGCCCTCCTTCGTCTGCATCGCGTCGGTGAGCTCCTCCTTCGAGACGTGCGCGTTGCCGAGGATCTGGATCTCCTTGACCTGGACCTTGGCGTGCTCGTTCACCTGGAACACGACCGAGACCTGGTTGTCGGGCTGATCCTCGAGCTTGAAGGTGACCTCCGCCAGGTAGAAGCCCTTCTCGACGTACTTCTCCTGGATCTTCTTGGCGCTTTTCTTGACGACGTTGAGATCGAGGATGGCGAACGGCTTGACCTCGTTCGACTCCTTGAGGTCGTCGCTCGAGAGCTCCTCGTTGCCCGTGATTCGGGTGTCCTTCACCGCCGGGCGCTCGCTGACGCGCACGACGACGGTGGGCTTCACCGGATCGCCGCGCTCCTCGATCGACACGTCGGAGAAGAAGCCGAGCTTCATCACCGCGCGCACGTCGGCGTCGATCTTCTTGAGGTCGAGCGGCTGGCCGGGCTTGGTCGAGAGGGCGTTCTTGACCGCGTCGGCCTCGACGCGCCGGTTGCCCTCGACCTTCACATCGCGAACGACAGGTGCTTCGTCGGCGCGCGCCGGGGCGCCGACGGCAAGCGACAGCGCAAGGGCGAGCATGGAGAGCCGCGTCACGAGGGGGCGCAATGTATTTCAGAGGGCCGACAGGCAGCAAGGACAACGCGCCAGAAGCGCTTGCTACGCGAGCCGCCCGGCCGAGAGGCGCAGCCGGCGGGGGAGCGCCTCCGCCAGCTGCTCGTTGTGGGTGACGATCACCATCGTGATCCCGAGGCGGAGGTTGAGATCGCCGAGCAGCCGGTGGATGCCCTCCGCCGTGGCCGGGTCGAGGTTGCCGGTCGGCTCGTCCGCGAGCAGCAAGCGCGGCTTCATGCAGAGTGCCCGCGCCAGGGCCACGCGCTGCTGCTCGCCGCCCGAGAGCTCCCCCGGGCGATGATCCACGCGGTCCCCGAGGCCCACCAGGTCGAGCATCTCCAGCGCCGCCCGGCGCGCCTCGGCGCGCGGCACCCGGCGGATCAGCGCGGGCATCGTGGCGTTCTCGAGCGCCGTGAACTCGGGCAGGAGGTGGTGGCTCTGGAAGATGAAGCCGATCGTCTCGTTGCGGAACACCGCCAGCCCCGGCTCGTCTCGCCCGAAGACCTCCTCGCCCTCGAAGCGCACCTCGCCGGCGGTGGGGACGTCGAGCGCGCCCAGCACGTTGAGGAACGTGCTCTTGCCCGAGCCGGAGGGCCCAGTCAGCGCCACCATCTCGCCCGGCGCGATATCGAGGTCGACGCCTCGCAGGACCTCCACCCGACGCGGCGGCTGCCCCGGCTTCTCCGGCGCCATGAGGTAGGTCTTGACGAGCCCGCGCACCTCCAGCATCGGCGTCACTCTTCCCTCAGCCCTTCGACCGGCTCGAGCCGCGAGGCCTTCGAGGCGGGATAGATGGTGGCGAGATAGGAGAGCGCGAGCGCGAGCAGCGCGACCAGCAGGAACTCCACCGGGTTCGTCCGGACCGGGAGGTTCGAGATGTAGTAGACCTCCGGGTCGAGCGGGATGCCCACTTTGTCGATGAGGAGGCAGGTCCCGAGCCCGAGCAGCAAGCCGAAGCCGGTCCCGACGGCGCCGATGACGAGCCCCTCGGCGACGAAGATCTTCATGACGCTGGGCTGCCCGGCTCCCATCGACTTGAGCACCGCGATCTCGCGGCGTTTGTCGAGCACCTGCATGATGAGGGTGGCGACGATGGTGAACGTCGCGACGAGCACGATGAAGCCGAGGATGACCGCCATGACCACCTTCTCCATCATCAGCGCGGAGAAGAGGTTGCGGTTGAGCTCGCCCCAGTCGCGGACGCGGTAGGGGTACCCCTCCAGCACCGCCAGCACGCGGCGCAGGATCGGGCGCGCCTCGTCCACGTTGCGCACCTTGAGCTCGAAGCCGTGCACGGAGTCGCCCAGGCCGAAGAACCGCTGCGCCTCGGCCAGGTCGACGTACGCGAACTTGGAGTCGTACTCGTACATCCCGCTGTAGAACACGGCCGCCACCTTGAACGGGCGGCTCTTCGGCTGCGGCCCCGACGGGCCGAGGTCGCCGAGGGGCGAGATGACGTTCACCACCTCTCCCACGTGGACGCGCAGCGCGCGGGCGAGCTCGCGGCCGAGCACGATCCCGGGGAGGGGGCGGGAACCGACGGACTTCCGTTCGTCCTTCGACTCCGCGGCAGCTTCGCTGCCGCTACGCTCAGGACGAACGGAACTCTTCCCTTCAGCGCCCTTTCCTTCAGCGCTCCTCGTTTCAGCCCCCTTCTCACCGCTCTTCGCCGGCGCGTCCTTGAAGAACTCCTCCGGGTTCGTCCGGTACTCGGGCGCGGCCGGGATCCGCTCCGGGTGCAGGAGCCACTCCAGCTTGCCGTCGTCGATCGTGCGCGGCAGCTCGAGGACGGTCCCCACCGTGCGCGGGTCGATCCCCTCGAGCAGCGTGCCGGAGAGGTTCTGGCCGGCCGAGAGCATGACCTCGCTGTAGATGAAGGGCGTGGCGCCGGTGACGCCCGTCACGGCCAGCACCTGCTCGCGCACCTGCCGCCACTCGGGGAAGTCGCCGTTGCCGTACTTCGTGAGCATCCCGTGGCTGCGCGTGCCCAGGATCTTGCTCTTCAGGTCGGCCTCGAACCCGCTCATCACCGACAGCACCACCGTGAGCGCCCAGACGCCGATGGCGACGCCGCCGATCGAGATGAGCGTCATTAGCAGCGTGGCGGGCATGCGCGGCCGCCAGACGAGCTCGCCGCGGCGGAGCGCGCGGCGCTCGCGCACGGCCCGGCGCAGCGAGCGGAACATCACCACGAGCAGCCCCGGGACGACGCCGGTCACCACGAGCAGGAAGAGCCCGGCGAGCGTGCGCGGCGAGAGCCGCAGGTGGCTCTTCGCGACGAAGAGCTCGTACGAGAGCGAGGGGTCGAGCCGGCCGGAACCGAAGAGGAGGAAGCCGATCGAGGCGCCGATGAAGGTGGCGGCGCCGGAGAGGAGCGCCGTGAGGAGCAGCCCCAGCACGACCACGAGCGTGCCCTGCGCCTCCCACGCGGTGAGGACGAGGCCGCTCGCGCGCAGCTTCGGGACCGCGAGCAGGACGGGCCCGAAGAAGATCGCCAGCAGGAGCAGCACCGCCGCCGCGATCTCGTAGAAGCCGATGCGGCGGCCGACCGCGGCCGCCGCCAGGCCGAGCCCCATCGCGACGACCGCGCCCGCGAGGATGGCGAGCCCGGCCGCGAGCCCGCCGGCGAGGCCGAGCCGGTCGGAGAGCGCGACGTCCGCGACCGCCGCCACGAGCGGGGCGAGCAGCACGCCGGCGGCGGCGAAGCCGAAGGTGGGCGCGAAGAATGCGCGCGGCGCGCGCGCCGGCGGCGGCGGCGCGGCGGCCGGCGAGGGCGGCGCCTCCATCGCGTCCGGGGCGGGGTGAGGCGAGGCGGTCAAGATCGCTCGCCCCCTACTCGCGGCTCTTCAGGAGCGGGAACAGGATGACGTCGCGGATCGAGGCCGAGTCGGTGAGGAGCATCGCGAGCCGGTCGATCCCGATGCCCTCGCCGGCGGTGGGGGGCATGCCGTGCTCGAGCGCGCGCACGAAGTCCTCGTCGTACGGCATCGCCTCCTCGTCGCCGGCGGCCTTGGCCTTCATCTGCGCCTCGAAGCGGGCGCGCTGATCCATCGGGTCGTTGAGCTCGCTGAAGGCGTTGGCGAGCTCCATCCCCGCCGCGAACAGCTCGAACCGATCGACGAGGCGCGGATCGGCGTCGCGCCGGCGCGAGAGCGGGCTCGTCTCGAGCGGGAAGTCGACCACGAACGCAGGGCGGTCCTGCGGCAGCTCGCGCTCGCAGAACACCTCGAAGGCGATGGCGATGATCTCGCCCGGCGACCGGCGCGCCGCCTGCTCGAGCTTCCAGGCGCCCTCCGAGTCGTTCTCGCGGCTCGCCGCGCGCGCCACCGCCTCGGCCAGCCCGCGGCCGGCGAGCGCGTCTTCCGGCGACAGCCCCAGCGCGCGCGCGCCCTGCTCGAGCAGCGAGACGCGTGGGTAGGGTGGCGTGAGGTCGATGCGGTGGCCCTGGAACGCGATGACCGGCGAGCCCGTCACCTCCACCGCCAGGCGGTGGAAGAGCTCCTCGGTGAGCCGCATCAGGTCCTCGTGCGTCGCGTAGGCCTGGTAGAACTCGATCGAGGTGAACTCGGGGTTGTGGCGCCGGTCGATGCCCTCGTTGCGCCAGATGCGCCCGATCTCGTAGACGCGCTCGAGGCCGCCGACCACGAGGCGCTTCAGGTGCAGCTCGGTGGCGATGCGGAGCTTCAGGTCGAGGTCGAGCGCGTTGTGGTGCGTCTCGAACGGCCGCGCCGCCGCTCCGCCCGCCTCCTCCGGCTTGTGCAGGGTCGGCGTCTCGACCTCGAGGTAACCGCGCTCGTCGAGGAAGCGGCGGATCGTCGACACGATGCGGGCGCGCTTGAGGAACGTCTCGCGCACCCCGGGCGTGGCGACGAGGTCGACATAGCGGCGGCGGTAACGCTCCTCCACGTCGGAGAGGCCGTGCCACTTCTCCGGGAGCGGCCGGATGGACTTGGTGAGGATCGTGAACCGGTGCGCCTCGACCGTCAGCTCGCCGGTCTTGGTGCGGGTGGCCGGCCCCTCGGCCGCGACGAGGTCGCCCACGTCGAGCAGCTTGAAGATCTCGAAGCCGTGCTCACCGACCTTGTCCTTCTTCACCCAGACCTGGATCTCGCCCGACCGGTCGCGCAGGCGGAGGAATGCGGCCTTCCCGAAGCTGCGCACCGCGAGGACGCGACCGGCGATGGACCAGCTCCCCGGGTCCTTCGCGATCTGCTCGGCCGGCTGATCGCCGTAGCGCCGGACGACGTCCTCGGCGAGGTGCGCCGGTGTGTGGCCGTTCCCGAACGGGTTCACGCCGAGCCTCCTCAGCTCCTCGGCCTTGCGGACGCGCTGCGCGATGATCTCGCGCTCGGTGGAACCCAGCTCCTCTGCCATGTGCGAAGCCTCTTCCCCAGGGAAAACGCTGAAAAAAATCGAAGGGGAACCTAGCCCGCGAGGGAGAGGCGGTCAACGATGCGACTGCGCCGGGCCCCGCCCCTCCCCGCCCCGACCCTCTCGCCGCGCCGGCGGAGGAGGGCGGTGAGGGGGCGTACCGCGAACTACGCCGGCCGGTACACCCGGTAATCGATCTCCGGGAAGATGGCGTCCTTCCCCTCGACGTAACCCAGCCAGCTCTCGTCGATCTGCCCGGATCGGACCTGATCGTGCAGCCGCGTGAAGCGGAGCAGGTGCTCCTTCGTGCGGCGGATGGCGTACTCCACCATCGTCCCCGTCTTCATGATGAATGCCCAGTCCGACGACTGCGCGAGCAGCAGCTCGCGCGCGGCCTGGTCGAGCGCGCGCCGGGCGCGGCCCTCCGCGTCCGGGTAGTCGCGGGCGAGCGCGATCATCCGCTCGGCGGCCTTGTGCAGGTGGCGGTAGATCCAGTCGTTCGACCCATCGAGCCAGACGCCGGCGTAGCCGCCCGCGCCCCACGAGCAGAGCGGCGGCGCCGCGACCTGCTGCTCCGGGTTCTCGCGCAGGTAGTCGCCCGGGGTGGCGAGCCGGAAGGTGCGCTGGTCGAACGCCACCTTGCGCACGAGGAAGTCGATGAAGGTGGGTCCCTCGTGCCACCAGTGTCCGTAGAGCTCGGCGTCGTAGGGCGAGACGACGATGGGGCGGGTGCCGCCCATCCGCGAGGAGAGGTGCTCGATCTGCCGCTCGCGGTTGAACATGAAGTTGCCGGCGTGCACCGCGGCGCGCTCGCGCGCCCGCGCGGGGTCGTACGGCTGCTTGTGAGCGGTCTTGCCGGTGATGCGGTAGTACTTGATGCCGACGTTCTTGCGCTGGCCGGTCGGCTGCACGTAGTCCTTCACGTAGTCGAAGTCGAGGTCCCAGCCGACGTCGCGGTAGAACTCGCGGTAGTCGGCGTCGCCCGGGTAGCCCGACTCGGCGCTCCACACCTGCATCGACGACTCGGGATCGCGCCCGAACGCGGCCGGGCCGGTCGGGGTGTAGATGGGGGCGTAGACCCCGTAGCGCGGCCGCGGCGTGGCGTCGGTGACGCCGTGGGTGTCGACGAAGAAGAAGCGGATGTTCTGCTCCGCCAGCAGCCGGTCGAGGCCCGGGTAGTAGCCGCACTCCGGCAGCCAGATCCCCGCCGGATCGCGCCCGAAGTGCCGCCGGTGGTGCGCGACCGCCACCGCGATCTGGGCCCGCACCGCCTCCGGGTACATCTGCATGAGCGGCAAGAAGCCGTGCGTCGCGCCGCAGGTGCACAGCTCGAGGCGGCCGGCGTCCTCGAGGCGCCGGAAGGCGCCGACGAGGTCGCGGTGGTAGCGGTCGTGGAACAGCGCCGAGAGCTCACGGAACTCCCGCTGGTAGTGGAGCGCGAGCGGGTGGAACGTGGGGTCGCTCCGGGTGCGGTGGACCTCCTTGTCGGCCAGCTCGCACAGGTTGTCCATGCGCCGCGCGTAACGCGCCATGAGCAGCTCGTCGCGGAGCATCGCCACGAGCGGCGGCGACATGGTGAGCGAGATGCGGAACGGGATCCCCTCGTCCGTGGCGTGGTCGAAGACCCGCAGCAGCGGGAGGTAGGTCTCGGTGATCGCCTCGTAGAGCCAGTCCTCCTCGAGGAAGTCCTCGTACTCGGGGTGACGTACGAATGGGAGGTGGGCGTGCAGGTGGAGCGACAGGTAGCCGAGGACGTCCTGGGACATCAGCGGCCCTCCCCCTCACCGTGCCCCCACGGCGAGGAGGGCGACGAGGGCGACGAGACGGGGGAGAAGGGGCGGCCGCCGATGCCTCCCGCGCTACCTCCCCACACCCGCCCCGCGAAGAGCGACCAGTCCGAGAGCCGCGACAGCTGCTGGCGAACGTCCTCGGGGAACGCCCCTCCAGCGTGGGTCTCCCGCAGCAGCCGCTGCAAGGGCTCGCCCCACGCGATCCGCATGAACCGATCGTCGATGATGGGCGAGGGGCCGATGGGGGGGAGCATCATCTCGTTCGAGGCGCGCGAGACGAGCCTATCCCGCCCCTGCCGGTCGACGAGGTGGACCTCGGCCCGGTAGACGCGTCCGGGCTCGAGGTCGTGGATGTAGTAGCTGCGCGACTCGAGCGCGACGTCGAGGACGCGCACCCGCGTCCACCCACCATCCGGCTCGCGGCAGAAGATCCACAGCTGAGGACGACCGCCGTCGAGACCCTCCCAGGCGGCGCGGAGCGTGTCCTGCGCGTGGTCCCAGTACAGGAAGAGCGTCCTAGGGTCGCGCGGCAGGGCGATCAGCGCGTCGTCGCCGTAGCCGGCCGGCAACTCGCCGAGGTCCTCCTCGAAGGAGGGCGGCGGAGGGGGCCGGGCGGGTTTCGCCGGTGGCTCCGCCTCGAGGGTGCGTTCGGTGAAGGGGTGCGGCGCGCCGTGCGCCGCGTCCTCACCCGCCACCCGTGCCACCATGAACCCCTCCGGGTCCGGCTCCGGCCCGGCAGCCGCGCGCGCCGGGCGCCGCTCGCGTTCGTCCTTCGACTCCGCCGCAGCTGCGACGCGGCGCTCAGGACGAACGGAAGCCTTCGCGGGCTCCTCGCCTTTCGTCTCGCGCGGCGCCTTCCCGCCCGCGGCCTTGGTACGGCCGGGCGCGGCCTGCTTCCCGCGCACCGACTCCATCACCTTCCCGGTCGCGCGCGCGGCACGGCCCGTCGCCTGCTTGACCTTGCTGGCGGCCTTCCCGGCGGCCTCCGCGACCTTCTTCTCCGCCGACTGCAGCGCCTCGATGAGCTCGCTCTTCGTCCTGAGCTTGGAGTGGCCGCGGCCGAGCGCCTTCCGGGCCAGGTCCCGGAGGGCCTGCACCGTCATGTTCTTGAGGTCCGCCATGGCTCTTCTCATCGTTGAATCAGCCGCACCGAGCACCGTCAAGCGGCCAAGGAGGGCGCGCACGGCGCCGCTGGGTGAACGCTCGGTCCGGAGGGATTTTCTGTTAAGCTCCGAAAACGCGCTGCGCGGGGGGAGATCGCGTGGTTCCGACTCAGCCCGACGACGGTCCGCCCTGCCCGCTTTGCCGCGGTGAGCACGCCGGGGCGGCGTGCCCCCGCCCGCGCGCCGTGTCCGACACGCTGGAACTGGCCGTCGAGCGGGCGCCCGCTCCGTCCGATCCTCTCCTCGGCGCGATGGTGGGGAGCTTCCGGATCCAGCGCATGCTCGGGCGCGGCGGCATGGGGGCGGTGTACCTGGCCGAGCACCCGGTCATCGGCAGCAAGGTCGCGATCAAGTTCCTGCACGAGTCGATGTGCGCTAGCCCGGAGCTGGTGGGCCGCTTCTACGACGAAGCACGCGCCGTGAACCTCATCGGCCACGAGAACATCGTCGCCATCTACGATCTCGCGCTCCTGCCGCCGTCCCGCTACTACATCGTCATGGAGTTCCTGGACGGCGCGCCGTTCTCGGCGCTCCTCCGGGCGGGCCGGGTCGAGCCGGCGGTGTCGCTCGACATCCTGCTCCAGCTCGCCGACGCCTTGCGGGCCGCACACGACCGCGGGGTCGTCCACCGCGACCTCAAGCCCGAGAACGTCTTCCTCGTCCACCAGCGCGGGCGCGGCCAATTCGTGAAGCTGATGGACTTCGGGGTGGCGAAGCTGGCCGATCGCGAGACCGGCGGGCACACCGCGGCCGGGGTCATCGTCGGTACGCCCGAGTACATGGCCCCGGAGCAGTGCGAGAACGCCCCGATCGATCGCCGCACGGACGTCTACGCCCTCGGGATCATGGCCTACGAGGCCGCCACCGGCCGGATCCCCTTCACCGGACAGGGGATCCCGCAGATCCTCCTCGCTCAGGTGCGCCAGAAGCCGACGCCCCCGAGGGAGGTCGACCCCTCCGTCTCCCCCGCGCTGGAGGCGGCCATCCTGAAGGCGCTCCGGAAGAAGCCGGAGGAGCGTTTCCAGGACATGGCGGCGTTCGCGTCGGCGCTGCAAGAGGCGCGGCGCGAGCTCGACCCCGGCCCGAAGAAGGCGCCGGACCGGCCGAGCGGCGAGCTGATCCCTCGCCCGCGAGCGCCCGAGCTCGACATCCGCGGACCCGGCGGCTACCACCGCCGGCTGCGCCCCTCCGAGGCCACCCGCGGCGGCCTCTTCTTCCCCGACCCGGGGTCGCTCCCGCCCCTGTTCTCGCGCCTGTCCGTGGACGTGCCGGCCGATGGGCCCCGCACGCTGCGCGTCGAGGGCGAGGTGGTCCGCCACGTCTCCCCCGCCGAGGCCGCCCGCTGGCGCATGTCGCCGGGCTTCGCGCTCCAGCTCGGCGCCCTCGCGCCGGACGCGCAGGCGGCCTTCGACGTCCTCGCGGCGCAGCTCGCGGTCCCCCCGCAGACGCCGGCGGCGATGGAGGTCCCGGCTCCGCCCACGCTCGACGAGCTCGAGGAGCGCGCCGCGGCGGGCCCCTACGAGCTCCTCGGCGCGCGCCAGGAGGACGGATTCCCCGAGGTGCGCGAGCGCGCGCGCGCCGTGCGGCACCAGCTCGAGGCGCTCCGGCCCAAGCTGCCGCCCGGGGCGCAGGCCTCGCGCATCCCAGCCCTCCTCTCCAAGGTGGACGCCGCGGCGGCGCTGCTGGGCTCGCCCGGCGAGCGGCTCATGTACGACGCCCGGCACGGCAACTTCCGCGGGGTCGCCCACTGCGTGACGGCGGGCACGCCGCTGGCGGTGCTCGAGGCGCGCCGGCAGACGCTCCTGGCCGAGGACCCGCGCCCGGCGGCCGAGGCGCAGCGCCACCTCGCCCGCGCCCGCGTGGCCGAGAAGCTCGGAAACGTTCCGGCGGCGCTGCTCGAGTACGAGGCGGCGCTGCGGAACGACCCGCTCGACCTCGGGCTCCACCAGCCGTACTGGGAGCTGAAGCGGAGGGTCGACGCGGCGTAGGTCGTGCGGGTCGGCCAGGCCGCGGTCCTGCGGCGCCGCGGTCTCCGTCGCCGGCGTCGCCTTTCCTTCCCCGCTCGCCGCGCTCGCGTACAATCGCGCGCGGTGCCCTCCACCGCCCTCGCCCTCGCCCTCGCGCTCACCGCCGCCGCGGTGGGTCGCGCGGCGCCGGGGTCCGATCCAGCCGCCGCTCCCGACGCGCGGACGGCCTCGCGACGATACGTCGTCGAGCGGATCCGGTTCGACGGGCTCACCCGGACCCGGCCGTCCGAGATCCGCCGCCACCTCTCGATCGCGGAGGGCGAGCTCCTCGACGACCAGGCGGTGCTGCTCTCGCGGCTGCGGCTGCTGCAGCTCGGCTGGTTCTCACGCGTCGAGACGCACGTCGAGCGAGGCAGCGCCCGCGGGCTCGTGACGCTCGTGTTCGAGTTCACCGAGCGCAACACCCTCATCGTGACGGACCTCGTGATCGGCTCCACCGGGCCGCAGCCGGCCTACGGTGGCCTGGGTCTCTCCCAGGGGAACTTCCTCGGGCTCGGGCTCGCGCTGGGCGGTGCGTTCGTCTACGGCGCGCCCCATCGCTTCGCGGTGCGCGGGTCGTTCTTCGATCCCGACCTGGCGCTCGGTGGCCTCCCGCTCGTCTTCGGAGTCTCGGGCATCGCGCTGCGCGGGGAGGAGTTCGCCTGCGGCGAGCCCGAGTGCAACGCGTACCGCGGGAACTACGGGGGCGCGCCACGGCTGAGGTACGACCGCCTCGGCGGCGAGGTCACCTTCGGCATTCGCCCCGGTCCGTTCGAGCGGCTGCTCGCCGGCTATCGGCTGGAGCGCGTGGGCGCCGAGCTGCTGGCCGGATCGGCCGGCCAGCCGGCCAGCCTGACCCCGTACACCGCCCCCGCGCTCGTCCGCACCGGGCGTTCCTGGGTTTCGGCGCTCACCGGCACCTACGACCGGGACACCCGCAACGACCTCTTCTTCCCCACCCAGGGCACGCGGCTCGCCCTCAACATCGTGTTCGGGTCCGAGGCGCTCGGCGGCGACTACGAGTACAGCCGCTACCTGCTCCAGCTCGAGAGCGATCACGAGCTCCCGCACGGGCACGGGCTGCGACTCTTCGGCGCGGCCGGCGCGGCGCAGGGTGATGCGCCGTTCTTCGACCGGTTCTACGCCGCCGACTTCGCCTACTTCTCGATCGGTCCGGCGCTGGGTCGAGCGCTCGAGCTCAACTTCTCCACCGACTCGCGCTACGACGCGTACCTGGCGCTGCTCGGGGCCGAGTACGGGGTGCCACTGTGGGCACGGGGATCGTTCTTCCACCGGGGCTACGTGGCGATCGGCGGGCGCTGGCTCTACACCGCGGCGCAGCCGAGGGCGGGGCGCACCCCCGCCTCGCGCAGCCCGTTCTCGGGCGAGCTGGCGCTCCGGCTCGACACGCCGGTCGGCAGCTTCAACCTCTCGCTGGGCTACACGCTCGACATCTTCCTGTGACCACCGACCGCCGCTCGCTGATCCTGGTCGCCGTGCTCGCCGCCGCCGCGGCGAGCGCCTACGACGCGCCGCGGTCCCTCCCCACCTCGTTCGCCGCCGAGGGCGGGAGGATCGTGACGACGGTCGATCTCGCGGCGGCCTTCCCCTCCGATCTCCGCAAGCTGCTCTCGAGCGGCCTCACCAACGTCATCGCCCTGCACGTGGCGCTCCTGCCGGAGGGCGGCGGAGAGCCGGCCGCGATCTTCGGCCGCGAGATCGACGTCCTCTACGACGTGTGGGAGGAGCGCTGGACGGCGACCGTGAAGGATCCCGCCGCGCCGCAGGGGAGGACGCTCACCTTCGAGCGCTGGGAGGAACTCCGCGCCTTCCTGCGCGAGGCGCGCGGCATCGACCTGGGCCCGGTGGCCGAGCTGGGCGACGGCCGCTGGGTGGCGCAGACGCGGCTCGAGCTGAACCCGGTCTCGAAGGAGCTGCTCCAGCGGACCCGTGAGTTCATCGCCAACCCCGCCGCGGCCGGCCGCGGCGGCCCGCCGTCGCGCAGCGTGCTCGGCGCCATGGCGAGCTACCTGCTGCGCGGCGCCGACTCCGGCTCCGACGTCCACGTCTACCGCTCGGCGCCCTTCACGGCGCGCGAGGTGAGGCCACGGTGAGGTTCGCGCGTCTACGCCCTTCGCGCTTCGAGCTCAAGGTGGCCGGCGCGCTGGTCCTGGCTGCACTGGTGCCGCTCGGGGCGGCGCTCTGGCTCGCCCGCACCCTCACCGCCGAAAACCTCGCGCTGGCGCTCAACCCGCGCGTCGTGGCGCGGCTCGAGGCGACCCCGGCGCTGTATGGCGACCTCTTCCAGGCGCGCAAGCAGCTGTACGCGGAGCAGGCTCGCGACGTGCTGCGCCGCCTCCCCTCCGATCCGCGGCGGCTGCACGCGTACCTCGCCGCGGCGGTGGAGCGGACCCCGCGGCTGCGACGGGCGGCGATCCTCGACGCGAGCGGCGCCGTGCTGGAGGAGGCGGAGGCCACGCAGCCCAGCCCCGAGGGCGAGTGGCGGCCCGCGCCGGCGCGGGTGGAGGTGCCCGCCCCCAGCCGGCTGGGGCTGCCGCCCGGCGCGATCCTGGAGTGCACCTTCGCGGTCGAGGCGCGGTTCTTCGCCGAGCTCTCCGAGTCGCGCGACCTCGGCGAGGTGTACCACTCGGCCGACGCGCTGCGCGCCGACATCCAGCGCAGCTATGTGCGAGCGTTCGCGGTGCTGCTCGGCGCGTGGGCGCTCGCGGCCGGGGTGCTGGGCGCGATCCTGGCGCGGCGCACCACGCGCCGGCTGTCCGACCTGCTGCGCGCGGTGAGCGATCTCGCCCGCGGCGACCTGTCCGTGCAGGTCGACCCCGGGCGCGCCCACGACGAGGTCGCCTCGCTCGCCCGCGCCTTCAACCGCATGGTGCGCGAGGTGAAGGAGAGCCGCGATCGCCTCGTGTATCTGGAGAAGATCTCCGGCTGGCAGGAGGTGGCGCGCCGGCTCGCCCACGAGATCAAGAACCCGCTCACGCCCATCCAGCTCGCGTTCCAGCAGCTGGAGGCCGCGTATTCCGCGGGCGAGGCGAAGAACCCGAAGTTCACGCGGCTGCTCGCCGACGCGGGCGACATCGTGCGCGAGGAGGTCGGCACGCTGCAGCGGTTGGTCCAGGAGTTCTCGGAGTTCGCCAAGCTGCCGGAGGTGCGCACCGAGCCGGCCGAGCTGGGGGACTTCGTCGAGGAGTTCGTCCGCACGAACCCGCAGCTTTCCGCCGAGGCGGAGCTTCTCGTCACGCGCGGCGGCGCCTGTCCGGTCGCGCTCGACCGGTCGCTCATGCGGCGCGTCCTCACCAACCTGGTCCGGAACGCGATCGAGGCCTCCCGGCCGGAGCGAGCGCGCCTGCACCTCGGGGTGGCGCGCGCGAAGGACCGCGCGGTGCTGACGGTGGGTGACGAGGGCCCCGGCATCCCCGAGGAGCTGCGCGGTCGCATCTTCGATCCGTACTTCACGACGCGTCACGAGGGGACCGGACTCGGGCTCGCCATCGTGAAGAAGATCGTGCTCCAGCACGGCGGCGAGATCGCCGCCGGCGCGCACCCCGACGGCGGCGCGTCGTTCGCGATCGCGCTGCCGCTCGAGCCGCGCGACGCGAGCGAGCGGCCCGAGCCCCCCGCGAGCGCTTGACGGCCGGAAGTCGGGTCCCGTCGCACCTCCCGCCGCCCCGGCGCGCCGTGCTATGAGCCGCGCCCTCCCGAGGAGGAATCCCATGGCCGAGCCCGCCCGCAAGATCGACGCCCCGCCGGCCCCCGCCCCGGCGCCGGCCGCGACCCAGTCGCGCTGGACGCAGTGGGTGGCGCTCACCACCACCGTCCTCGCCGTCTGCGCCGCCATCAGCGCGCTGAAGGGCGGCGGCTACTCGACCCGGGTGCAGCTCTCGACGACGCAGGAGGCGAACCTCTGGTCGTATTACCAGTCGAAGAGCGTCAAGCAGCACGCGGTCGAGCTGCACCGGGAGGAGCTCGAGCTGGCGAGCCTCGAAGCACGCACGCCGGAGGCGCAGAAGCTCGCCCGCGAGCGCCTGGCGCACGCCCAGGCCGAGGTCGTGCGCTACGACCACGAGAAGAACGAGGTCAAGGCGCAGGCCGAGGCGGTGCAGAAGACCGAGGAGGGCCTGAAGCGCCACGGCGCCGCGTTCGGCCTCGCGGTGATGCTGCTCCAGATCGCGATCATGCTGTCGTCGGTCGGCGCTCTGATGAAGAGGCCGGCCATGTGGGTGGTCGGGCTCTTCTTCGGGTTCATCGGGCTGGTGTACATGGCGAACGGGTTCTTGCTGTTCTTCTGATCCGAGCGCGAGGCGACCCGGGACGGCCGGGGTCGCGGGTGCGGTCGCGGTCGCGGTCGCGTCGACGCTCAGTGACAGCGGGGCCCATGCGCAAGCACTTCGCGCTCGCCAACGGCTCGCTCCACGAGGTGGTCGGCGCGGTCGATCTCGCCAATGCCATCGGCGCGCTCGCGCCCGCGCCCGCCCGGCGGGCCCAGGCGCTCGCGGTCCGGTGCTGACGCTCACCGGACGAGCGGCGTGAGGAGCGCCACCACGCGGGAGGCGAGACGCGCCACCTCCGCGGCGCTGGCCGCGCTCGCGTCGCCCGCGAGCGCCGCGATCTCGATGGCCGCCGCGGCCTCCACCGCCTCCGCCCGCGCGATGGCGCAGGCGCGCGCCTTGTCGCCGCGCGTGACGCGCCCCGCGCCCTCCGCGCAGTTGAGGCAGGCGCTTTTGGCGGACCGGAGCGCCTCGTCGCGGAGCTTGGCGTCGCGGACGGAGGCGCTCCGCACCGCGAGCAAGAGCTCCACTGCGGCGCGGTAGGCGATGAGCTTGTGGTGC
>Ga0310914_10000252_pt1 | contig 29237 bp, 40 predicted proteins | sample GREbulkMGAN108_FD_203450 | JGI IMG/M metagenome (GOLD analysis project Ga0310914, IMG submission 203450) | Lab enrichment of tropical soil microbial communities from Luquillo Experimental Forest, Puerto Rico - GRE.bulkMG.AN108 | ecosystem: Environmental > Terrestrial > Soil > Tropical forest >... | reverse complement strand
CCAACAAAAAAGAATACTGCCCAACAAAAACTCAAGAAGCCTGCGTCCGGCACGATGGTGCCAGGTCCGGCAAAACAATAGCGCGGAAATCGCAAGGTTTGCGCGATGTCCGCTTTACCCCCAAAAGCGGCCGCTTTGTGCCCCAAAAGCGGACATGCTCAAGCCTAGTCGATGACCAGGTCGGCGCGACCGAGCAATGAACTGGACACTGCGAGACCAAGCATCCGTGCGGTCTGTGCGTTGATAACAAGCTCGAACTTGCTTGATTGCATGATCGACAGGTCCGCGACCTTTGCGCCTTTGAGAATGCGGCCAACGTAAAAGCCAGTCTGACGATACGCATCTACAATGTCGGATTTAGCTCATCAGGCCGCCGACCTCGACATAGTCACGCTGCGCGTAGATGGCGGGTAGCCGATGGAATGCCGCCAATTGAGCCAACTGGACGCGCCGGCCAGTCAAGAACGGAGTGGCGGCGACAAAGACTGCATCGGGCCGATCACGACCCATTGCCTCGAAGGCTGCGGACTCGGTGAGCGGAAATTTGTTACCGACCGCAATTCTTTTGGTTGTTGCGCTTAGGTCACATACCATCCACAGCGCGCGCGCTTATTTGCAGAACGCCGAGTGCTGTGCGACTGGATCGGTGTAAAACTCTATGGTGTTGTTTAAGCCCAATTGCAGGCGAGTCACCACGCGCCAGCGCAGATCATCGACGTCAGGGTAGTCGAGCCGAAAGTGAGCGCCTCGGCTCTCGGTCCTCTGCAGTGCGGCGAAGGCGAGAATGCGCCCTAGCAGAGCGAGATTGCGTACAGAGAGTGCACTCTCGAGCTCCTCGCCTCGCAGCTCATCCGAACAGCGGGCCTTGGGGTCGATCCGCATGGCGGGCACATCCTCGCGTTCAATACGTTCATACTCGGCCAGCGCTTCCCTAAGACTACGTTCTTCACGGATGGGACCAAGCTTATTGTGCGCCAACATTCGACAGTTCATGCGCACATCGGACTGCATTGGGCCGCTGTCACGGGTCATCAAATCCGCAAGCCACACCTGTTCCGTCTTTGGAATGGCCAAGTCGTCATCTTTCTCGGGGTGAGTGCGTTCTTCTTTGACGAGTTCCGCCGCCCGTCGGCCTGCCCGTCGTCCATAGACTAATGAGGCAGAGAGTGCCGATCCCCCGATGCGATTGCCGCCGTGTATACCGCCTGCAGTTTCACCCGCCGCAAACAGTCCATTGATCGGTGTTTGTCCATTAATGTCGATCTTCAAACCGCCGAGCCACGTGTGGCTCCCCGGCGCCACTTCCAAAGGCGTCTTGCTGATATCAATGCCTCTATGCAGACAAGTCCTGTACACGTGTGGAATCTGCTTTTGGACGACGTCCATCGGTACTTTGGTTGCGTCCATAAAAATGCCGCCAGTGGACCCAGCGCGCCCAGCATGGATTTCTTTGGCCATGGCCAAGATCACTTCCGAACGGGTCGACTGCTCTGCGGTGTCGGGGAAATAGCGCTTAAGAAATTCCTCGCCGTTCCGATTTCTGAACACGGCGCCCGCGTTGATAAATCCTGTCGGATGTGGCGCGAAGCCAAACAGTTCTTTCGGAGAACAGCACATCGCTTGAAAATCGATCATCTCGATTCCGAGCAGCGGCGCGCCAGCGCGGAACCCCAATACGTAGCCGTCACCGGTTACCTGCGGTGGATTATCGTTGACATAGAACAATCCGCTGCCGCCCCCAGTACACATCACAACTTGTTTTGCGTAGTAAACGACGAGTACCCCCTTTCGATAATCGACGCCCCAGGCACCGACTACTCGGTCGTCCCGTCTGATCAAATCGACAATGGCAGTGATCGAATGCTTCTGAATGCGCCGGTCGTCGCGTAGCTTTCTCGATAGCACCTTAGTGATCATGTTGCCGGTGGTGTCGTAATGATGGCACGCCCGGTTTCGAGAGTGGGTGGGAAACGTTTTCAGATCGAGTTCGCCGTCCGGGAGACGGACAAATTCCGCTCCCCAAGATTCAAGGTCGTGCACCACGTCAATTATGTCATAAACCCAAACGCGGGCGAGTTCGGGATCGATGAGCTCACCGCCGTGCTTTAATATGTCCCGCAGGTGTAACTCGGGACTGTCATCCTTACCCACGGCGGCGCCAAAGCCTCCGCGTGCCACGGTGGTTGTGCCGCTGGTGGCACGACCCTTGGTCGCCTGGATTACCCCGACACCCGCATTTGCGCATTCAAATGCGGCCATGGTGCCTGCCGCACCACCACCAACGATCAACACATCGGTTTCATGGTGTATGATCGGAATTCCGAGGGGCATTGACGTGAGACTCTGCGTTGTAGGTCGGGGTGCTTCAGCTCTTTGCGATTTTGAGGAATGTATCAACGCAGGCATCTGCAAAGGCATTGTCGTTAATGTGCAGCGGCAGCTCTTCAATCCGCCCGGACTTCAGATTCGATTTGAGCGAGTCAACGAAAACCCGATAGTCATCTGAACGCTTCCATGGCCCTTTGTCATCGCCATTGAGATTGCACGCGCGGCGTTTGCTGTGCTCGCTGAAACCTTCGAGCGGGATCAGGATGCGGACCGGCCCTTTGGCTGGATTGAGCCGTTTTGCAAATTCCTCACCCAGTATTCGAAATTCGTCAGTATTAGTGCGCATAAGCAGGTTCTGTGCGTTGTATTGGAAGAACTCGCGTTTCTTGTAGCGGTCGGGCACTTGACCAACCCAGAAATTGGCGTGGTCGATTGCGCCGGGGGCGATTACCTGCGGCAGGCCGACGGTACCGGCGCCGGTCATCCGTGTCTCTCCCGCAGAATAGACGCCCTCGACGACCAAATCCGTTAGTTCATGCGTCGTCACATCGACGACACCGGCAAGCTCGCCTGAAAGCGACAGCCGTTCGAGCGATTTGCCGCCGACGCCCGAGGCGTGAAATAGGATGATCTCGTAGCCCAGCGCTTCCAGCCGCTGACTGACACGTTCGACGCAACCGGCAGTACCGCCGAATGAGGAAACTGCGACTAAAGGTGTCTTGGTGCTCTTTGCTTTCCGTTTCACTACGTAGTTGCTGGCCGCAATAGCCACTGCGTTCGCCGCGTTCTCCATGATCGCGGTGGTAATGCGGTTCAGTGAGATGTCGCCAATCGACGGATACATGGCGATATCGCTCTCGGCGACATACCACTGTACGGCTGCCGTGCCGGCGACTGTGCTCACCATGACCTTCGGTATTAGGTATGGCAGCGAGCGCAGGATTGAGCACACGAGATTGGTTCCATTCGCGCCGCCGATACCGATCACGCCAGCGATGTCGCCATTCGTGTGCCTCTCATGCAAGACCTTGATGCCCCCCTTAACCATAACGGCGGCCGCTTCCTGGCGCGCATATCCGTTGAGGGCTTGCCAGGATGTGCCCGCCAGTCTGGCAACTTGATCGCCTGTGATGTCGGCAGTAGGTAAATCGTGCGGCTTCATGGACAGGTCGACGATCAGCGGCGTCACACCCGCGCGTTCGAGCACGCTGGCGATGAACTGAGCCTCTTTGCTCTTCGTGTTCATCGTCGCCAAAACGGCGATAATTGGTTGCGATACACTCAAGAAGACCTCGGAAAATGCTCACTTTATTGGACATGAAGAAGTTAAACAAATTCCCTTGCCGGAGTCGACCAAAGTTGGATTGTTGATAGATTGTCGATCTGCAACGTCCGTTTTGATCTAGCGCAATGCCGAGCAGCTCTTATTGAGTATCGGTATTGGGCACGCTAAGGCTCCGCCTTACTGGAGCTGCAGACTTTGAATTTGAATCTGAGCGTGGGAGCGCAAATCTCTTCGAGCAAGCCTGCGTATCAGTATTCGAGAGGCCTCACTTCAAATGTAATGTCACCAACACAAAACGTCTTACCCATGAGGGGGCGAAGAGGATAACGGCCACCGCGATCGACAAGGCACGCGAGGCCGGAATAGCAATTTCGATCGCGGTAACCGATGCCGGCGGCCACGTCATCGTGCTCGAGCGGATGGATGGGGGACGATTCCACACTCTGCACTCAGCAACCACCAAAGCGGTTTGCGCATCCTCGACCAGACGTTCGACGTCGGCACTTGGCGCGCAGGGGCAGGAACTCGATTTTGCTTATGTAGTCGGCCTAGCACTCGCTGCAGGACCGGAGCGCTGGACCGCCATGGAAGGCGGGTTTGCAGTTCGAGCGACCTTCCGATTTCGCCACTTGGCTCGGCCAGCATTGATTGCCGCACTGATTGTAGTCATAGTGGAGAGGTCAGCAATCAAAGATCGGAATCAAATGCGGAGATGACCACGCAATAAGTAAAGACATTAGATTTGCGAGAATATGCTGACTTCCTTGATTTAGATCAACGCACATTAGGAGATTGTGTATTGCTGTTGTAGTGGCGCCTGCCCGCGGAACGTTTGGTAATTAACGAAATTGTCAGCCACAATCTTGAAGATCAGAGTGGCGAGGCCATTATGGATTGGTTCGGAGCAGACCCTGGTGGAAGTCGAAACGGTAAGCCGTGTTTCGGTGTAGCTTGGCTTCGGAAGAACGGAATGTTTGAAACCTCCGCTACGGATTGTGCTCACAGCGCAATGAGATGGATCCAAAAACATTCCGTCACACCGTTAGCAATAGGAATTGATTGTCCGCTATGGTGGTCTTCATCGAGAGGTGGGGAGAGGCAAGTCGATGTTCTTCTTCGTCAGAAATATCGCGGCCGCATTGGGCAGTCAGTACAAAGCTTAAACAGCTTGCAGGGAGCTATCTTGGTACAGGGTACGTTGCTTGCGTGTGAGGCCCGCAAACATTGGAAAGATGTCAAAATCACAGAGACACATCCGCGGGCGCTGCGTAAAGCAATGCACCTGAACACCGAGCCTTGGTCCACAATCGCGCAAAAATTTGATTTGGACGGGCCTGAGCCTGAAACGCCTGATCAATTGGACGCCTTGCTATCCGCGGCAGTTGCGAGGAACGGATACAAGCACTCTTGGACAGTGGATCTCGCCGAGCTCCCCAGAGGCGAGGGCGAGATGGATCCACAACACACGTTTTTCGGTAAGGTGAATTATTACTGGTTCGAAAGGATATCAGCACGGTAACTATGGGCAAGACCAGCAGAATGGCGGAGGCAGCCGTGAAAGGACAGGACCAGGATCGTTTGACGGCCACCGCGACGCGGACTACCGAGCAGATAACCAAGCAAACTCAAGATGCGATGGAGAATTATTTTGGTTGGCTTCAAACGACCATGTCAGGGCTTCCGTGGAATAACACGAATCTAAATAGAATATTTCTGAGCAACGCGACACAAAACGTTACTGCTACTTTTGCGTTCATGCACAAACTTAGCCAGCCAAGAATTTCCAAGAAGCTGTCAAAAATTCAAACCGAGTTTATGGAGAAGCAAATGAATTCGTTTAGCGAACAGGCTAAGATCCTCGGCGAGATATATACCAAAGCGGCGGAAGATGCGGTGAAGGTTCTATTCGGTACGCGTAAATGACTCGCTTTTATGAACCCGACCTAACAATAGATCCCAATAGTCCATTCGTTCGGGACGCCGCGAATAAGCTCGTGCGCCGAGGATATTGGATGGACATGAATGATCGCACGCTGATTATGGTTATGACCCAAGGTATCGGAGCTAACATGACCAATGATGAAAAGAGAGCGCATCTGATCGATCTCAAACGAGAACACCTGATCGATCAGGTATGCCCTCAGGAAATCCTGCCGCCCGAAAAATAGGGTATGGCGGCTCGCGAGCAATCATAGATCGAGGATCATATGAATACTCGATTAGAAAAGCTCGATTATCTTGCCAACTGGCCGTCCATCTGGCCGGTCTCACCGTCGACCATGCTCATGTGGATCGGTCATTCCTGTACGCCAATAGAATCGCTTAAAACTGCATTCCCTACAGCATTCAGATTGCGAGCGTCTCGCTCCGCCCCTTCCATGCGATGGACATCATTCGCAATTGAACGAAGCTCTTTGTCCTCCATTCGCTGAAGCATTCGCGCGATCTCATGGGTATTTTCCATTATGCTCACCAAAGTGAGAGCACCACCCGCTAGGAAGATTGTCATTAGAAATATTGCACCCGCAATAAGCAACGCCACAAGAACGGTATCTTCGCGCGACGCTCCCACCGGCACATCGCCAAAAGCGGCCATTAACGCAGCAAGAACAGCCAGCCCCGTTGGAATTACGACGATAGCGATACAGATTTGTTCGAAGGCAGAAACAATCGACGTCCGAAAGGAAGCTCTAAAATCTGGAAACTTCAGATGAGCCCGGGTCACGATTCTGCGCACTAGGATCAGGGTTCCTAATCCGACAATCAATGCGGCAATCGCAAGAAAAAATCGAGCAGCCAAAGTCGGTTCGGCCCCAAGCAAACGTTCGAACATGCCGAAAATCCTCCCCCTGCTCCGATTGAATAGTGGGACGTCGGACGTAAGGGGTCATTGATGTGGATCAACCTAGATTTTTGAGAAACCCGCCTACGTCTAGCGTGCGACCGGTTAGACAGGAGATAGTTCCACTTCCTCCAAGATCGACGGGTCGTCGTTTCCGGCTTGTTGACCCGCGTCGAAATTGGCCACATGTGCATCGGTTCGGCTGGAAATGGCTGCAGCAAGTCGCGTGGATTAGGCTCGTCGCTCAGCCAACGCTTGTACTCGCTGGGCGCGAGGATCAGCGGCATTCGGTCGTGAATTTGAGCGACCAATTCGTTAACGTCGGTAAAGCGGACATCGACCGGACACGACGAAATGTCTGCTTATGATCCGCGATCGAAGCGCCGGTAAGTTCGCAGCTGGGCTTACGACGACGGTGGCGTGCCCATGAAGTCGCGCTTGCCGACCTCGATGCCGCACTGCCGGACGATATCGTAGGCAGTGGTGGTGTGAAACCAGAAGTTTGGCAGACTGTTGCCGAGCAGTAGACTCTGCCCGGTGAATTGGCGTGTCTGCCCACTTGGGAAGGTGATGCTGATGTCCTTGTCCTCGGTGCCGTCGATCTCGCTCTGCTTAACGCTCTTGAGATAGTCGATGGTCTTGGCGATGCGGTCTTTCAACTGAGCAATAGTGGTTTCGTCGTTAGTGAACTTTAGAAGCTCCTTGCCGGAGAGACGCCCTGCCGCGTTGGCGGCATGATCGGTCGCCGCCTGCACCTGCCGCGTCAGATTGAACATGTCGGGCGACAGCCGCATGTTCAAAAGGTCGGCCTCGTTGACTTTGCGCGCGGCGGCCCATGTAGCGGCCTTGTCTAGGACGGCGTTGAGGCCGTTGAGGTGCTGGATGAAGATGGGAATGGACACGGTGTACATGGAAACTGGCATGGAGTGCGCCTCTCGTAGATGACAATGTGAGCCCTCAAGCGTAGCCCAAACTTCATGGGTACGGCATCCGCATTTTCGAAGCGACCCAGGTCCATTGGACATGAAATTGAATTCGCAAGACTTAGGAAAAATCGTCGACCTAACGCTGGACCGTTACAACCAGAATGCCCAAGATTTTTGGGAAGGCACTCGCTATCACGACGTTAGCCAGAACATCGCAGCGATGTTGCAATACATCGAGGGTGAACGGCCTTTCACCATACTCGATTTTGGCTGCGGGCCTGGGCGTGACCTTAAGGTCTTTGCTGAACTCGGCCACGTCGCAATAGGTTTGGAAGGCGCCGCGCAGTTCGCCGCCATGGCACGCGCTTATAGCAGCTGCGAAGTATGGCAGCAGGATTTCCTCAAGCTCGATCTTCCCGAGAACTATTTCGATGGCGTATTCGCTAACGCCTCGCTGTTTCATGTGCCCAGTCAGGAGCTGCCGCGCGTGTTGCTGGAACTACGTGCATGTCTAAAGCCAGGCGGCGTGCTGTTTAGCTCGAACCCACGCGGTCACAATGAGGAAGGTTGGACCGACGGGCGTTACGGCACGTATCTCGATTTAGAGACTTGGGGCCGCTTTGTATCGTCGGCGGGCTTCGTAGAAGTGACCCACTATTACCGTCCTGCCGGCTTGCCGCTCGAAAGGCAGCCCTGGCTGGCCAGCGTATGGCGTCGGTAAGCGCGGGACGCTTGTCGAACCTGAGGTCGACCGGAGCCGACTGGCAACCGGAGAGACCGATGACAGCGGTCACCTTGTTCTGATACAGCGGCAGGCTGATCGATCTCAAAGCCCTGTACTCGCCGTAGAAGAAATTGAGGTCGCGGATCGTGACTTTCTCGGCGAGTTCTGGCGTGGCCGCTCGGCCCCTGGGCGACCGAGGGAACGGGACGGTAGCACTCATGGTCTTGACTGTTTTCCCGTTGCGACCAGGGCACGCGCGGTGACGCGATAAATTTGCCTGCACTGGCAAGCGCGCGTCTGCCGGGAGACGCCGTTTACCCGTCCCTAATTTTCAGTCGCCTCCAGATCAGATTTCGAATTCGATGCCGATCTCCATGATCTGTCCGCTCGGGATCTTGAAATAGGCGCCCGGTCGCTGGGCATTGTGATGCATGAATGCGAAAAGTTCTTCACGCCAGCGTGCCATGCCCGATCGCCGGCCGGAAGCAATAATCGTCTCATGGCCCGTATAATAGGTCACGTGCTGCAGATCGCATTTTATGATTTTTCCGTCTGAGGCCGCCAACTCGAGTCCTTTTGGGACGTTTGGCTGCTCCATGAAGCCGAAGAGCAATTCGACGCGAGTAATGTTCTCGGAGATCGGCGTTACGACGACCCGGTCTTCGTCCGAAACCCGAGGCGTTTCAGTGATTGTCACCGCGACCAACAACACTCTTTCATGCAACACGTGGTTAAGTCTGAGGTTATGGGTCAATGCCAGTGGTACGCCCTTGGCCATACGACCGAGCACGACAGCGGTGCCTGGGATCCGAAATGGTGGCTCGGCCTTGATCAGCTCGATGACGTCCTTGGAACGCAGCCTTACCTCTAGGCGGGCGGTGTCCGTGATTTCCTCCCCCTTGCGCCAAGTGAGCATCAGGAACGCGACCGCCAGCGCCAAAAGCAACGGAAACCAACCGCCATCGAGGAATTTTGTCGAGGTCGACGCGAAAAAGGCGAGATCGATGAGAAGCAGACTCCCATTTACACCATAAACAATGATTGGGTTGTGCTTCCAATGCAGTGCGACGAAGGTCGCCAACAAAGTCGTGATTGCCATGAGCAATGAGACCGCGATGCCATAGGCGCCGGCCAAGGCATCTGACGATCCGAAGCCGATGACAGCGGCAAGAGTTGCCGTTGCCAGCGCCCAGTTCACAAATGGAATGTAGATCTGGCCGATCTCATGGCCGGCAGTGTGGACGATGTTCATGCGTGGCAAGAAGCCAAGTTGGATAGCCTGTTGTGTTAGCGAGTACGCGCCAGAAATGATCGCCTGCGAGGCGATGATTGTCGCAAACGTAGCCAGAATGACGAGCCCATAGTGCGACCACTCGGGGGCGAGATGGTAGAACAGCCCATCAACTGCCTCCGGCTGTGTGAGCAATAATCCTCCTTGACCGAAGTAGTTGAGCGTGAGCGCAGGCAAAGCGACGCCGAACCATGCGGCGCGGATTGGAAATCGGCCAAAGTGTCCCATGTCAGCGTACATTGCCTCTCCGCCGGTGACTGCCAGGAAAGCCGCACCAACCACTGCAAAAACGAGCGGACTGCCATGCCACAGATAGGTGATCGCCGGTATAGGACTCAAAGCGGCGAGCACCTCGGGTGAGCGCACAATCCCGACAATGCCGAGTACCCCAATCACAGCGAACCAGACCAGCATAACTGGTCCGAATAATCCGCCGATCCAGGACGTACCTTTGCTTTGAATAATGAACAGGACCACGAGGATCACCACCGTCAATGGAACGACAGCGCGGTCGAGCTGCGGCGCATATACCTTGATGCCCTCGATCGCACTGAGAACCGAGATGGCCGGCGTGATCGCGCCGTCGCCATAAAGCAAGCAAGCTCCGATCAAACCAATTACGATCATGATTGCGCGCTGCCGACTCTGTTTGGCACGGCGGGGGCTAATCAATGCCAGAAGGGCAAGGATGCCGCCCTCGCCGTGGTTGTCGGCGCGCATGATCAGGGTCGCATATTTGATGGAGATGACGACGATTAGTGACCAAAAAATCAGTGACACGATTCCGAGCACCGCATCGGGCGCCACGGTTCCGGTGGGGCTTGCAGCCTTTGCGGCGACGCCAAGTGTATAAAGCGGGCTCGTGCCGATGTCGCCGAAAACAACGCCCATGCACGCGAGCGCCGTCGGCGCCCAGGCGTGTGTCGTTCGCGCGTGCGCTGCGGTGCCAATCTTTCCGGCAACAGCCATCGCAGCGATCCATTGCTCAATGATCAAGCATAGCCGGAACGTGGCTGACAGAAAACCGTCAACCGCCTCGGTAGCGCCATCCGGTGTTGCAGCGCTGCACTATTGAGCACTTGAGATTGACGTGACCTGATCATTTACGGCCCCTTTGGCGGACTTTGACTCCGTCGCCACATAGGGGTCAGTCGTCGCATCACGGCTAAGCATTGTAAGGTGCAGTCCGGAACCACCGTGCCTTCAAAGAACCTAAAGCGGCCAACTACAGTGATACCAGTGAGTGCAAATTCCGATTGTTGTGACCTGCACCTGGCTAACGGCCGCAGCGCGCTCCAGCACGTCATCTGCAATTTCGAAGATGAGAAGGTCTTCATCAGCTTCGACTACGTCACTGTCCATGGCACCGATCCATAGCGCGTATCGTCACTCCAAATTTGCCAGCTTCATTCACGAAACGTAAAAAACCTTGATTCAGATCAAGTTCCCTTGGGTCGAAGAAAATGTACATTTCCCGACACTCAAAAGTGATGGGTATGGCTTTGTCGCTTGGTTCGCAGGGATCGTACAGGGAGCTGGGATTCCACCGCGCGTCACTCAATGAGACCAACAATCATAATAATTTTTTCAGTGTTGATTGGCGCCCTTCTGGCGTTCGACGCATACGAATATGATGGCCACTATCGCGAGGCCATTTGGCAGCAAACTAAACACCAAGCTGGCGAAATCGAACGTACCGCAAAGAGCTTGTTCGGAAACTCCAACCATTGATTGAGAGCCTCGCGGTTGTGACTGCGATCGTCGGCCTCGCCGACGAACATCGAGGCGAGGCGCTTCACGGCTGTTACTGCTCGCTCAACGAGTAATCGTTGGCAGCGAGGCGCGAATACGCTCTGAAAAATCCGGCGCGTCATCAGCCGCCTGCGCGGCCTCGTTGATCTGGGAGCGCCGCCTCAATTCGTCAAATGGCAGTGTCGTGTCTATCCGACCCGAATAGTAGAGGTAGCTATCGATCAGGCCGTTGAGCAGGTGACGAATGTCGAACCGGCCTCTGCGGCCGGCGGCGTTCAAATAACGTATGATGTTGATCGTACAGCTGTTGCTCAGCAGGTGATAAAACTCCGGCCGATCGGCGAGTTCGTTGATCCGTTTCAGGTACACCATCAAGAGCCGGCGCGCATTGTCGGGCGATGCGTTTAAGCGATAAAGAAACACCGTCTCTTTGCGAAAGTTGGTGCGCACGCGCACAAGGTCTCGTTCGTCGCCTACGACGTATATCAACTCAAATTGCTTGAAGAGGGATGCGACAGGATTAAAGCCTTCGCCCACTTCTGGCCGCGTCTCTATGGAAATACTCAAGGGTAGAGCATTGTCGAAGATGAAGCTGAGAAAGGTATGGCCAATCGGCCCCTTGCTCCAGTAAGACACGAAAAAATCGATGGCGGTCAGATGTGACAGCTGTACCACTCGCTCCTCCCAGCGCACCGTGAAATCAGTCAGGCTTCGGTAATCGAAGTTGCGGACACCGGTGATACGCACGCGGTCGCCATCAATCGTCGCCCGCGGCATTACGGCGACTTCTGGACGCCACAGTCGATCGTGAGAAGGAGAAATGGATAGCCACCAGGCAACCACGCCGAGAAACAGCACGGTGAAGACCACAGGCGCGCGCCGATCGCGCGACAGCCAAAGCAGCCATATCGCCAGTGCTGCAAAGGACATCGCCAGGGCGACACGCAATCCGGCAAACGGTAGATTGGAATAGTAAATGGCCAGGGTCGCCCATGTGATGAGCAAGACCCGGAACAGAAGCCAGAGTCCCCTGATCGGCCAGTTGAGAATTTTGGACAGGAAGCCGCTCAAACTCAACGTACCTCCGCATGCAGCCCCTGCGACGTGAGACGTGGTCGACCTCGGTTTCGTCAGCGGCATCCGTCCATGAGTGCGTAGTTTGGGATTATATTTTATTTGGGTTGTATCGAAAAAGTCGATGTCTGCTAATGGCACTTGGCGGACATGACGACACTGTCCGCTTTTGATCGCTTTCTGCGCAGCACCTACGAACGCACAGCGGAGCTAGTTTTTAGAAGCGCCTTCTTAAGCACCACGTGGATGCCTTTCGAACCGTTGACCACTTGGGTGACGCGCAGGTCGGCAGCCAAGCTGCACAAAGTGTAAGCGTCCTCGCGCGAGAGTCGCGTCCGCGCGCAGATAAGGTCCAGCATGTTGCGCAGCGCGATCACGGCTGCATCGTCGAGGTCGGGGTCGAATCCCATGGTGATGAAATCCGTCGGCGTTTCCGCCATCGGCCATTGCAGATTAAAATCGCTGCGGACATGGAGTTCGAATGTGCCGATCAGGCCGGTCTCGATCGCAGTGATGCAAACTTCGCCGTCCCCTTGCACGCCGTGACCGTCACCAACCGAAAACAGCGCCCCGTCGACATGGATGGGCAAATAGAGCGTAGCGCCGGGGACCAATTCCTTATTGTCCATATTGCCACCGTTGCGACGCGGCGGTGGCGAACCGACCGCGCCCCATGGCCGCGGCGGCGCGACCGCCATGACGCCGAAAAACGGCTTGAGCGGCAGTTCAAGACCCCACGGCAAGCGACCGATCATACGCGTGCGATCGAGTGGAATGTGGATGAGACGCATGCTGGCAAAGTCGTCCGGCAGCGCGCCGGCGAGCGGCCGGATGGCGTTGTATCCCCAGTCATAATGCAGCTCGATTGATTTGATCCGCACTTCCAGCACTTGCCCGGCCTTGGCGCCGCGCACCGCAACGGGTCCGGTCATGATGTGGGGCCCCAATCGCTGCGGCACGCTGGCGTGGATCGCCGCAAGCGCCGGCGGCACCGTCAGACCGGATTGCGTTTTCGGCATGGCTTCAGGCGGCCCCGAAACCGTCGAGATCGTGACTTGGTCGCCAGAGTCGACAGTGATGAGCGGTTTTAGTCCCGCGTCGAAAAAGCCCCAGTGCACGGTATCCGGCCCGGCATCTATGCGATGTTGTTGCATTCGACCCCCACACTCACGCGGGTTGCACCCGTTTTGTTCAGGTTGTGCCAGAATTTTTGACGGCAAAACAGCCACGAGAGCCAAATCCGCCAAAATTTCAAGATTTCCCCTCCTCGTGCTGAAGCGCGTATTGCGTGCTATGGTATGAGCGGGGCGATGCTGGCGAGACCGGCTGCTGAGCCGGATTTTTGCAGAGCGTTCGCAGTATCGAGGAATGGGAGGCGAGTATGCGTGGGGGATGGTTCGGCAAACGGCTGACAGCCGTATTGACGCCCGCTTTCGGCTTGTCGCTCGCGTTGGGCGCAAGCAGTTTATCTGCGGCGCAGCAACGCCAGATCAATCAAGTCAATCCAGATCTCGATACTGAGGACCAGCTTGCGCCTTCGCAGATGAAGCAGCCGGTGCCTGCCGCGGTGCCACACCCCGCGAGCGCGATGCATTCGGCGGCGCCAACGCCCAGGCACGCCGGCCCCGCGCCCGCTATAGAAGCGCGTACGCATACCGTCGCTTGCAGCGGCACCTTCGGCAAGGATTCTAGTCATCTCAAGCTGGCAATGACCTTCGACTCCAAGAACATCACCTTCACGGATGTCGATTCCAGTAGCGGCACCAAGGTTCCGGCGTCGGTGTTGTATCCGAAAGATCCGCGGCAGCGACTCGAGGTTTGGTGGGCCAATCCGGCCGCGCGAAGCGACACTTATTTGATCGTCATCAACGGCAAATCGAATTGGGCTGCGCCCGGAGGCTTGCGTCTCGGGCTGACGCTGGCGCAGCTGGAAAAACTCAATCACAAGCCTTTCAAGGTCAAAGGTTTTGACAAGGATGGCGTCGCAAGCGTGAGCGATTGGGACGGCGGCGTTCTCGCGAGCTTGCCCGGCGGCTGCAAATCAGGACTAAGCCTGCACGCCGATCCGAAAGTACCGCCAGAGACGGTCGCCGGACTTCCGGCCGACAAGGAATACAGTTCCGCGGATCCCGAAATTCGCGCCGCCAAGCCAACCGTATCCGAAATCCTGATCGGATACTGATTTCGCCCGCGTTGCGCGGGAACTATTTTGCGCATCACTGCGAAGCTGCCTTACCTCGCGCGAGACCCCACCTTGCTGTTTAACGTTGAGCGTGGAACTTCCTCGACAACCCGCGCAACAAGGCTGACGCCGACAATCAAGCGGATGGCAACATCGTGGCCAACTCCGTCAGCAGCTGACTTGGGCAAACGGTCATCGTCTCGCGAAAAACACAATCATGCAGCGGCAAGATTGAGGGTTGACCGAGGGCCCGCGCTGCCGTTATTGCTGCGGGGAGGGTAAGGGAAAACAAATGATTCTCGCACCGCTTTTCGGCACGAGCTTGCTTGTTGCCGTCGCCACCGGCCCACTCAACGATCCGATGGGCGTCACGCATTTGTCGCCGCGCGAAAAAACCGCGGCGACGCAATCGCTCGTGCGATCGGCGACCGATTGCATCGTGCATGCGGTGGTTGCGAATCCCCATTACACCGCAAACGCCGCTGATCTCGGCGATCTGATCGTCCAGTCCATGCCTTCTTGCGTCACGCCGGTGCGCGCAATGATCGACGCGTACGACGAGTATTACGGCGAAGGCTCGGGTGAGTCTTTTTTCATGGGACCGTACCTCGACGTGCTGCCGAAACTGGTGATCGAGGCGGGCAAAAAGGCGTCGGCGCCGTAGCAGCGGGCGCTCTCTTTAAGTCACTGTTCCGCTCGGCGGCGGCGCCGGCCTGCGCAGATCAATGCGACGGCGGCGGGCCGATGACATCGATGACCCGCATCTTGGTCGGGTCGACCAGCACGACTTTGTTTTCCACCATCGTGTATTTGTAGAGCTTGGCGGCGGGGACGCTGGCAGTCGCGTCGTCGGGCAGCGTGTACAACTCGATCATCGGCGGGACATCCGCGCCGACCACGGGTGAAAAGTCTTTGGGTGCCACTTTGCTCTTATCCTTGCTGACTTCCTGATAGATCGCGACCCGCTGCTCGGGAGTAAGCAGGAGCTTCTGTTGAATGGCCCCGCTCACCCCGGTATCGCCGGTGGAAGAGCCGGGACCGCCGGGATTAGTAGTGGTGGTTTGCGCGCCGGCATCGAATCCACTGGCGCTGCTGCCGAGCAGCATTGCTGCAAAGATAAACGAAATTGGGCTGGAAGATTTCATGCACCGCTCCATTGTCAGCGTGCGGGGCCGCGCGCCGCCGTGCGGCAGCGCGCGGATTCCTCCTTCTGAGCGGCGCCGTCAGCGCGGAATCGCCTGCACAGCGACACCCGTGGTCGGATCGATGACCAAAATACGATCCGGCTCATAGACATAACGATAAATGACCGGTTGCGTTGCCGAGGCCGGTGCGGTTACCGGCGCAGCGACCACCGGCGTCGTTGTCACGGCTGGAGCGGCAGCCACCGGGGCTGGCGGAACAGGGGCCGGCGCCGGCGCTACGTCATAAAGCGGCTGGCCATAATCATAGGCGGGAGCGCGATAGGCGTAGTCATAAGCGGGCGCCCGATAGCCGTAATCATACGGCGCGGCCCGATATGCGTAGTCATAAGCCGGAGCCGAATAAATATCGGCCGCGGGAGCGACATTGTAGAAGGGCTGTGGCCCCGCAGCGACGGTTTCCGCTACCACCGGTGGGGCCGCCACGCCTGGCGGAGCTACGACAGTTGTTTCTGCCGGCAGAACGCGGCGTGTCACCGTCCGCGTGGTGATGATCTGACGCTTGACCGGGACAAATGCGCGGACTGTCCGCACGGTCCTTGTAGTTCGCGTGGTCTCGGCGGGTTGCACGACCGTTGCCGCCGTTGTGACGACAGCAGGTGCTGGCTGCGTCGTAATCACCGTCTGCGCCTGTGCACCAGACGCGCCTAAGACAAGCGTCAGGCCGAGCGCGGTGCAAGAAACACTGAATCTCATGGGCCTACTCCATGTTGCAGCATTTGAGTGCCAAGCTTGGAACCCGAGCCACAAACCCAACGCCGGTCGCCGCGGCGTGTTCCGCGCGGCGGTCGCCATGGAACTTACGGGAGTTGCTGTGGATTTCCGGCCCGGCGATTTGCGCCGTTAAGGTTCCACGGCCGCAGTTTCGACGTGCTTCCGCCGGCTCAGCGGATGGTTATTCTCGCGCCAAATGTTCTCGCGCCAAATTTTCAGGCAACAGAGGCCGCCGTAACAGCGCGGCGATCGGCAGGGTGAACAGCACGAACACGGCGACCAGCATTAAAGTCGACCACACGCCAAACAGATCGCCGAGCCGGCCAAAGATTATGGGAGCGATCGCGCCGGAACCGATCGTGCCGGTGTAGAAAATACTAAGCGCGCGCGTCCGCCATTGCGGCTCGACGAGATCGGGCACCGAGCCATAAAGCACCGACGACGTGCCATTGAGCGCAATACCGATCAGCGGCAGTATGACAAGCGTGGCGCTCAGCGGCAAAGGCGCTAGCGCCAGAATCCCGGTCGCGGTCAAGCCTTCGGTCAACCAAACCGTGCCGATCGCGCCGATCCGGGCGCCGATGAAAGCGCAGGCCAGCTTGCCCACCGCGCCGCCGGCAAAGACCAGCGTCAACGCCAGACCGACTGTTTGCAAGCTTGCTCCCTTTTCCTTCAGCACAAACGGCAGGAACAGCAGAAACGCCATTCGCGTGGCGCTATCGATCACGCCAATGGTGGTCAGCAAAGCAAAAGCAAGGGGCTGCCGTTGGCGTGTGGACCGCGCCTCCTGTAAGTCCTCATGCGCGGCTGCGGCCTGGACGGATTCGTGCCGCGGAGTGGCAAAAAGGATTACGACAGCAACCACGACTCCGGCGCTGCCCAAAATCAGAAGTGCCGGACGCCACGTCATCGCCAAAAGCATCAGCGACAGCAGCGCCGGCATTATCATTTTTCCGAGATCGCCAGAAAAATTATAGGCGCCAAGCGCTGGCAACGACCGCGGCCCGGCAAATGCGCGTGCCACAAGCGCGGAAGCGATCGGGTGCTGCGTGCTGGCGCCAATGCCGCTGATCAGGAGCGCACCGAGCAGCACCGCAAAGCTGGTGCTCAGCCCCGCAAAACAGTAACCGAGGCCAGCCAACGCGGTGCCAAGCGCGAGCATTATCGCCGCGCCGAACCGCTCGGAAAGAAAGCCGGCTGGAATTTGCAAAGAGGCCATCGCGCCGACGAACACGCTGCGCAACGCGCCGAGCGCGGCATAAGTGAGGCCGAACTCCGCCTGCCACAACGGCAGCACGATATAGATGAGATCGGTGTAGCCGTCGTGCAGCGCATGCGCCAGGCCGGCAACCGAGGCGGCACGCCGCTGCTCGCTCGACAAGCGCGGCGCGAAGCCTACGAATCTTTCCGGGGAGAGCTTCGGCATGGCCATGACCTTGGTCCTAAAGAGCCCACCGCTCTACGTCAACAAACGCTGCCAGGATCAGGCCATTCGCAGGCGCAGATTGATGACTTGTCAGGTGGAGTCCGGCGTGATTGACCGTAGCTGGCGCGCGGTGCAGTCTGCCGCCGAGCGAGATGCCCGCGATTGGGGGAACTCAATGTTCGGTCTTGGTGACCTTTTCCAGTGGGAGCGATTCGTCACGCCCACTGTGATCAAGGTCTTCTACTGGCTGGCGGTCGTGATTGCCATTCTGCTCGGCCTCGCGGGCGTGGTCAGTGCGCTGACCACGATGGCCTATAATCCATTTGCCGGCGTGATCTTTCTGGTTATCAGCGTTTTGGCTGCGTGCATGGGAGTCATCATGTCCCGCATCGCGGCCGAGTTCGTGCTCATTGTATTTCGCATCAATGAGCATCTGGGGGCGATTAGGAATCAGGGCGGTTTTCGGAACCAGTGATTGGTTCAGCGATCGTTTTAATTACGGCCGAGTGAGTTTATTGTTCTCCAGCTGAACCTGCCGCCGATTGCTGAGAGCTTCCAATTGGGCCGATTCCTCGGGGTTGCCGCTGCTGTGGTTGTCGCCGCGCTGTGTGCGGCGGGTTATACCTTTTGGTCGAGCCAGCGCTCTAGTAATGAAGCTACGAACGTCCCGCCAAACCGGGGCAGCACCGCCCGCATGGCGACAAAGGATGGTGATCTTCCGCCTGGCATTGACGGGAACTCCGACGTCAACCAATCCTACCTTTTCCGTCGCCAGCCGACATTCTATCGCACGCTACAACCGGTCGGCACTGTCATTATCGATAAATCGCAGCGTTTCTTGTATCTCGTTCAACCAAACAACGTCGCACTGCGTTACGCCGTGGGAATTGGCCAGCAATGCGTTGAGTTGGCCGGGCTGCGCCACGTCGCCCGCAAGTCGGAGTGGCCGCAATGGGAAGCACCACCGGAAATGGTGAAACAGAACCTCGCCAGGCCCGGGATATTGCCCGGCGGTCCGGGTAATCCGCTCGGCGCTCGCGTGCTGGAGCTCGACGATAACGTTTCGCGCATCAATGGCACTAATGCCCCGAACACGATCGGGACCACCGTGGCATTTGGCTGTATCCGGCTCGTCAACGACGACATTATCGACCTGTACGGTCGGGTCGCGGTCGGCGCGACCGTCGTGGTGAACTAGGGCGTGGGCTTTCGCGCGTCGTTGTGTTTGTCCTGATCGTTTGGCAGTGTATGCGGCAGGAAAAAAGGATTTCCTGTGCTAATTTGATCTCCACAAACGCAGGCATTCGAATTCTTGGGAGGATTCTATGAAAACTTGCATTCTGAAATTGGTCTCCGTCCTTTTTGTCGGTGCCGTGAGCACCGCCTATGCCGCCAGCACAACGGTGACAATGAATGCGATCGATGCCAACGGCGTAGGCAAAAAGATCGGCACGATTGAACTGTCGGACACAAATGAGGGATTGCGGATCACGCCGGAGCTTACCGAGCTGCCGCCGGGCGACCACGGTTTTCATATCCACGTTAATCCGAATTGCGGTCCCGCCAACGGACCAAATGGCCAGCCAGCGGCTGGGATGGCAGCGGGGGGACATTACGACCCTGCTAACACCGGCAAACATCTCGGGCCGCAGGGCGAGGGTCACAAGGGCGATATGCCAGTACTTACCGTCGATGCCAGCGGCAAAGCTACGAAGGCCGCTACGGCGCCACATCTCAGCGTGGCCGACGTTAAGGGCCGCGCGATAATGATCCACGCAGGCGGTGATAACTACGCCGACCAACCGGCACCTCTGGGCGGCGGTGGCGCGCGCATTGCCTGCGGTGTGATTATGTAGAACCTTCGCCATCTCCGGCAAAACGTCCGGCGAGAATGTCCGCTTATGACCCAAAGCTGACGAGCACTGGGGCCGCTAAAGTCGTCTTTCCGACGGGTTCACGAAAATCGGAGCTTGCGCGAATTTTCTCGCGTCATTTCGGCATTACACCTATGCTTGTTCCCATCACCGACTACGCCCCTGACCTACAGGCGTCGGTGGCTGAGAAACCGATCGCGCTCCCGCCTCCAAGGATTTGGGAACGCGTCATGCGGGGATTTCTCATGCAGTTTGCGTCGGAGGAATTTCGTCTATAAGCGGCTCACCAAGCGCAGTTAGCCGATGGACAAGATTTATCAGGACAAAGCCGCAAAGCTGGGTAACTCCGCGGCGCGCCAGCTGGTCCTCATCTATGGCGCCCTGCCGCTCGCGTACATAATCACCGGCCACCTTGGACTCGTTCTCGCGGTATCGCCTGGCTATGCCACGGCGGTGTTTCTACCAGCCGGCATTGGCGTCTGCGCGGCGTTTATGCTGGGTGTGGCGAGTGTGCCAGGCACATTCCTTGGCTCTTTCGTACTCAATATTTGGGCCGGCTATTCCGTTCACACCCTTAGTACCGTAAATCTTGGCACTGCGGCCATCATCGCATTCGCTTCGGCACTGCAAGCTGGCATTGGCGGCGCACTGTTGCGCCGCGTGATCGGCTATCCAACACTGCTCGATACGCTACATGACCTGCTGCTTTTTTTGTTATTTTCGCCTTGTATCTGTCTTATCAGTGCAACGATTTCAAACGGAGGCATGTGGCTCGCTGGCGTACTCCGGTCCAGCGACATTGCACTGAGTTGGATGACCTGGTGGGGAGGCGACACGCTTGGTGTTCTCGTCGTCTTGCCGATCATGCTCGCTTTTGCGGGCAAACCGAGACGACTGTGGCGGCTTCGAATCTGGTACGTGGCCGTTCCGATGATCCTGTGTTTCGGTTTGTTTGTCTCACTTTCTTTCCAAGCCAGAATCTGGGAGGAGCAACTGGCTAACGAGGCGCCATCCGCCGCCTTTCTGGCACGGCATAAGGCATGGCAGAACTGGTTCGTTCTTACCGCTGGTGTACTCAGCACTGGCCTGCTTGGAGCGCTTCTCATGCTCGGCACCGGGCAGGCCTATCGCGTAAGAGCAAAGCAAGAAGAACTTGAAACTGTGCTGGGTGGAACTTCGTTTATGCTGACGCGCTGCGGCCGAGATTTGCGTTATCGGTTCATCAGCGAATCGTACGGCCAAATGCTTGGTCTTCGTCCCAAAGACGTAATCGGAAAAACCGTCGGGGAGGTCGTCGGCGACGAAGCCTTCAATACAATGCTTCCATACATTGAAAAGGTTCTTCAAGGTAATCGGGTCGAATACGAACGGGACATTCCTTATCAAAACGCCGCCGTACGTACCGTTCACACCGTATATATGCCCGAGCGGAACGATGACGGCGAAGTAATTGGCTGGATCGCGTCCATCCGCGATGTCACTGACCGGAGAGAAGCACAAAAGCGGGAGAGAGCGCTGCTGATGGAGGTACAACATCGCAGTAACAACCTCCTGGCCATTGTGCAAAGTATCGCGCATCGAAGTTTCGCGAACGGTCATTCTTTGAATGACGCCAAAAAAGCGTTCGAGTCGCGGCTACGGGCGCTCGCGAAGACTAATCGACAGTTGACGAAGTCGAATTGGCGAGGGTTAGGTCTGCGCGAGATCGTACTGCTCGAGATGGAGCCATTTGGCGGCCGCACCAGCGTCGATGGTGTGGATGTTTTGCTCACCCCCAAGCAAGCCGAACACTTTTCACTCGCACTGCATGAACTTGCGACAAACGCCGCCAAATACGGCGCCCTGTCAAATGCAAATGGGAGGGTTCTGATATCCTGGACGACTACCGAGCAGGGAAACAACAACAAACTTGATTTCAAATGGCAGGAAAGCGAGGGCCCAACAGTTGCGACACCGACCCGACAAGGGTTTGGTACTGCGCTGATAAAGGCTACATTTCCAGATGCCCGGATCGATTATGCAGTCGAGGGACTCAGTTGCGGAATCCGTCTTCTGCTCAGAGACGACCCTGACGACGAAAATACTACTAATCCCCCATATATCAGCAGTCAGGATCTCGGCCCCGGCGCACTCCGCGACACATCGGAGGGGTAAAACAGACATTGGTCGGACATCCGGCAACGTCGGTTGATGACCCGAACCGGATATCAGAGTGAGCGCAACATTCATGCTGCGCGCGCGATTTTTTGCCCCGCGCAGGCTCGCCATGGCCTTTATCGACCAACGTTCGCCGTTTTGATGATGGGGGCCCAGCGAGCGATTTCGTCTTTGACCAATGTCGCGAGCGCTTGCATTGATTAGGTGCGCCAGCGTCGGCCTTGGCACGAAGCGGGACTTTAGACGTGATCGATCAATGTCGCTGACCGTATTCGGAACGAGCGTTTTTGAGGGGACCTAAGGCAATTCCCACCCCAAAACGTGATATGGTCCAGCTGCCCGTCGTAGCCCTTAGCGTGGGGAAAGCCCACGACGCGGCGGGACTCAGCGCGCGCTTGCCCACGATCCTACGCTACGGCGATTACGTTGAGGCGGCCGGTCTCATGTCCTATGGGCCAAATTACGCCAGTCTATTCCGGAGAGCTGCCGACATGGTCAATAAAATCCTGCATGGGACAAAGCCCGCTGATATTCCGGTTGAGCAGCCGAACAAGTTCGAGTTGGTGATAAATCTCGCGACGGCCCGAGCGATCGGCCTCACCCTCCCGTCAACTGTCATCGCCCGCGCCGACGAGGTGATCGGTTGAGGCGGCACGAATTCTTCACGCAAAACAAATCATTTCAGCACTGAACCTGAGGAGATGCAGGGATGAAATTCAGACATTTGTGTTGCGCCGCCGCGATTCTGGTCAGCGCGTCGTCCACCGCCATGGCGGCTCGGCCAATAGTACAATGCCCAATCAACGCGATCGACGATCAGACGCGCACGTTCTCCTGCAATTGGCACCGGACTAATTGGACCTACAAGACAACGGAGAGAACGACCTATTGGATTGGCAGGACGAAAGCATCGTGGGCGGATTTAAGAGTGGGAGCGACCGTTAGAATCAAATTCCATCGCGCCAACCGCGTTCGCGTAGCCGATATGGTTCGCATTCAAGCGCAGAAGAGCTCGGGTGGACAGTAGCGGTGAGATTTCGACGAATCCCAGGAGAAGCCAATGCTTGACCAGCCAAGGCGATCATGGGCAAAGTGGCCAAAGGCCACGATCCGATGGCCGAAAAGCGCACGGCCGTAGCGGCGACGGGCAATACCCTGCAATCGGTGTGCGAAAATTATTTCGCCCCCGACGCCAAAAAGCTGCGCTCGGTGTCGGACCGGCAGCGAACCTTGCATCGCTTGGTGTATCCCAAGCTCGGCGCGCGGCAGATCGAGGAAATCCAGCGCAAGGATATCGTGCGGTTGCTCGACAAGATCGAGGTGAGAATGGCCCGGCCATGGCCGATCTCACGCTGGCCTATATGCGCAAGGTGTTTAACTGGCATGCCGTACGAACCGAGTTTCGCTCGCCTATCGTGCGCGGCATGGCGCGGACCAAGCCCCTCGAGCGCGCGCGTGATCGTGTTCTGACGGACGACGAACTGCGCAAGGTGTGGCGCGCAGCGGGCAACATGAAAAATGCCTTCGGGCCGTTCGTGCGGTTCACGCTGCTGACCGCCACGCGCCGCGAGGAAGCCGCCAGCATGCGGCGCAGCGATCCCGGCCGCGCGCTACAAGACCAAGCACAATCATGCGGTGCCACTAAGCAGAGCGGCGCAGACGGTGCTGCAAGCCATGCCGGTGATTAATGGCAGCGATCTGGTGTTCACCCATAACGGCGCGCGCGCCATGGGCGGCTTGTCCCGCGCCGGGGTGCCTAGCGATCATGCCGAGCGGTGCCTCGGCCATGTCATCAATGGCGTGCGCGGCGTGTACGACCATTATGAGTACCGGCCCGAAAAGACGGCGGCGTTTGAAAAGCTGGCCGAGCAAGTCGCGGCCATTACCGCTTAATTTGAGGGCTTTGGCTGCCATCAACCCATTTTGTACTAAGCCGGGTGCAGCGCGGGTGTATGATCGCGGGGGTCGGACCGGCTCTTTGTCATGATTTTCTCCCCGGTTCGACAGCCCCAACGATGCTGATGTCGCCTCCAATGCTCAGCATCGTTTGAGGCCCTAAGGCAAAGCCGCCGGGTTTGATCGTTTTCACCGGCGGCTTTGCTGTGAACGTGCTGTATGTCGACGGGTGTGCGTTATGGGTATGAATTGGTCGCGTATAGCGAGCCGCGACCGCATGCGGCGGCAGGGCGTCGAAGATATTGACGGCAAGATGCCGCTCTTCGTCCAACCTCCAAAGCAACCGCGCCGCAAATTGAGCAAGGCCGAACTTCGTCAGAAAGCAGCGGCCGCTCTTGGCTTGGCGCGCGGGTCAGACATCCAAAAACAAGTAAGCGTCGATTTTTGAACGCGCCATCAGCACGCCTCATCATCTTGGCGCGGCAAATTCCGCTTGTACGCGCGACGCAGTGTAACGAAAACGACGGTCAAGCTGACAAGGGTGACAGTAAGGACGATTGCGTCCGGTATTTCCATCCACACCCCTCCTACTCCTACGCCGAGGGGCGTTTCCCCTGTCCGGTCAAGATTGTCCGAACCCTCCCGTTCGCTTTTCACCCCAGAACGCATCATATAAAAGAGAGTTGCCGCCCCAGCCCCTAATTGGTGACATAGCAGGGCAGCGGCAGAGGATTAGCGTCCACACAAAGTCGCTACGGCCGTAGCTTGCGCCAGCGCCACCAAATTGCACCCACCAGAATGACCAGTACACAAGCAGCAACGATATCCTCTGCTGTAATCTCGAACCGCCAAGTAACTAAGGCCAAGAGCGACAGTACCGCTGCCGACATCTGACTGTAATTCCAATTTACACTCCCCCTTAGCGTTTTGGGGTCGATGTTTGGAATTCACCTTTCGATGAGGGTGGCTTAACCGAAAGCAAACCTGCTGGGCAGTACGTCAGTACATAGATTCAGCCCAACCATGACAGGGTCTTTGTCTCCGGCTTCTTCCGTAGGGCTGGCCGCAGGCTTTCTCCAATTGTCTTGCGGCTGGCCCGCATGAGATTGGCACCAAATAAAAGGCCCGGCATTGCGCCGGGCCTTCGCTCATTGTGGTCCCCTGATCGCCGCCCCGGCTCAGGCGCCCGCGCAGCAATTCCAACGTTCTAAAATGTGCAAGCACCGCGTTGCGTGAGCGCGAGGTCGAGGAAACTGCCCAGCAACCGCCGCGCTCGAATTTTTCAAACGTTTGAATTTTTTTTGGAACCGCCCCCGCCTTTCCTTTGGTTTAGGTCGAGTAGGCGATCCCTCTCGAACTTAACTTGCCCGAAGACATTGCCGTCGAGTGGATGAGGGGATCAAAGTCACAATGATGGAGGAGGACTCATGAAAAAGCCTCTCATCGCTACGGCGTTGCTCTTCACTGCGCTGCCCTTCACTTTTGATGGTGTCACGCCCGCCGTCTCCAAGGCCCACGCCATTATCGGCCGACCGGGCACGCCGATGTCGTTTGCGGGCGTGCATCGCCGCGCGGTGCGGCGCACCTTCGGCGTCGGTGCCAATCTCGGCTATCGCGGGGTCTATCATCGCAACTTTGGGCCCTACGCCTATCATCGCCATCCAGTCGCTCGAGCGGCCGTCTATGGCGCGACCGCTTACGGAGCCGGTTGGGGCGGCGGCGGCTGGGGAAGCGCAGCCCCCGGTTGGGGCGTCAGCGTGGCCCCCGGTTGGGGAGGAGGTTGGGGCTGGAATCGTCCTCTCTTCAGCGCAGCCCCCGGTTGGGGCGTCAGCGTAGCCCCCGGTTGGGGAGGAGGTTGGGGTTGGAATCGTCCTCTCTTCAGTTCAGCCCCCGGTTGGGGCGGCGGCTGGGGAGGTTGGGGGAATCGTCGGTGGGGGTGGTGATCGATAAGCGCGCCGCGTTCTAACTAGCCGGGCGGCGTTCCGAAAGGGTGTCAACAATATTGACACCCTTTGGCGGTCCGCCTCTGACCGCGCAGCAGTCCCCAAGTCGCGGCGGTAATTGACGTTGGCGGCGGCGAGGGCCTTCCCGATCTAGGTCTTACGTTTTGGTCTTCTTGCTGTAGGCCTTACGGTTGATCAGCTTTCGGGTCGCGGTCACCCAATCGTCATCGAAATATACCAAGGCATGCCTTTCGGAATCGAGTTCAACATCGGGCTCGGGTTCTTCGACCGGCGGCAGGGTGAGGTCCGCCGGCGCCTGCTCAAGCTCTTCGTTGATACGGTCGATCTCTTCGCGCAGCTCCTCCAGGCGTTCAGCCGCTTTGGCGCGGATTGCAGCAAGACGATCGTGATCGATCTCTCGCTGATCGCCCGCTGTGCCGCCTTCAGCCGCTCAAAGCTGCCGCGCATACCCGAAAAGCTGCTTACCGGGGGTGCTTACCTGGCAAATTGCGGTCTGCTTACCCGGTGCTTACCGGGCCTAATGATTCATTTGGCCCCTTTAGCTAAGTCTTTGGTCTTGCTGATTGACCCGGTAGTACTCGGATCTTGGACCGTCTCCTTGTAGTAGGCGACGCCGCAGCCTTGATCGCCGATGCGTGTCTCAAGGGATTGCTTGAGAGCAGGCTTGCCCGATTTTGGGAAATTATAGTCCATTGTGGCCACGGTTCCTTCCGGCGCGTTCTGAATTGCGTCAAAGGCTCTTTGGCCTATCGGATCGTCCCCAAGTTTAAAGCTGCGAACATCAAGGCCGATCATGCCAGGGCTTGGGAAGGCGGTGAATTTTCCGTCTGACATATTGAAGCAGGAAACGTGAAGATCGCGGTCGTGAAATTGCTTGTTCTTCGTGTCACTGATTGCACGCAACGCCGTAGTCTCGTCGCTTTTGAGCGCGGCGATAGCGCGGTCGAGCATCGCTCTCGCTTCCTCCGCTGTTCCGAATTGTTCGGCACCGACCAAGTTAGTGGTTAATATCAGCGACAATGTCGCAACCATAGAAACGACCGACGTATTTGCCATGGCATTCTCGCGTGATGGTCCCTTATTGTATGCAGGCCCTTCTTGACTGCCATAGGCGCCAAACGCGTCGCGCGCGTTTCTTGGCGATCGTTGCGAAAACATCACAGATGACAACTGGCGGGGCGCATTGCGAGAACCAAACACCCGCGTGCTGGCATGAGCATGAAAAGATTGGGCGCTCCACCCGAGATGTGCTGACACGCGCGGCAGTGGCATTGCGCTCTTAGGACTGGCTCACCCTCCGCAACATACCGCACCGCCCCGCAATAGCACCCGCCTTCGAGCCGCATGGTACCTTCTCCTGGTCGCCGAGCGCCTTCGGGCGAAAGCCAGTTAGCGGTGCGGGTTTGGGCCCGTTTATGCCGCACCCCTGCCGCGCCGCCGACGCTGTGTGTGGCTAAACGGCAACGCCTGCACGGAATTATTAAGCCCACCTATCGCAATTTCTTGGCTGTGACGCCGGTCACAGACTAGGGATTACGGGTACGCAATAAAGATACCGACTCGCTGGGTGTCACCCGCCCACCGAGGGAACATAAAAGGGTGGAGAGCGTCAGATGAGCTATTTAACGCAAGTTGCGCATCAACGGCCAATGCTTCGCGTTACGGCGGAGATCGCACTCGTGTTTTGTTGTGCCGCGCCACTGGTTTTGGCGTTTTCAAGCCTCGTGGGGTACGGCGTGAGCCTAATGATACATTGAGCCGTCGCAGACCGACAGCTGCCTTCTCGATACCCCCGCGTTACGTCGTATTCTACTTTAGTTGGCCGACGTCATCGGAGTGGAAACCGTCACCACGCGAAAAGCGTCACCACGACGGTTAGGGTGAGCATTACCGCCACCGTACCAAACAAAGTTATGGGTCGAACAAGACTTGGGTTCATGAGCCCGTCCCCCGACTTGACTCTGATTTGGTCAGTCTACCACTTCAAACTGAAATGGCGACCCCCAAAAATCAGTTAGCGTGGCCTGGAGTTCCATAGCGGCTTCTCTGCATTTCCCCCAGCCGCATCAACGCTTGGACGTGGCCCCGGTTCAGCGGGAATGCAGGAACGACAGCATGAATGGAAGCGTTGATAAGCAGGCAGGCCGGTGCTGAGGCAACATAAGCCGGTCGCGCCAGTGGCCCTGGCTCCGTAGCCCCTCAACGCTCGGTTAAAGCCGGGGCCACGCCCGGCCCGTGCAAAGAAAATGCTTGCGCCATCACAACCGAGATCACGCCCGCCTCAAACCAAGCGCCTGCGGGAGACCTTGCTGACCTCAGCCGGAGTGATCGCCGTTGCCGCGGCCGGTCTTGTTTTTCTCTACCTCTTCACAGAAGGGCTGCGGCTGGCCGTATATCAGCTCCTGTAAGCGGAAGGCTCGTGGTCGATTTTCCACCGATGGAACGGTTCGAACGGTCGGCAAAAATTGAATAATGCCCGCCTACCGCCTCCGGCTGCACCGCCACGGACCGTCGCAAGTCGCAGTTAAAATCGGGAACTCGATTGGAAGCGCGTGGTTAGGCGTGTAACCGCATCAAAACATCGCCATGAAGCGCACACCGTCCGAGTTGTTTCACTGGACTAAGACCCGAGAACAATTGGACAAATTGTTGCGAGCTCATTATCGGGCCTGTACGAGGCAAGAATTGCCACCCCAATTGTGCGCGGTTCTCAAAAAGCTGGACGAAGAGAGCCCTGAATTCTCGATGAAAAAAGATTGAGCCGGGCCGCTCGCGGCTAAAGGCGATCTCGAGCATTTGTCGCCGTCTACAGCTAGCCGTGCTTGCGCGGCCAAACGCCGGCCTCTTCAAGCTCTTGCATAGCCGAGTCCGTGAATTCGGCTTTTGGGGCGTTACCGCCGATTACAAACATGAGAATTGCATCCTCGCCAGACGGTCCAGGCGTGACATTTTCGAAGCGCCGGATCGCGCCAGGAGGAAAAGAAATCACATCGAGGGGATGAAGGTCGATCGATTCGACCTCGCCCCTCTCGTTCTCCCAGCTACAGCGCCATGTCCCGGTCATCGGAATGAAGGTCTCGTTAGTATCGTGGTTGTGCATCATTGGGCCTTTGCCAGGCTTGGCACGGCAATAACCGAGATTAAAACCTTCGGAGATCGGAATGGCTGCCAAGCGCGAGGCATCATCACCGACAGGAGACGTCACAGCGCCACCTGAATCTTTGGGCGGTTGAAAACCAATGACATTATAGAGCACGCGCTCGCATTGCGGGGCCTTGCTATCGGGAAGCCCGCCGTCGGAGCCGTTGAGCTCGTTGAAGAGAGCGACGCGCTTCATCATGTCGGTGCGCGAGATACCGAATCTGGGCAGCGTTTCCATGACTCATTCTCCGGCCGGCCGAGATCCTTCGGCCGGCTCAATGACAGGCGGACGCGGGGTTTTATCCCGACGCCTTCACGTACGGATAGATGACGTCGCCGGTCTTCTGATCGGCAGGCGTGAGCACGGTCTGATAGCTCATGCCGCGCCACGTATCGAGGTTCGCGCTATCGGTGATGTCGTGATACTGGACCTGCATCACCCCCGACTTGGTCCATTCG
>Ga0310914_10000251_pt1 | contig 29335 bp, 33 predicted proteins | sample GREbulkMGAN108_FD_203450 | JGI IMG/M metagenome (GOLD analysis project Ga0310914, IMG submission 203450) | Lab enrichment of tropical soil microbial communities from Luquillo Experimental Forest, Puerto Rico - GRE.bulkMG.AN108 | ecosystem: Environmental > Terrestrial > Soil > Tropical forest >... | reverse complement strand
TGGTGTCCAATCGCCTGTCTGCCTCCGAGTCTCGTTGGGGAATGGTCCAGAGTCAGCCATCCGATTGCCGCAAGCCTGCAAGCTGCTTGCGGCGCAGCGCCAAATCGCCGTCCTCGCATGCGGCGATTTGGCGCTCCCCCCGCCGCCCCGTTGGTGCGGCATTTTGCCGGTTGCGTTGCGCGTTGCGCATAGCAAAAAAGAAGGCGGATCATGGTGCAAAATATAAGCCCAGCCAATGGCTTAGATAGTGGGGTCGAGAGCTGGTCGGCGCTTGGGTCGCCGACCATGGGGTGGCTGCTTGCCGCCATGGAGACCGACTTGCGCCGGGCTGCGCCGGACAGTCAGACAACTGCTCCGGCACTGGGAGACAGACTGACCGCCGACAGACAGCCGCGGCGACCTGACCAGTCAGCCAGAAAGCCAAATGGACAACGCCAAGCTAGCCGAGCGGCGCGCCGCGCGCGGGCTGCGACGAGGCATCACATGACCTGATAGTCACAATAGGGCGGGACCCCGTAAGGGTGGGGCTCAGCGGCAAAGGCGCGCCCGGACCCCTCCATTCACAACTACCCCACACCCCCACCAATCCAACAATCGCCCCACAAAAACTACGACACCACACACCGATTCCACACATGGACGATCCCCGCATAGGCCAGATTCACCCCCCGCCGCCCCCCGGGCCTGAGCCGCCCAAGACACCGCCGGATTTATCAGGCTTGCCCCATGGACGACTCCCGCGAATCGGCGACCTCGTGCACTTCTTCCCGCACCGCGGGCACCACCCCGAATGGCATTTCGGGCCGCACGCCGCCATCATCATCCGGCTTCACCCCAATGACCCCCGCATCGCGAACATCTACTTCGTCGGCCCGAAGGGCGAAACCGGCAGCTACGCCGACATTCCGCACCGCAGCATGCGCCCCGAATGCCTGCCCCTAAGCGCTTGGCTGGGCCACGCCATGCCGCCAAGCAGCCATTGGGCTTACCCGGAAGAATCATCCCCATGAAGGTCGAGCTGTGGCCGATCGAGCGGCCCAAGCCTTACGACAAGAACCCGCGCAAAATCACCGAACGCGCCATCGACAAAGTTGCCGCCAGCATCCGCGAGTTCGGCTTCCGCCAGCCCCTGGTTTGCGACGCAAAAGACACGGTAATCGTCGGACATAAACGGCTTTTAGGGGCTAAAAAGCTGGGATTAAGCCGAGTCCCGGTGACTGTCGCCGCGGATTTGAGCCCCGCCCAAATCAAGGCGTACCGGCTGGCGGACAACCGGACGGCGGACGAAACCGAATGGGACGATGACCTCCTATCCCAAGAGCTGGCGGACCTGGACTCCATGGGCTGGGACTTGGGGCTGACCGGCTTCGACCCGATCGAGATTTCCGCGCTTAGGGACCCGGCGGGCGACCCCCGCGAGACCCTAGCCGAGCGCTTCCTGGTCGCGCCATTCAGCGTCCTCAACGCCCGCGAGGGGTGGTGGCAGGCGCGGAAGGCGGCTTGGATCGCATTGGGCATCGAAAGCGAATTAGGGCGGGGCGGCAACTTGCTGCGCATGAGCGACACCATCCTGGACCCGGACGGCGCGCTGGGGATCAACCCCCGCGCCCGCGCCGCCCCGGCCGCCGCCCTAACCCCTTGCGAGCCAGCTATCCACGGCGGCGAGCCGATTTGGCTGAAGCGGGATGACTTGTTCGAATTCGGCGGCGCGATCGGCGGCAAAGCGCGCGCATGCGCCGCCATCGCCCAAGCCGCCCCGCCGCCCAAGGGACTCATCACGGCGGGCAGCCGCGCCAGCCCGCAAATCAACATCGTGGCGCAGATAGCCAAGCACCTTGGAATCCCATGCCGGGCGCACTGCCCGCAAGGCGAGCTAAGCCCGGAGCTGCGCGCCGCCCGCGCCGCGGGCGCAGAAATCGTCCAGCACCCCGGCGGGCGCAACTCGGTGATAACCGCCCGCGCCCGCGCCGACGCCGCGGCCCGCCCCGGCTGGCGCGAGATCCCCTTCGGCATGGAGCACCCCGCGGCGATAGCCCAGACCGCGGCGCAATGCGCGAACCTGCCCCACGCCGCGACCCGCTTGGTCGTGCCCATAGGCAGCGGCATGACCCTGGCGGGCATCCTGGCCGGCATGCAGCGATTCGGCTTCGGCTTCCCGATCCTTGGGATCCAATGCGGGGCGGACCCGGCTCGGCGGCTAGACCGCTGGGCACCGCCCGGCTGGCGCGCTATAGTCACCATCGCAAAGCCGCCGGAGGACTACCACGCGGAATGCCGCGCCAAAGCGGCCGGCGTAGAATTGGATTGGCACTATGAAGCCAAATGCGCGCGCTTCCTCAAGCCGGGCGACTGCCTCTGGATCGTCGGAATCCGGGCGACCCAAGCCCCAAGACTGGCCGCGGGAGCGGCACAAGAAGCGCATCTTGCGCCGGGGGCCGCCGGACCATAAGGGGCGGGTTTTCTTCGACATTTTGTTCTGGGCCGGCAATTTGCGACGCCACCATTGCGCCTTCGACCTGCCGCCCGCGGGGCCGCACATCGACGACGACGGGAGCTGGGTATGATCGAAATCGTGCTGACAGTCTGCGCCATCGCCGACCCCAAGAATTGCCATGACGAGCGCATCCCGATCTTGAAGGAGAGCATCACCCTGCTTCAATGCATCATGAACGCGCCCGGCGCGATCGCCGACACCAAGCGCCAGTGGCAGATAGAGCGGCCGGGCTGGCGCATCGCGGGCTACCTCTGCCGCGAGGCGACCGCGGAAAAGGACGCCTAGCATGCCGAAAAGCGGGCGCACATACGGGCAGGACATCTTGAAAGGCGAATATAACGGCATCAGCGGCGAAGGGCTCGGCAAGCGCTTCCGCCATAGCAATGCTGAAACGCGGGCCGCCAAGGCGGCGACGCCGGGCGGCGGCACCGGGCCGAATAGCGCTTATCTTTTCAAAACGGAAGAAGGGTATAAAAAGGGCGCGGAGGCGCAGGCTTCCGGCGCTGGCACCAGCATCTTCGACCCGGTGCTCTGCGAGCTGGCTTACGCTTGGTGGTGCCCGCCCGGCGGCCTGGTGCTCGACCCCTTCGCCGGCGGCTCGGTTCGCGGCATCGTCGCGGCGATGATGCGCCGCCGCTACCGCGGCATCGACCTCAGCGAGCGGCAGATTCAAGCCAACCGGGCGCAGGCTGCCGACATCCTGGATGACTCCGCCTTGGCGGCGTGCGAATGGATCGTCGGCGACGCCAGCGACCTATCCTGCCCAGATCCCGCGGACTTCATTTTCACTTGCCCGCCCTATTTCGATCTTGAGCGCTATTCGGACGATCCGCGGGACTTAAGCAACATGGATCCGCCAGCCTTCCTCGCCGCCTATCGCGAGATCATCAGGAAGGCTAGCGCGCGGCTGCGCGACAACCGCTTCGCCAGCATCGTCGTCGGCGACGTGCGCGCCCCTGACGGCGCGTACCGCAACTTGCCCGGCGAAACCATCGCCGCTTTCCAGGCGGCGGGGCTGGCGCTCTACAACGAGGCGATCCTGGTGACGGCGGCGGGCTCGCTGCCCATTAGGGCAGGAAGGCAATTCGAGCTAAGCCGCAAGCTCGGCAAGACTCACCAGAATGTCTTTTGTTTCGTGAAAGGCAGCGCGGCGGAGGCGACCAAGGTCATCGGCAAGTGCGAGTTCGGCCGCGAGCTGGAGCCGGGGGCCGATGAGTTGGCCGAATTAGACTCGTGATGGATAGGTGGATCCTTAGCGCCAAATGGGCGGCGAAGGAAATAGACTGCACCGTCCATGGAATCCTCCGGCCCGGGGGATGCGGCGCGGCCTGCTGCCGCGGCTTCGCCTTTTGGCCGCCCCGATCATCGGGCACCGGCGCTTGCGGCAACTTGGGACCCGATGGGTGCCGCCTTGGCGCGGATAAGCCGGTCACCTGCCTGCTCTATCCCTTCCGCCCGCCCGAGCCCCCTAAGCGGACCTTGGGGCTGCATGGGCGGGCGCTGGTCGGCACCTGCCGGGCGTGCTACCGGCGCGGCGGGCAATCCATCCTGGCCGCCAACCGGGCGAATTTCGAATTGCTGTTCGGGCATGAAGCCGTCGCCGCCATGCTTGAGTCAATCGCCGCCGGGCGCGACTTCGAGTTCGAGCCGCCCGCGTGGGTCCTTTCCGCGCTTGCGGCAGAAGCCCCTTGGGCGGTGGCGAACGCGCGCCCGCCGGGGCGCGCCGCTATGGCGGCCGGGCCGCCGCCTGAGCACCCGGCGCTGGCGGCGCTGCGCTAGGCTATTTGCCGCCCGCGGCGGCGACGGCGGCGCGATAAGCTGAGCGAAGCGGCTCCGGCGCATACAGCTCAAGGTGATCCAGCGCGTTATCCGCGCCGACCATGCCCCACCCCTGGCAGCCAGGATCTCCGCAGGCGCACGGCAGCGCCAGCAGGACTTTTTCATCAACGTCAATGAAGCCGATGTCCGCATATTCGGCGGGCAGGCCGGATGCGACGGCGTAAGCCCGGATGAATTCCGAGCGGGTCATTGCCCCCTCCCTTCCTGGCTGAACTCGACCAGCATTGTCTCCACGACAATGACATGCCGGGCGATGACGCGCCATCCGGCGTTGGGGCGCGCTTCGACCTCCTTCGCGAAGATCTCGACAAGCTCTTCGAAATGGGGCGCGATGACGCTGTCGCGCCACCCTTTATCCGTCATAATTTGCAGGGCGAAGCCTTCGTCTAATTGCGCTTCGGACAATCCGCGGCGGTCGAGGGCTTCCTTCATCTCCTTCAAGATGGAAGGCGCGGATCCGTGGTGATCATTAACCATTGGCGGTCCTTTCTAAAAAAAAGAGCCCGGCTGGCGGCCGGGCTCCCTTTCCGCGCTGACGCTGCGGAACTCGTCGGGTCGCGGCCCCCACCCAAAGGAACGCTGTGCTTGGGAGCCCACCCGCACTAGGCGGTTAGATTAGCGTGCCACCATCCTAGTATGCGCACGGGCGGGGAGTATAGCATGTGAAACCTCCCCGCGATTCTTAGTAAGCGAAGATTGCAGAATTCACGAAGGCGCTGACATTATCGTCAGAGAAGAAATGCACGGCTTGCTCGAAATTTTCAGCTATCATCGAGTACGGCGGGGCAACGCAAATTGCGATTACTCCGGGCGATCCTGCCCCTTTGAACAGACCCTCGGCCATTGGGAGTGAGTATACGGTGAAGACTGGCTTTGCTCCTTTCCATCCGACATGCATCTTTGGATTCGTAAACTCCAAAGCTCGGCTTGCTTCCTTGACTTCAGCCATTCAGGCGTGCTCCTTGCTAGGTTGACTGCGGTTGCTAAAATGATTCCGACAAATAGCCACAGAAACGCAACCAGGGCTATGAAAGATGCGACGCGCTTGCAAATCGTCATAGCTGGTATCGCTCCTTCAAGGCGGCGATCCCGGCGGCGATCGCCGCTTCGGTGTTACGCCCAAGCTGCTGATAGAATCCGGGGTTCCAGATGCATTCGCGGGCGCGCCTGATCGCAGCCTCTTGCGTTCCAAGATCCTGGAATTTGGCGGCGATCGATAGCGCTTGCTTCCAATTTCCTTCGCTGGCCGCGCGCCTTAGTAAACTCAGCTTGGTGGGCGGCTGCGGCATGATTCCATTCCCTGGCTGTGTGAGCTATATTATAGCCCAGAGCTAGGGGCAATTGCTAGCAAAAAAAGCTATGAATCGATGCCAAAAAAAGGATACGGAATAAGGCTCGGCACATGCTCGATCGAAGGATGCACCTTCAATGTGCTCGCGCTTGGGCTATGCCAGCAGCATTATGAAATGCGCCGCGCCGCCGAGCAGCGCGCGACTCAGGAAGCCATAGACAAAAACGCGCTCGCCATTGGCAAGAACGGCAGATCCAAAGGCGGCCCAGGCGCGGGGCTTGGCGTGCATAATGGCGGCGGCGGCCCGACGAAGCTGACTTATGACGAGCCGACCCTTAAGCGGATTCGGGATCTCGCCGGGCTGCAATGCACCTTGCCGGAGATCGCCGGGGTGCTGCAATGCTGCGACGACACGCTGCGCAAGTTTCTGGATGATCACGAGGAGGCGCGCCGCGCCTTCCGCGAGGGCAAGGAAAACGGCAAAGCTTCTTTGCGCCGGATTCAGTTCGTGCAGGCGAAGCGATCCGCGGCGATGGGGATCTGGCTCGGCAAGAACTGGCTTGGGCAGACAGACAGCTACCGGATCGGGCCGCTTAACGGCCAGCCCGGATCGGCGGCCGATGACCTTGGGTGCCTGGAATCCGCAACGGCGCTGCTGCGCGCCGTCCGCAGCGAGAGCGAATAGGTGAGGGGAGGCAATCCATATTGGCGCGATAAGGATCCGCCGCGCGAGCCCAAGCCCGAAGAAGATCTCATTCCGTGGGAGCAGGCTTATCGCGAGCTTCGCGAGGAATGGCGCGAGAAGCCCATTGCCTACGCGAAGCACCGGCTAGGGCTCATCGCCACCCACCAACAGCGCGAACTCTTAAACGCCATCAAGGAGCCCGGCGCGAAGGTCACCGCGCGATCCGGGCATGGAACCGGCAAATCCGCTGGCTTGGCGGTCGCCATCTGGTGGAAGCTCGAATGCTTCGACTATTCCAAGGTTCCGTGCACTGCCCCGAGCGCCGTCCAGCTTCGCGACATTCTTTGGGCCGAAATCGCTAAGTGGTATCGCCATTCCCTTGAAATGAGCCGCGCTTGGGGCATGCCGCAGGAATACTGGCTGTCGTCGCTTTTCGAGATCACGCAAGACAAGATCGCGGCCCGCGGCGCGCCGCGGGAATGGTTCGCGGTCGCTAGAACGGCGCGCCCCGAGCAGCCGGACGCCTTGCAGGGCTTTCATGCTTCGGACATCACTATCAGCGAAGACGGGCGCGCCATCATCGTAGACGAAATAAGCGCCGATGATCTGCATAAAGGGCAGATCATGTTCGTGATCGAGGAAGCCGGGGGCGTTCATGACAAAGTCTTCGAGGTCGCGGAGGGCGCGCTTTCTTCGCCTAATGCGTCCCTCCTTATGGGCGGCAATCCAACGCGCTCGACGGGCTACTTTGCGGCGTCGCATAAGCAAAATCGGGCTGAATTTAAAACCCTCCACTTCCGCAGCTCAGAAAGCCCGCTGGTTGCGCCGGGATACCGGGATGGATTAGTCCGCAAGTTCGGCGAGGGCAGCAACGTCGTTCGCGTCCGCGCCGATGGCGATTTCCCGCGCCTCGATGACGATACGCTGATTCCGCTCGATCAGGTGGAAGCCGCTATCGCGCGGCCTCACGTCGATACGGTCGAGGCGGGCGACCGCCGCTTAGGGGTGGATATCGCGCGCTATGGCGACGATCGCACTGTGTTCGTTTTGCGCGACGGCCAGAATGTCGAACAAGTTCGGGTTGAATCGAAGCTCGACACCATGCGTTGCACCGGCATCATCGTGTATCTGATTCGCAAATGGGCTGCGAACAGCGTCCACATCGACATCAGCGGCGGGCTCGGGGCCGGCCCTTATGACCGACTCAGAGAATTGAAGCGGGCGGGCAAGCTGCCGGAAGGCTTGGTTCTGGTCGGCGTCAACGTCGCCGAGAAAGCGCCGCATCGATCCGGGCTCGCCACCGATTACCAGCCTTACCGGCTGCGCGACTACATCTGGATCGAGATGGCGGATTGGATCGCCAACAGCGAGCCGTCTTTCGCCGATATTCCAAGGGATGTAGCCGAGGATCTTGCGGGCGAATTATGCAGCGTCCGCTTCGCGATAGACTCGTCTGGCAGGCTCGTGATAGAGAGCAAAGACATGATGAAAAAGCGCGGCTTGCGCTCATGCGATCTTGCGGACGGACTCGGCACCACTTTCTTCTCAGCCGGGGTGATCGGTCCCGGCGCAGCGCTGTTTGAGATCGTTCGCCGCCAAGCGGAAGCCATCAAGAAATCCAAAGAGGAAGCCAATGTCGGGAAAATCGCCGCGTAAAGAAGCTAAGGGCAAGCCGAAGCAGGATAAGCCAGCCCAGAAGCAGGAGCAGACACAGCCCGTCAAGGATGCGCTGCGGCCGAAAAAGAAAAGCTGATGTTTAAATGGGCTGAAAAGCAGCCGGACGAAACGAAGCCGAATCCGCCGCCGCCGGATCCGCGCATGCGGATGGCGAAATGGTTCGTCTACACTCATTTGCCGGCGCATTTGCAGCCCATTAGCCGCGTGTTCTACGAATTGTCGGTCTGGATGATGAACACCATTCCGCCCGGGCCGGAAGCGACGGAAGCCATGCGCAAGCTTTTGGAGGCGAAAGACTGCGCTATTCGCGCGTTCGTAGACGGGCAGCCGACCGCTTTGAAAGATCCGCCTCCTGGCGAAGGCTAAAAAAAGACCCGGCGGGATTGGCGTCCACCGGGTCAGTCCACCACTACCACAACTAGGGAGGAACCGCTGAGAGAAGGAACCAACAAAGCGGGTCCGCGTGTTTAAGGATGGCATACAATCGGGAATTGTCAAATGGCCCTCCCCACAGAAGATACTCGGCGGCTCGCTGAAACTATCATCGAGCAATGGATCAAGAATGAAGCGTTCTTCTCAGATCTTGATGTTGTTTACTTGCTGGAATTTGAAAAAAAGGCAGCATGCGTCCCATCTGGGCAAGAGGACGCCGAGCAGCCAAGGGGCGGCAGCATCGAGCATGTTCGCGACGGCTATTTCGAAAAGCGCATAGGGCGCATCGCGGGCGGCCCGCCGCCGCGCGGCAAGCCTAAACTGTCATCAAAGGATGCTACTATCGATCCTATCGCTGGAATCGAATCGACCGCGGCGGTTCACCGGGCGATCATGATTGCCGAAAAACAAAGATAGGATTACGATGACCGACGATGAATGGAAGGCGGTTCTTGAGCAGCTTCGCAAGCTGTATCCGGGCGGTCAGATTCCAGCCAAGGAAATATACCAGCCGGATCCTGTAGCAAAAAGCGAACAAGGGCCGCTTGAAGTAGTGCAGGCGACATTTGCTAACTGCAAAATCAGGAAATAGCCATGCCGATCTTCTTTGACCCGAATGCAATGAATCAGAATGCCCAAGGCGATCAGAACCAGGGCAACAATCTAAACTTCTCGCAGCTTGGCTCGCTCTTCAATGCGATCAATAACGAGGTCACCGGCGGCGTCTCCGCATCCAATCAGCAGTTGCTCCTCGATCAAGTGAACACCATGCAGCAAGGGCTTCAGACCCTTGCTACTAACGGGATGTTCACGGACGGGGCGACGATCACCCATCTTCAGAACATGGCCGACCAGATGAGCTATCTGTCGGCAGGCATCAGCCAATTCGGGCAAGGAGCGATCACTGGCAACGGCTTCAACGTCTCATCTGGCACCTTCGATCCGAAGTTCATCAATGATGTTGTGCGGGATGTCCAGGACATCGCCCAAGCGGATCCCAACCTCGCGGGCATGGTCGCTGGCAATCATGGGTTCCAGCAAGTCTCCAACCTCTTGACGCCGCCGACGCCTTACAACGACACCGCGGCGCAAGACGCTTTCATGGTGAATTTCGTCAGCCAATCCAACTCTTTGGCTAATCGAGCCGTGGCGGTCGCCAATGGCGGAACCGATCCGAATCTCGTCACCGATCTTCAGAACTTCCAAGCCGCCAACGTAGCCTTCGACGCCCAGCAGCCGGGACTCTATCAGGCGCGCTTCATCAACGAGCTGGCGAACAATTCCGTCTCTTCGACGGCGATCAACGAAATCATCAACGGCATTCATAACAATAATCCAGCTTTGATTAACGGCGCTGCGACCGTTCTGACGCAAAACGCCGCCGACGTTTCCGGCAACAACCAGTTCATGGGCATCGATATCGGCACCGGGCAGCCGGTGCCCGCTCCTTTAGCGCCGCCGGCGGCGGATAGCGTTCACAATGGCGGGCTTTTCTTCAACGACGCGGCCACCAAGCTGATCGGCGGCGTCTACGCCGGAAATCAGGCTTCGATCGTTTCTGACTTGCACAATGCCGCGACTGGCGTCCAGACCGATATCACGGCGCAGCCTTTGACCGGGCAGGCGCTGACCGACGCGCAAAGCGTTATTTCCCTTCTCGGGCAAGAGGCTGGCGCGGTCGCCGGGATCAACACGGCCAATCCGACTCCGGTGGCGGCCGTCAATGCGGCTATTGGCGCGGATCAAGCGCAGATCCTCAATATCGTCAACAACGACGCGACGCTGCACAACCTCGCCAACGGCGGCTTTCTGCCTAATCCGCCTACGCCGTTTCAGAATCAGAACGACCAGGGGCAGAACCAGCAAGTCGCGCAGGGCGCGCAAGGCAACCAAGGCGCGCCGACGGCGGGAACTGCTTCGGCCGGACAGGATATGTCCGCATCCCATGATATCGCCCCGTCTTTGGCGATGGATATGTCTCACGTCAACTACGCGCATATGTGGCACCACGCCTAAGCATCCCCATGGGCGGTTATGGCTAACGCTCTGCTGATAGTTCTGCGGCTAGCCCTCGCTGTCGGGGTCGTTTTTGGGTTGGGAATGTGCTTCTACGCCAGCGTCCACGGCGATTGGCAAATCGCCTTGATTTCCGGCGGAGTCTATGCCTTTAGCCTGATCATGCTCTCATGAAGAAAGCCGACCTCATCATCGTCATGATCCACTGGATGATGGTCGTTATTCTGCTTGGGACCGCGGCGACGGGGATCTTGCTGTGGGATAAGGATCTCCAGCCGCTCGCCGCAGCCGTCTTCGCGCCGGAAAATGTGGGCGTCATCCACATTTCACTTTCCGGCGCTGTGGTGGCAATTTTCCTCCTCCATTTGTGGTATCTGAGGCATAAGAATTTTCTCGGCCGCGTCGCCCTTCAATGCCGGATGCTGAGGGACGGGAAATGCATCTGGAAGCGGGTCAATGTGGCGTTCTATTGGGTTCTCTTGACTGCTGTCTTCCTGGAAACCGTTTCCGGGGTTCTTTTGACCAAGCTCGTCAATCAGGACGTGCTCGCGCGGATCTTCATGATCGAGAAGGGTCCGCTCTTAACGTTTCACCTGTATCTGGTTCTGCCTATTCTCATCTTTCCGTTCGCGCATGTGACCGTTCATTGGCTGGACGGGCGCTTGGGCAAGATCCTCTCGATCTTTCGGCCGCACGTGTTCCCACGAAAACCATCATTGGTTGATATCATCCTGACGCTTAAGCTCCAAAATGTCAGGCTTAGGGAGAAGCTCAAAAATGCTAATAGCTAGCCTTTTCTTCGCTGCCGCTCTTGCGCCTGCCAGCATCTTGCTCGAAAGACCTGATTTCGGCTATCGCGACGATCCACAGACCGTTGACGAGGAGCCGCAAAGATTTCCTGATATTCTGTCTGGCATGATCGTTTCTCACAATGGCGCTAAGTATCTTTGCGGCAGATCCAAGACGCCGGACGGCAGCCCCGGATCCAGGCGCTATGTCTTTTCCCTTGAGACGGATTGGCAGGTTTGGGAGCCGCGGCGGGACAACGACACATGGGAGGCGTGGAACTCGACATACACAGAGATTTGCAATGACGGGGTCGAATAGTGCTTCCTGTCCAGCAAGCCTTCGCCATCGCCAAGGGGCGCATCATCAAGGTCGCGCTCTTCTCGGGCATCGTTAATGTCCTGGCTTTGTCCGGCAGCATCTACATGCTGCAAGTCTACGATCGGGTTCTGCCGACCCGGTCTTTCCCGACTCTGATCGGGCTGTCAGCTATCCTGGTTCTCGTCTATGCGCTGCAAGGGTTCTTCGACTCCTTGCGGATTCGCATGCTGACCCGAATCGGCGCGTTGTTCGATCAATCGCTACAGAAGCAGATTTACGACTGCATCCTGGTTCTGCGGCTGCGCGGCTGGGACACCGCCGCCGTCACCCAGCCTATTCGCGATCTTGAGGTCATCCGAATGTTCTTGTCGGGGATGGGGCCGACCGCCTTCCTCGATCTTCCCTGGATTCCGTTCTTCCTGATTGTGATGTTTTTATTTCATCCGATCATCGCCGCTGGCGCGCTGGTCGGCATCGCTCTTATCGTCGGCTTTACTTTTCTGGTCGAGTATTCCACTCGAAAGCACGCCGTGGAGATCGAGAAGCTTGGGGCTTTGCGCGGAGCGATGGCGCGAATTACGGCCTACAATGCGGAAGTCATCTACGCCCTTGGCATGGCTTCCCGCTTCGCCAATCAATGGCGTAGCGTCAACGTCGCCTATATCCGCGAGATCTTGCATATCCGTGACATCGAAGCCGACATCGGAACCATGGCGAAGATGCTGCGCTACATCCTGCAATCTTCGATCCTGGGGCTTGGCGCGGCGCTGGTCATCACCGATCAGGCGACAGCCGGAATCATGATCGCCAGCTCGATTGTGATGGGGCGGGCGCTTGCGCCAATCGAAATCGTGCTCGGCACCTGGAAGCAGTTCCAGATGATGATGGAGGCTCTGCGCCGTCTCACCGGCATGCTGAACACGAACGCTTCCCTGGCTGTCCCGACGCTGGTCTTGCCGCGGCCGAACGCTTCCCTGACCGCCAAGGGCCTGTACATCGTGCCGCCCGGCTCCAAAAACCTTGTAGCCAGAGACATCACTTTCGAGCTGACGCCCGGAACTGGCTTGGCTGTGCTTGGCGCGTCTGGCTCCGGCAAGTCGTCGCTGGCCCGGGCGCTGGTCGGCGTCTGGAAGCCGCAGCAAGGCACTGTCTGCCTTGACGGCGCGCACATCGATCAATGGGACAGCGATCAGCTTGGGCGCTGGATCGGCTACATTCCGCAAGATGTGGCGCTGTTCGACGGCACCATCGCCCAGAACATCTCGCGCTTCGAGAAGCGCCCCTCGGATGCGTATATCATCGAGGCGGCTAAAACCGCAGGCGTCCATGATTTGATCGTTTCATTCGACGGGGGGTATTCGCGGAGCATCGGCGAGAACGGCAAGCTGCTTTCCGCCGGGCAACGCCAAAGAATAGCTCTGGCGCGCGCTTGCTATGGGGATCCGTTTCTCATAGTTCTGGACGAACCAAACGCCAACCTCGATACTGAGGGCGAAAAGGCTTTGTCTGAAACCATCATCAGGCTGCGCGACCGCCAGTGCATTACGGTCGTGATCTCGCATCGGATTTCGACGCTGGACACCCTGAATATGGCGATGGTTCTGACTCAAGGGCGCGTTATTGCGTTTGGTCCGCGGGATCAGGTTCTCGCTAGCATCGCCGTGGCCGCGTCCGCGCCGGCGGGAGGATGAAATTTCGACCCTATCGATCGGCTTAACCACTAATCCGTATGTTATTCGGTCTGCGAAGACCATCAGGGATCACAGGATAAAAGCTCCGATTCCTGGCAAGGTTGTCTGGAAATCCCGCGATCTTGTGGTGGCGAAGCCGGCGGCGGCAGAGCCGGATGACGGCGGCTTCGTTTTGGAAGGCGATTTGTCTTCTCATTATCGCCGCGGGTTCATCACTTTCGTCGCAATGCTTTCCATCGTTGTTTTCTGGGCTTACATCATGCCGCTCGCGGGCGCGGTTGTGGTTGGCGGCACTTTTGTCATCCATTCGAATGATAAGAAGATCCAGCACAAGGGCGGCGGCGTCGTGAAGGAGATTGCCGTTCAAGACGGCAAGCGGGTCAAAGAAGGCGATCTCCTGGTCAGGCTCGACAGCAACGAGGCGAAAGCCCAGAACGCCGCTATCGTGCGCCAAATCGATGAGGCTCAGCTTCGGATCGCCCGGCTGACGGCGGAGCGCGACGGCTATGGCAAGATTATGATTCCTGACAAAATTTTCATTCAGCCGGAAGAGTATTCAAAAATGGCGAAAGCCGAGCTTGAATTTTTCAAAGCCCGGCAGGCGAATCAAGCCGGGATCCGAAAGCTCGCCGAGGCGCGCTTAGCGCAATTGGAGCAGGAAATAGCCGGATACCAAGCCCAGCTAGACGCTAACAAAAAGCAGCATGCCATTACGGAAAAAGAGCTGGCCGGGATGCAGGAGCTGTTCGACAAGAAGATCGCTACTGTCCAGAGGATTACGCCGCTTCAGCGCGAAAAGGCGCGCCTGGAAGGGGTGGACGGGCAGCTTGAATCCGCTATCCGGTCTGACAAATCCAGGCTTGGCGAGATCAAGCTTCAGGTCCAGCAATCCGAGGAAGGCTTTCGCGCCGATGTCATGAAGGAGTTGAGCGAAGCTTCGGCGAAGGTCGGGCAATTGCTCGAAGTGTATCTGGTGACGAATCAAACGCTTCAGCATACGGACATCGTCGCGCCGGTGTCGGGCATAGTGCATGAAGTCAGCGTTCATACGATCGGCGGCGTCATCAATCCCGGCGACACCATCATGACCATCATCCCGGATGACGATAAGCTTGAAGTCGATGTCAGGCTGGCGTCGGACAGGATCGACCAAGTGAGGCTGGGGCAGCATGCGCGCGTCAAGCTGACCGCTTTCGAAAGAACCGTCCCCGATATCCCCGGCGTCGTCGAATTCATTTCTCCCGATCTCGTGGAATCCAAGGTCGGATCCTATTACGACGTGCGAATCGCCGTCGATCAGCACCCCCACGGAATGAATCTCACGCCGGGCATGCCAGCCGAGGTCTTCATTAAAACCGACGAACGCACTATGCTGTCCTATCTTATCAAGCCGCTCAGCGAGCAAGCGGACAGAATGTTTCGCGAAAGGTGATGATCCATGGCTTCCAGCTTAGTCGGACTCTGGTATCGGATTGATCCGATCAGCGGCAAGTTTATGTGGCTCGGCGATTCGATCGCCGCCGCTTCATCGCCGGGGCAGACCTGCGTTTGCGTGACAGCGGTCGGCGCAGATCCTGAGAATTGGGTTTTCCAGGCGCTGAATAACTCTGCTGTCGTGCCTATGCCGCTCGGCGGCGGGCGATGGACCGTTGTCTGGGCTACCTTGAAAGCGGCGTGGCTGGGCAGCACGACTACGCCTTTGGTGCCAACGATGGCTTAAAAGCAGTGCCTCCGTATCCGGTTAGCCCTTTTCAACTGCCGCCGCCATCCCCGCGCCAAAAAGGCGTGAATTGGGAAGAGTGGCCGCAGATCTTCAATCCGCCGCAGTCGATGTTCGCGCCGGGCGAGCCGCTGCATCCGGTTGAGCCGGAGCAGGTTCGCAGCTTAGATTTTCCGGTCGGCGTTAACCAAGTCATTCGGCAGCGCTGGCCGGAGGTTTTCACCTTCTCCGAATTGAAGGCGTTTGCGAATGTTGAACTTTGCCGATTGGCGATAGAAACGCGCAAAGACCAGATAGAACGGCTCGATTGGCAGATTCGCCCGCGCGCCGCCTTGGATAGCTCCGGGCAGCCTAAAAAGACGCGCAAGGATTCTCTTGAGCGGGTTAGGGCGGCGGAGAAATTTTTCGCCCACCCGAATGAATGGGAGGATTTCCATACATGGCTGCGCATCGTCGTGGAGGATTTGCTTGTTCTCGATGCGCCGACTTTCGAAAAGCAAAGAACCCGCGGCGGCGATTTAGCCGCGCTTCAGCATATCCCAGGCGATACCATCAAGGTGCTCGTGGATCACAACGGGCGGCGTCCGCCACCGCCCGCCCCCGCCTACCAGCAAATCATCAAAGGGCGCGTGTGGGCGAACCTCACCGCCAACGATATCGTTTACGCGCCGAGAAACCCGCGATCCGGCAAGCTGTACGGCTTCGGCCCTGTCGAGCAATGCATCGTAACCATCAATACCGTCATGCGGCGGCAAGCATCGCAGCTCGCTTATTTCTCCGATGGCACTGTTCCTGCCGGGATGGCGACTGTTCCTGATGGATGGACCGTCGATCAGACCAAGGATTGGCAGGAATGGATGGATTCCGTCTTCAGCGGCAATCTCGCGGAAAGACGGAAGCTGCTGTGGGCACCTGCCGGATCGAAATATCAAGCTTTCAAAGAAGCGCCGATCAAGGACGATTTCGACGAATGGCTGGCCCGTATTATTTGCTATTGCTTTTCGCTGCCGCCGACTCCCTTCATCCGGCAAATGAACCGCTCGACGGCGCAATCGGACACCGAGCGCGCGCTAGAGGAAGGGCTTGCGCCGCTGCTTGTGTGGGCGAAGCGCGTCGCCGATCACCTTTTATGGAATGACCTTGGCTATCGCGAGCTTGAATTTTCCTGGGGCGAATCGAAAGAAGTCGATGTCGAATCAAGGGCGAAGGTCAATGACATCTATGTTCGCGCCGGGGTGATTACGATCAATGAAGTGCGGGAAACCATGGGGATGGAGCCTATAGAGAATGGCGATACCCCCTTGATTTATTCGAACCAGGGCGCGATGACGATTGAGATGATTTTGAATCAACCGGATCCGCTTGAAATAGCCGCCGCTAAAGCGCCAGCAAAGTCGCCAAGTCCAACGAAAGCAGCGGCCTTCGAGATCGAAGATGATCGCATTCGCGAGATCGCCGAAATAGCGGGCGGCATCGAAGCGCTAAGAATCCCACTGTTGCAGACCATGAAACGATGCCAGTATGTCAATTCTGAGCATGTGGGAGTTTAATCCCGCCCGGAGTCCAGGATGAAGTTCTTTAGCGAATTCCAGAAAATCGAGCCTCTTCAGGACGGAACTATTAAAGCTTACGGCTTCGCGAGCGCCCCGGTTCGGGATAATCATGGCGAAATAGTCACTGCCCAAGCCATGTCCAAGGCTATCGCCGATTACATGCGCTTCCCGGCTGTGCGCGAGATGCATGACGCTACCAAGGCTGCCGGGCGCTGCTTGGAAATCAGCCTTGACGATAATGAGCGCACAGTCTTTGTCGCTCATGTCGTTGATCCGATTGCGGTCAAGAAAGTCAAGGCTGGCGTCTATTCCGGCTTCTCGATTGGCGGCAGGATCAAGCGCCGCAATCCGCAAGACCCCTCGATCATTCAGGACATCGATTTGACAGAGGTCAGTTTAGTCGATCGCCCCTCTTGCCCCGAAGCGACTCTCAATCTCTGGAAGCGCGATGAAGGCGGCCCGCTCGGCGATGCCCAGCGCGACTTGATGAACGGCGCGCGCCATCAGCAAGAGCTGCGCAAGCAGGAAGAAGATTCCGGTGAATTCGAGGACAAGGGCGAGTGGGATGACGGCTTCGATCCTAAGCCGGAAGGTCCGACTAGCGTCGCTAGCGGCGGTCCTTATCGCAGCAGCGTGCCAGATAGGGGCTCAGATGCGGGACGGTCTTCCATGCCAACCAATCCCAATGAAGGCAAGGGTTCTGTAGGCGCGGGGCAAAGAAACGCAACGCAAGACACTCAAGGCGATTCGGTGTCTTCATCCAGCCATTCCGATTATTTCACCCCAATTCCCGGCGCGGCGAACAAGGGCGATGATAGCTCGCCGTTGCAACGGCTTTTCAACATGATTTCCGAGATGTACGCGGCGTCGCACCGGCCGCCGGTCGAAGGCGCTGGCCCGGTTTTCGAAAAGCGGTCGTTCACTTCTGAGCAGCGCCGGGCCGCCGCCAAATCCGGCGCAGCGATGAAGGACGGCAGCTATCCTATCGAGAATCGCGACGATCTATCCAATGCGATTCGCGCAATCGGGCGGGCGAAGAACAGAGCCTCAACCATGGCGCATATCAAGAGTCGCGCTCGGGCGATGGGCGCAACATCGATGCTGCCGGAAGATTGGGGCAAGAGCGCCGAGTCCGAAGGCGGCTTGAATAACAAACAAGTCACGCCGGCGAAGATCGACCATATTGACGGCGACAACGATGCGCTCGCAACGCGGTTGACGAAGTCAAACGATCTCTTGCAAGGCACGCTTGCGGCTTTGGAGCGCTTGGAGGTTCGCCAGCGCCGCGGCAAAGCTACGCCAGAGGCGTATCGGCTCGCCAAAGCTTACAAGGAAATGGATGTCGATGCGCTCGCAGAGGTCTTGGCTGCCGATGCGCTCGCCAAGATCGCCGACAATGACGCCAAGGTCGCCAATTCCGAAGCTATCGCCAAGCGGTTCAGGGAAGATAACGAAGCGCTTCTGAAGCAGCTCGATGACACCAACAAAGGGCTTGAAATGCTGGCGCAGCGCTTGCAAAGGCTCGAAGCGCAGCCGCTGCCGACCAAGACGGCCGGAAGCATTCATGTCCAAGATGATCAGCAGGAGCAGTTCAACGCCGACACCATCGCCAAAGCCAAGGCTGCTTTTGAGGTTATGTCGGACGAAGAACGCGCGATGTTGTTGACCAAAGTTGCTTTGCAGCATCCTCGCAGAATGAATCTTGCTCCTATGCCGTCTCCTCCGCGCAGCGTTGGCGGGACTGCCGGTGGTAAAGACGAGATTCGTTAGGGACTAGACTTTAGGAGATGCCCAGGAGGGCCGAGTAAATGGGTACGCAAGACGCAATCCTCCGCCGACTCGTGGATGAGGCTTATCAACAGCCTAGCGAGGATATCGCGGCTTACATTCTCCGCAATGCCGGGATCGATCCTGGTGAGCTGAAAAAGACGATTACGACCGGCACGGGGCTAATCGCATTTGATTTGCAAGCCCCAGCCAAGAACCTTTACCCGGTCAATACCCCTATTCGAAACCGGATTCCGCGCGTCGGCGGCGGCGTCGGCACGGCGACGAACTGGCGGCAGGTCAACGCCATCATCGGATCAGGATTCGACAATACGGGCTGGATGCCTGAAGGTCAGCGCGCCGGTCAGATGAGCTACAACACGTCGAACCGCTCGGCGACTTATGCGACGCTTGGTGAGGAAGACGCGGTCACCTTCGAGGCGATCTCGGCGGGGCGCGACTTCGAAGACGTGCGCGCCCGGATGACGATGCGGCTGCTTCAGAAAGTCTTTCTCAAGGAAGAGATGGGCATTCTATCCGGCAACAACTCGATGCAGCTTGGCACCGTTGGCACGGTCACGGCGTCGGCTGGCGGCGCTGGCAGCACTCTTCCTATCGGAACTTATTCTTGCATTTGCGTCGCCTTGACCAATGAAGGTTATCAGAACTCTTCGCTGGCTGGCGGCGTCGCTACCTCGCAAACGGTCGCAGGCGCGGACGGCAAGACCTTCGTGCTCAATGGCGGGGCTTCGATGAAATCCGCCGCAGGAAGCTCTGGCCTGACGACTGCCGGGCAGGCCGTCAGCGTTTCAGTCGCGCCGGTCCAAGGCGCAGTCGCTTATGCGTGGTTCATCGGTTCTTCCATTGGCGGAGAAACGCTGCAAGCGATCACCACCATCAATTCCTATGTCCAGTCCACGCCTTTGGCTACCGGACGCCAGAATGCGTCGGCCGTGACGACGGATTATTCGACCAACTCGACCGCTTTCGACGGCTTGATGACCACTGCGTTTAAAGCCGGCAACAACGCCTATGTGAACATCATGCCGACCGGCACTGTCGGAGTCGGCACGGCGTTGACCGCATCGGGGCGCGGCTCGATCAACGAAATCGATCAGATGCTGCTCACCATGTGGAATACTTTCCAAGTGACGCCGTCCGTGCTTTGGGTGAATGCGCAAGAGCTGCGCAACATCACGACCAAGGTGCTGTCGTCTTCAAGCGCTCCGCTCTTGAGCTATCGCCGCGATCCGAATGAGGGCGAATATGAACTGACCGCAGGCGGCACGATCCGGTTCTACTACAACCCGTTTGCGCAGGATGGCGGCGACAAGATTCCGATTCGCATCCACCCGAAAGTGCCGCCGGGGACAATTCTGGGCTGGGCGGAGAACCTTCCGATGCAATACCAGAGCAACGAAGTACCTAACGTTGCAGAAATGAAAGAGCGCACCAGTTTTTACCAGATTGACTGGCCACTTGTCACTCGTCAGCGCCAAAGCGGCGTATATGTCGAGGAGGTATTGGCCGTTTACGCGCCGTTCAGCATGGCGATCATAACTAATATTGCGAACGGTTGAGCTTTAGCTTGCAAACGGAGTAAGTTATGGCAGCGCCTACAGGAATGGTCTTCAACATCGACGCGAGCGGCAACCCGCAAACGACGTTCTTCAACGATACCGGGGCTGCGGCCCAAGGGAATGCTGAAGCGCCGTACCCTGGGGATATGCTGCTGGTCGTGACTGGCGTTCCGTCAGGAACCGCGCCATCGACCGTCGCCGCCTCGATCCTGTCTTCGCCGGTCGCTATTCCGCTCGGATGGAAGACGAAGCACTGGCAAGTCGCTTATGGCTCGCTTGGATCGGCGGTCACTGCTACGGCTTGGTAAAAAATGCCATATGGTTCGAAGGCTGAGCTTCCGGCGGCTGTTCGCAAGCTCCCCGAGCATGCGCAGACAATTTGGATGGCTGCCTGGAACGCCGCTTTCAAGCAATACAACGGCGATGAGCAAAAGGCGTTCGCCGTCGCTTGGGCAGCCGCAAACAAGCACAAGAAAATCAATGAGCCCGGCCGCGCGAAGCGCGAATGGGTTCCCTTCGGAATGTTGAGACAATTATTCACGCCAGATTCATGATCGTTGCGCTATTCTTTATGCGTGCCGCTTGAGCGGCATGGAGGACAATCATGAAAAGTTTGATCGTAGCGTTAGCAGCTCTGGCTGTCGTGCTCTTCGCGCCAACCGCGACTGACGCTCGCGGCGGCTTTGGTGGCGGCTTCGGTGGCGGTTTTCATGGCGGCATGGGTGGTTTTCATGGCGGCATGGGCTTTGCTCCAGGCTTTCGCGGTGGCTTCGGACCCGGTTTTCGTGGCGGTTTTGGGCGCTTTGGTCCGCGCGCTTTCGGCTTCGCCCCTGGCTTTCGCCGCGGCTTTATCGGGAATCGAGGCTTCCGCTTTCGCAGGCGGTTCAGAGAATTCGGCTTCGGCGGCTTCGGCGGCTTCGGCGGCGACTGCTTAGTCTGGGTGCCAGGGTACGGCGTCGTTCCTTGCAGCGCTTTGTTCTAGGGCGTATATCTGTTTGAGGGGCTTCGCTCCGAGTAGCCAATCCGGGAACCGCGGATAGCCTCGGGCAGTGAAGGCGAGCGCGACCCTGGATGAAACGAGGCCAGTAAGCCCCTAGTTCTTTAACCAAGGACATCGACTTTCGATGCCTGCCGCGCCGCAGACAAACTGGTCGCCAACCAGAACCTTAACCCAAGCAGAAATTCGCGGCATTATCAGCCAGCGCAAGAACGGCCTCGATATCATTCACATCGCCGCCGGAATGAACCTCCCGACGCTTATTGTTCAGCGCGTTATTAAAGGCGAGGTCTGGCCGGAGCTAAGCGCTCCGATTTTCGCAAAAATGATTTTTCCTGGACCAGATTAGGGTTCATGCTTATCTAACAATTCAGGCAAGGCACGGCATGGCTTGGCGCGTCAAGCTATGGCGGGGCGCGGCTGGCAAGAGATCGGCGGGGATGCATAATCCTCGCTTATCTTTTTTAATGTGATATTCCACGGGCCTGACTAAGCTGGTAGGCTTAGCGGGAACCGGAGGTCATAATGGCAGGCGAATTAGGCCAACCATGTCCACATGCCCGAGTGTATACTTCATTCGGGTCGCCTATCGTGCTCAATCCTCCAGCTTCAGGCGGCATCATCATTTCTAATATTGCGAATGCAAGCGCGCCTTTGTTGAACATAACAACTATTTCTGGTGAAGTTCTTAGTTTTACGGCTGCCAAAAGCGCACAACCGAGCGGTCCAATCTGGCTAGAGTTTCAGGTCGCAATCATCAATTCGGCGACCAACATCGGCGCAATCACCGCTCTCTGGCATTAGGGGGATTCGATGTCTAGCAACCTAAGCGATCCATGTCCGCATGCGGTGGTGTACACTTCATTTGCATCGCCTATTGTGCTTAATCCGCAAGCTCTCGGCGGCGTCATGATTTCTAATTTTCAGTCAGGCGTGTCTACGGCTACTTTTACGACTGTCGGCGGTGAGGTCATTACCTTGACGGCTGCTTCCAACGCGCAAGCAAGCGGACCCGTCTTCCTGCCGATTCAAGTCGCGGTCATCAACACAGCGTCCAACATCGGCGCAATCACCGCTCTCTGGCACTAAAAGGGGTTTTCAATGGCTACTCCCGCTAATAATGTCGCTGTCTTTCCTGCCGCTAGCGCGCCTACGACGATCACCGTCAATGGGCGCGTTTACACGAATACGGTCGGCTCGGCACCTATCGTCGTTCCAGATTTTGACGCTTTTATTTTGCTGTCGAACGGCTGGCTGAAATCCGCAGCCGATGGGGCAGGCACGACGGCCCAGAGGCCGGTCGGGAATCACCAGCTCGGCATCTCGCCGCCCGCTGTCGGCTTCAAATATTTCGATTCGACCATCGGCGCAAATATTATCTGGAACGGAAAAAACTGGATTAACCACGCGACCGGCGCGACCGCCTAAATCTTAGCTGATGACGATAAAAGTCATCATATTAACTGCTACTGGCGGCGGCTCTGGAACCGTTCCGTTAGATTGGAACAGCTCCAACAACTCTATAGAAGCGATTGGCGGCGGCGGCGCTGGCGCGAGCGGAAACGTGGGCGTTAGCGGTGGCGGTGGCGCTTACGCTAAAATCACCAACGTCTCCATGACTCCAGGAGGCACCTATTACTATTCAGTAGGAACAGGAGGGGTAGGGTTTAGCGCAAACGGCGCAGACAGTTGGTTCAATAAAAATGCGAATGCCGCTCCGACTTTATCCACAGACGGTATTCTTGCTAAAGCCGGGAATGGCGGATCCGGCGGCGGCGGCGCGGGGGGTTTGGCTGCTTCTTGCGTTGGCACAACAACTTATAGTGGCGGTAGCGCTCCCGCTACTTCTGGCATTTCCGCAGGAGGCGGAGCAGCCGGTCCATTAGGCGCTGGCGGCGCTGGGGGGAATACTCCCGGTGGAGTCTATGGCGGAGCTGGCGGCGGCGGTAATGGCGGTGGATCGGCAGGTTTAGGCAGCACCCTCTACAATGGCGGCAATGGCGGCGATAATAACGCCGGAAGCGGCCATGGCGTCGGCTCAACATCCAGCAGCGTCGCTGGCGGAGATGGAACTAATGGCGGCGGCGGCGGCGGCGGTTATGCCGATGGAGTTTCTATTACTTTAGGCGGCGCTGGGGGGAACGGAACGGAATGGGACGCAACCCATGGATCCGGCGGCGGCGGCGGCACGCCAGGATACAACGGTACTGCCCAACCTGGAAAAAATGGCGGTCTTTATGGCGGCGGCGGCAGCTCTCCTTCTTCTCCGGCAGGGGCTGCTAGCGGCAATGGCGGGCAAGGCATCGTCGTTCTCACCTATACGGTGCCGGATCTCGCGCCAACTCAATCATGGTGGTTTCAGCCGCCCGATCTGTTGTGGCATGCGCCGTCGATTGACACCAATCTGCCGAGGCGGCTGCTTCCTCCGTCAGTCACGATCTTAACGAGCACCGGCGCAGGCACTTTTACTGTGCCGAGCGGCGTTTATTCGATCGCAGTCAAAGGTATCGGCGGGGGCGGCGGCGGCGGCGGATCTTCGACTTCGGCGGCGGCGGGCGGCGGCGGCGGCGGCGCTTACGCCGAAAGCACGATCGCGGTCACCCCAGGGCAAACCCTTTGGTTCAATGTCGGGATAGCCGGGACTGCCGGATCCAATGGCGCGGGCGGCAATGGTGGCGATAGCTGGCTTAGCTCCGCATCCAATGCGCCACCCGCTAATTCAAGCCAAGGCATTGTCGCCAATAAGGGCGGCGCTGGCGGCGTTGGCGCTTCCGGCGGCGGCGGCTCAGCGGGACTCAGCATTGGGACGCTTATCAATGCGGGTGGCGGCGGCAATATAGGCGGCGGCGGCGCTGGCGGCCCCAATGGAGCCGGAGCAGGCGGCGGTAATACGCCTAGCGCCAATCAGGGCGGCGGCGGCGGCGGGGGCGCGAATGGCGGCAGCGTCGGCGCGAATGCGTCGAGCGCTAATGGCGCAGCGGGCGGCAATAATCGCTTTGGGGCTGGCGGCGGCGCGGGCGGCACCAGTTCGGCTAATGCTATCGGTGGCGTTAGTGGTGGTGGCGGCGGCGGCGGTTATGGCAGCAGCGGCGCTTTCAATGCAGGCGCGGCTGGCGGCGAGGATATGTGCCTTGCGACTAACGTCGGCCCCGGCGGCGGCGGCGGCGCGGGCGGACGCTCAGACACTATAGGGCAAGGACCCGGCGGCGCTGGCAGCACCTATGGCGGCGGCGGCGGCGCGAGCGGCTTTGCAAGCGTCAACCTTCAACCCGGTGGGGCCGGGGCGCAAGGCGTCATTGTCCTGCTTTACATGACCGGCGGCAATCAGACGCCGACATGGCGGCTGCAAGGGCAGCAGCTCGATCTTCAAAAGCGCGCCGTCCATTCCATCGACACCAATCAGCCTGACATTCCGCAGGTTCGTCCGCCGTTGTCACCAAGCGCGCTGTGGTGGTCACAGCCGCCGGATCTTTTGCGGCGCGCTCTGGCTTTGGACACCAACCAGCCCAACGACCAGAATTACATGGGCTGGCATCTACCAGCCTTCGTTCCTCAGCCGCAAACGACCGATGGGCCTTACCTGACCCTTCAAGCGCCGAACATCGCTACTCCTGAGCAGCATGGGGCAGCGCCGCTGAATCAGACGCCAAGCGCGAATTGGTTGATGCAGCCGCCGGATCTCTTAAAGCATGCGCTGTCGTCGATCGACACCAATCAGCAAGACATTCCGCAAGTCCAGCCGCCATTGCCGCCATCGGCGCTATGGTGGATGCAGCCTCCAGATTTGTTGCGGCGCGCGCTCAATATAGACACCAATCAAGGGCTCGATGCATGGTACGCCGCGCCGACAGCGCCGATCGGCCCGATCACGCCAAGCGTGCTGTGGTGGGGGCAGCCGCCGGATCTTTTCAAGCCAAGACTGCCTCTCGACACCAATCTGCCAAGGCTTTGGGTTTCGCCAACCGTAACGAATGTTTACACCACTCCAGGCGCTGGCAGCTTCACCGTGCCTAGCGGCGTCTATTCCGTCACAGTAAAGGGCATCGGCGGGGGCGGCGGCGGCGGCGGATCCTCTGGGGCATTGGCGGCGGGCGGCGGCGGCGGCGGCGCTTACGCCGAAAGCACGATCTCTGTCACGCCGGGGCAAACCGTTTGGTTCAATGTTGGGGCGTCTGGAAGCGGGAATATTAATGGCTGGGCTAGCGATGGCGTCGATAGTTGGCTCAACTCAGCATCAAATGCTGCTCCATCCAACGCAGTAAACGGGATTCTCGCCAAGGCAGGATCTGCCGGGGGACCGGGTTCTAGCGGGGGCGGCGGCGCGCAAGCTTCATGCATTGGAACTCTTAGCAATAGCGGCGGCGGCGGGGATTCTGCTGGCGGAGGCGCGGGCGGCCCGAATGGCGCTGGCGCGGTTGGCGGTAACGCCAACGGCGTGAATTATGGCGGCGCTGGCGGCGGCGGCGCGAATAATGGCGGCGCTGGCGGCGCTTCAACCGGAAGTCCGGGGGCGGCGGGCGGAAACAACCGCTTGGGCGCTGGTGGTGGCGCGGGCGGCACGGCTTCGACTAATGCCACTGTGGGCGTCAATGGCGGCGGCGGCGGAGGCGGCTTCGGCGGCAGCGGCGCTTTTGATGCAGGCGGCAGTGGCGGCACGGATAGCTATATAGCTGCCGGTGTTGGCTCTGGCGGCGGCGGCGGCAGCGGCGGGCGCACAGACGGCGTTAATCAGGGGGCAGGGGCCGCTGGCGGAAATTATGGCGGCGGCGGCGGCGCGAGCGGTTGGGCGAATGCTGGATATTCTTATGGCGGCAATGGCGCGCAAGGCGTCGTCGTAGTCACTTATGCGCCGGGACCAGCCCCTGCCTTTATCCCAACCCCATTAACGGCATACGGCCCGTATCTTACTCTGCAAGCGCCGGGCGTTCCTGCCCTTCAGCAGTATGCGGCGGTGCTGCCGAATCCAACGTCAAGCCAGCAATGGTGGAATCAGCCGCCGGATCTGCTGCGCCATCCGGCGCACCTGGACACCAATTTCGACTTGACGGCATGGCAGGCAGCGCTGCCGGTTACGCCAAACACGAAATGGTGGAATCAGCCGCCGGATCTGCTGCGCCATCCGGCGCACCTGGACACCAACCAAGGACTCGATCTCTGGTTTGCGCCGATCAGCTATATCGGCGCGCTGACGCCAAGCGCGTTCTGGTGGACTCAGCCGCCAAATCTTTTCCGGCCGATTGCGACGCTCGACACCAACGAGCCGCAATTGCCGTTCGCCAGCTTCTGGCCGCTGGCGACTTCGGCCGCCTTCCGATGGGAGCAGCCGCCGGATCTGCTGCGGCATGCGCCGACGCTGGATACTAACCAAGGGCTCAATTTGTGGTTTGCGCCGATCAGTTATATCGGCGCGCTGACGCCGGGCCAATTCTGGTGGAGTCAGCCGCCTGATCTCTTGCGGCATGCGCCGCGCTTGGACACCAATCAATTCACGCTGTCCTATCCGGGACATATCTTCGATCCGCCGCAAGCGTTGTGGTGGACTCAGCCGCCTGATTTGCTTCGCCATGCGCCGCATCTCGACACCAATCAAGGGCTCGACCTCTGGTATGCTCCGATCGCTGCCGCAGCGACGGCGACGCCTGCGAGTTGGTGGTGGAGTCAGCCGCCAGACCTGCTTCATCAGCCGCCGTCGCTGGCGACAGAAACGCCGCGGCAAGCGACTTGGTTTAGCGCGACTCCTGCCGAGCTTGCCCGCGCATGGTGGAATCAGCCGCCCGATCTTCTGAGGCATGCGCCGCCGCTCGATACGAACCAGGGCTTCGATTACGCCGCCGATCCCATATCTCGCGGGCCGACCATCACCCCGTCGATCTATTGGTGGTCACAGCCGCCGGATCTCTTGCGGCACCCGCCGCACCTGGACGCCAACCAGGGCGTCGATTATTCTTTCGGCGCGCCTGCGATCACTCCGCCGGTCTATTGGTGGGTTCAGCCTCCGTTCCTATCGATGACTCCGCCGGGGCTATTGCCCCTAGAGCCCTACGTTGCCCCAGGATGGGCGTTCACCGGGGCCGGCCCGTTCATCGCCCCGCCGCCCTTGCACCGTCCTGTAGCCTTAACCCAGCCGCCGGGGCTTGCATTGCCGCAGCAGCCTATCCTCGCCGCCACGCCAAAAATCTGGTGGTGGGCGCAGCCGCCGGACTTGCTGCGCCATCCGGCGCACCTGGACACGAACTTCGACCCGATGATTTGGTGGTCTGCGCTGCCGGTCACGCCGGGCATATTCTGGTGGAAGCAGCCGCCGGATCTGCTGCGGCATCCTCCTGAATTGTGGACATGGCAGTATCTTGTCCGGTTTGTTCCGCGCTTCTTCTATCGCGATAGCGCTTTCTTGCTGACCCGCGCGCCGCTTTCGGTCGCCGCTTCAATCCCTCGAAATCTGCTCGCGCCAAGAGTAGTATCGAAGCTGACGGCTACGAACACGATTATGCAAGGATATCGCCGGATGAGCCGATCGGCAGACCTGTGCCCCGCTATCGTTGCAGGCGTCGAGCAGGAATATGTGAAATTCGACTTCGGGCCTGGCGTTGCTCCTGGCGTGACCATCGATTCAATCGTTGCGATCAATTGCTATTCGCTCGACAACTCGGATCCGACGCCGATGAGCCGCATTTTGGGCGGCGCTACGATCATCAATTCCCCGGCTACGGGGCAGCCGGGGCAAGCCCTTTATCAGCTTTTTGGCAATATGATTGCTGGTCTTTACCTTGTGCAAGCCATCGTTCAAACTAGCGACGGGCAAACGCTTTCGGTCGAGGCGCGGTGGCCTTGCGTTAACGCAACCCCATAGAGGAGCTAAAGCTTATGATTCACAAGCATCCAGAGAAGCACCCCGCAGAAACGCATCCAGAGAAGCATCCAGCCGCAGAAAAGCCGCCGCCCGAAGCTGTTCAATTGCCAGCCGAGCCGCCGCCGGTTCCAACTCAATTGCCAGCCCCGGAAGTGAGATACGAGCGCCCGCCCCCAAAAGAGGGAATGGTGCGCGTCAAGATGCCGAAGCTCACCAATGAAGTGAATCATGGAACGACAAGCTATCCGGTCGATAATGACGGAATTGTCGATTTGCCGCCGGAAGCGGCGGAGCATGTGCTTCGTCAAGGCGGCGCTGTTCTTGTCGAGCCGCTGGCGGCGACAGCGGAAGGCACCATGAAAATCAAGCATACTTCCGACCCAAACACTACCCTTGGCTATGGGCAGGATCTCTATGCGCCGGATTCGAATGGCGAGTTGACTATTCCGATATCGATCTTTTCGGATGTCGAGAGCCACGGTTTCATTCCATCAGTTTGATGGTGGTTCGCCATGGTAGCTGCGCCGAACGATTTGACGACTTTGGCGAATGCCCTTACGTGGCTTGGCTGCCCTAGCGACGACGCTTCCGGGACGCTTCAGCGGGTCATCACCGCTGTTTCGACCGCGATTCAGAACACGATCGGACGCAATATCAAGACCGCGTCCTATAACGAGATCTTCGATGGGCGCGGGCGCAGCCGCATCATGGTGTCGAACTGGCCGATCACAGCGGTAGCGTCGGTCACCCTTGGCGAGCTTATGCAGGTTTCGGTGCCGCCGCGGTCGAGCGCTTCGCCGGGCTATACTTTCTCCGATAAGTTCGTCTATGTCGATTCGCCCTATTTTTACGATCCTGGAAAGCGGAATGTGCAAATCGCTTACACCGCCGGGTATACTACGGTTCCGTTCGATATTGAGCAGGGCTGCTTGACCTGGATCAAAGCTATCATGGACGGCGCGAACTATTCGGCGGCGCTTAAGGCGATGGCGGTCGGGCAAACCAAGCTCGATTTCAGCCATGCGGTCACAAAGCTCGACAAGATTACAGCCCTTGCGCCTCCGCAAGTCGTGAGCTTGGTGGCGTCTTATAGAAGGGTGACCCCAACGTGGTAATGCAATGCTGCAATGGTCCGCTCTGCACCGGCTTGAAAGGCTTCAACTTGGTTGGGGCTACAGGAAACGCGCTTTATCCCCGCTTAATCGACCTGTACCGTTCGAAAGATCCGCAGGCGGCGAAGACCGGCACGGTCGGGCTTGGGGCTTATGAAGGGCGAACCGGATCGATTGGCTTCAGCGATCCGTCCGGGCTCGCGCTTCTGTTCCCTGGCATCTTGTGCGCCATTGATCCGCATGGCATCGGGCGCTCGACCGGCGCTATGATGTTGCCCGGCGATGTCGTCAAGCACCCGCAATGGAAGATAACCACCATCGCATTGCCGCTCTATACGATTCGGGACCGGGATATCCTCATCGACGATGAAGGCTACCGCTACGAAGTCGGCATGAATGGCTGGAGCTTGACCGGGTACGTGCTGAATTGCATTCGCCTGGAAACCTGATGGCTGACCTTTCGGATATAACTACTTATTTAGCTCAAACTGCGGCGAATGCTTGCTATCCAAACGGCACGTCGC
>Ga0310914_10000247_pt1 | contig 29602 bp, 24 predicted proteins | sample GREbulkMGAN108_FD_203450 | JGI IMG/M metagenome (GOLD analysis project Ga0310914, IMG submission 203450) | Lab enrichment of tropical soil microbial communities from Luquillo Experimental Forest, Puerto Rico - GRE.bulkMG.AN108 | ecosystem: Environmental > Terrestrial > Soil > Tropical forest >... | reverse complement strand
GGGACCCTGGAAGCTGATCATCGCACAACACTTTGCGTCGCCCGACGAGCTGATCGCGACCATGAGCGGCGTCTTCCCCGAGGGGTTCACCCCGTCGCTGGACCTGTTTCTCACGCCGACCTTCCGCGGCTACCTCGCCAACTACGGCGCGGTGCTCTACCCGCAGTTGCACGACTGCTTCTACAACGCGCGGTTCCTCGAGATGGCCAGGAGCTACTGGAAAGCGCAGTACGCCAAACCGCAGCTGATGCTGTTCAACATCAACGGCCCGTGCGCCAACCGCGATCCGGGACACCTGGACTCGCCGAGCTTTCGCGGGGTGCGGCACGAGAACGCGCCGACTTGGCTCACCAGCGTGATGGGCAAGTCCGGCCTGTTCCGCGACTACCTGATCAAGATGGCGCAGGTGATCACCTGGTTCTCGCTCGACATCGGCAGCGGATTCACCTACTGGGCCGACGGACCGCTCAAGGCACCCAAACGTGTTCTGCCGCCAATCAACAACCGCGGCGTCGTGGTGCAAAACGAAATGATGGTGCACCGGGGCGAGGCCAACGGGCCTTTGGATCAACAGATTCCGGAGGGCTTGGCCTTCGACACGATGTTCACCGGTGATCCCGGTGACCGCGACTACTGGCTGCTGAAAAACGGCGACGCCGTAATCGCCCGCCACCACACCGACCAACTCCGGTTCCTGGTGCACTGGTCGGCCGAGGTATTCTTGGACTACGACGAGCTGAAGAAGAACATGGATGGCTCCGACGACCTGACGATCGAAAAGGCCATCGACATCATGGTCGACGACGTCAGCGCCAAGGGCATCAAGCTCGACATCCCCAGCGAACCGCTGCACGACGCGGCGTTCATCGGCGCGCTCAACGCCGCCTACGACCTGGGCGGGCCCGCCGCCTACCCCGAAGAGGCACCGATCAGCGCCTTCCAGCTGGCATGATCGAAAAAGATTGCGCAATGCAGCGTTTCGCCGATCGGCGCGTCATCGTCACCGGGGCCGGCTCCGGCATCGGCCAGGCGGCCGTACTGCGGCTCCTCGGCGAGGGTGCCACCGTCGTCGGCTACGACGTCTCCGCGGACGGCTTGGAGCGCACCCAGGCCGCCGCCGGCGACGCCGACACGGGCAAGCGACTCCGCACTGAGGTTCTCGACGTTTCGTCGGAAGAAGCCGTAGTCGCTGCGGTCGATGCGGCGCTGACCGACCTCGGCGGGCTTGAAGTGCTTGTCAATGCGGCCGCGATCCAGCGCTGCGCGCGCACCCACGAGCACACCCTGGACGACTGGAACGCCACCTTGGCCGTCAACCTCACGGGCACCTTCCTGATGACCCGCCAGGCCCTCCCGGCGCTGCTGGATTGCGGTCGCGGTGTGGTCGTCAACTTCACCTCCACCGCAGCGTCTTTCGCGCATCCCTATATTGGTGCCTATACCGCCAGCAAGGGAGGGGTGTTGTCGTTCACGCACTCTCTGGCACTCGAGTACGCCAAGCGGGGGCTGCGTGCGGTCAACATTCAGCCGGGCGGTGTCGCCACCGCACTGGCATTGAGCACCCTGGACAAGATGCCCGAGGGATACGACCCGGGGTTGTGGGCAAAGCAGACGCCGCTGCTGCATGGCGCGGACAACGCCGTCCTGGGCGATCCCGGCGCCGTGGCGTCCGTCATCGCCATGGTCGCGTCCGACGACGGCGCATTCGTCACGGGTACCGAGATCAGAATCGACGGCGGCGCGCACGCCTGATCGAACTACGTTGTTGCGGTGTCCATCTGGTCGACAATAGACAGGTCGCCGCGTCGCACCGCTTCGAGCATCGACTCCCTCAGCGCCGAGCACGCCAGGAAGACGCCCCGGCTGCCGGGGGTTGATATCTGCTGCGCTTCGGCGCGCTCGGCGCACCGTGCCGTCGCGTCGGCGTTCCACTGCACGCTGGTCTGGTTCCAGCTGCTCTTCCGCGCCAGCACCCGCGCACCGCACTTGCGGCACACCACAGGCACCATCGGCATCTCGTCCAGTCGATTATCTTGCCGCACGGCGGAATCCACCGTCATCACACCGGCCCCGCGCCGGCCGCCTGCGCGGCCATGTTCGCCTGGACCTCTTTCATCCACGCCTCGTACGGCCGGGTGGTATCCAGCTCGAACTCGAAGCGGTCCACCATGTCCGGTTGCACGTCGGCGGCGTCGACGTAGAACTGCTGATACCAGCGACGCAACTGGTAGACCGGGCCGTCCTCCTCGACCAGGAGCGGGTTGTCGATGCGCGCCTTGTGCCGCCAGATCTCGACGTCCTGCTCGAAGCCGAGCTTCACGAAGTCGCCAAGGCTGATCGCGGTCTGCATGGCCTGATCCCCGGGCAGCGAGTCCGACTTCTTCACGATGATGCCATATTGCAGCACAAAGGAATTCGAGTCGATTGGGTAATGGCAGTTGAGCAGGATCGTCTTGGCGTCGCCGTCGGTGTAGTGGTACGTCAGGTCGTCGATCATGAAGGACGGCCCATAATAGGACGCCACCGACGTGGTCCCGAGCATCGTGGTCCCCTCGGGGCTGCCCAGGTCGGGCCGGCTCCCGCCGTTCATGTACTGCGTGGCGACGTGGCCCTCGAAGATGTTCTTGAAGTACGTCGGCAGTGAACCGTGGATGTAGAAGAAGTGCGCCATATCCACGACGTTGTCGATGATCTCGCGGCAGTTGCTGTGTACGACGGTGGTGTACCAGTGCCAGTCGGTCCATTCGTCGCTTGTGGCGCCCTCGATGCGCGGGATCGTGACGTCCGGCGGCGGCGGCTTGCGTTCCGGGTCATTCCACACGAACAGCATCCCGTCCTGTTGCAGCGATGTCCACGCCGCGGTGCGCGCCAGCTTGGGGGTTCGCCTGCTGTAGGGCACCTGCTTGCACCGCCCGTCGCCACCCCAGCGCCAGTCGTGGAACGGGCACGCGATCTCGTCACCCTTGACCTCGCCCTCTGACAGGTCACCACCCATGTGGCGGCAGTAGGAATCGAGCACGTTGATGTTGCCGTTCGCGCTTTGGAAGACGACGAGCTTTTGCCCGAAGGCGTTGATCGCGTGCGGCTTGCCGTCACCGAAATCTCGGATCAGGCCCAGGCAGTGCCAACCGCGGGCGAACCGCGCCGGCGCGGCCTGCGCTTCAATGAGCCGAACCTCGTCGACCTCAGACTGCGACGTCATGAGCATGATTAAACTCCCCGAGCCGCGCGATGGGGACGGCTTGTTCCACTGATCAGGAAGGCTCTTTCATTGCCGCACGGCCACGGCATACCGTTCTGGGCGTGAATCCGCACAGCACGACGATCCCCGCAGGGCTTCCCGTGGCCGATACAGCCGTCGATCTGCTGGTGGTTGGCTCGGGTACCGGCATGGCCGCGGCTTTGGCCGCCCGCGAATTCGGGCTGTCGGTGCTGATCGTTGAGAAGTCGTCGTACGTGGGCGGTTCGACCGCCCGATCCGGCGGCGCCCTGTGGCTGCCCGCCTCCCCCGTGCTGCGGGAGGCCGGCGCGGACGACGCCACCGAGCGCGCAGCCACGTATCTGCGCTCGGTGGTAGGGGGCTCGGCGCCGCCGCAACGATCGGCCGAGTTTTTGGCCCATGTCTCGGAGACCGTCGAAATGCTGCGCCGGACGACTCAGCTGCGGCTTTTCTGGGCCCGCGACTACTCCGATTACCACCCCGAGGAGCCCGGTGGCAGCGCCGCGGGCCGCACCTGCGAATGCCATCCATTTGACACCTCGATTCTCGGCCAGTACCGCACCCGGCTTCGGCCCGGCGTGCTGGAGGCCGGCGTCTCGATACCGACGACGGGCGCCGACTACCGGTGGATGAATCTCTTGATGCGGGTGCCGCGCAAGGGCATTCCGACATTCGCCAAGCGGGTGGCTCAGGGCATCGGCGGCCGGTTGCTCGGGCGGCGATATGCAGCGGGCGGTCAGGGCCTTATGGCCGGGTTGTTCGCGGGTGTGCTGCGCGCCGGTATCCCGGTGTGGACCGACGCCACGCTGTTGCGGCTCTTGAATAATCCAGCCGACGGTGAGCGGGTGACCGGCGCGGTCGTCGACCATGAGGGACGCGAGGTGACGATCACCGCCCGGCGGGGGGTGGTGCTGGCCACCGGCGGCTTCGACCACCGCATGGACATGCGGTGGAAGTTCCAGTCCGAGTCGCTGGGCGCGAACCTGAGCCTCGGCGCCGAATCCAACACCGGCGACGGGATCCGCGCGGGGCAGGAATTCGGCGCCGATATTGCGTTGATGGACCAGGCGTGGTGGTTCCCCGCGGTCGCGCCGCTGCCCGACAAAGCGCCGGCGGTGATGCTGGCCGAACGATCGCTGCCCGGCTGCCTGATCGTCAACCAGCACGGCCGCCGATTCGCCAACGAGTCCGCGGACTACATGTCGTTCGGGCAGCGGCTGCTCGAGCTGGAGCGGTCGGGCGGCCCCGTGGAAGCGATGTGGATCGTGTTCGACCAGCAGTACCGCAACAGCTATGTCTTTGGCGCCGTGCTATTTCCGCGCATGCGGATCCCGCAGGCGTGGTACGACGCGGGCGTCGCGGTGCGGGCCGATAACCCGGCCGAGCTGGGCGCGCGAATGGGAGTCCCGGTGCCGGAGTTCTTCCAGACGATGACCAGGTTCAACCAAAACGCAGCTGCCGGTGAGGATCCCGACTTCGGACGGGGCCGCAGCGCCTACGACCGCTACTACGGCGACCCGACGATCAAGCCGAATCCCAACCTCCGACCTTTGGTCGAAGGCCCCTTCTACGCCGTGAAGATGGTGCTCAGCGATCTCGGCACGTGTGGCGGGCTGAAGGCCGACGAGCGGGCGCGGGTGCTGCGCGAAGACGGTGGCGTCATCGCCGGGCTGTACGCGATCGGCAACACCGCGGCCAATGCCTTTGGCACCTCATACCCGGGCGCGGGTGCGACGATCGCGCAGGGACTGGTGTACGGGTACATCGCGGCGCGCGACGCGGCCAACTAGTCCGCTTTCCGCTTGGCCTCGACCTGTCTCTCGACCTCACGCCAATAGCCCGGCCTGGGGCGGGGCTGCCCGAAACCGCCCTTGGCCGCCTTCTTCATGATGGCGTCGGCGTCGTCGATGTCCTTCATCAGTTCGAGCGCGAACTCGCGCTCTGCGGCGTAGTACTTGGCCGCCCATCGCAGCGCGATCACCGAGTACGCCCAGGCGGGTTCGGCCTCGGCGCCGTCGGCGTCCTCGACCGCTTTGCGATGCCTGGCTTCGGCGTAGGCAGCGTGCTCTTGTACCAGCTCCTTGAGCCTGGTCGGGTTACTCAGGTGCCCGAAGGTTACCCGCAACAGCACGCTGTGCTTGAGAACCGGCGGGTCCACGGGAGCGTCGTTGGTCCACTCGGTGACGGCCCTCATGCCTGCCGGCGTGATTTTGTAGAGTCGGCGGCTTCGGGTGCCCTCGTCGTGCTCGACGCGCGACGTAACAAGGCCAAAGCCCTCGAGCTTTTTCAGCTCCGTGTAGATCTGGCTGTACGACGGGCTCCAGTAGTAGAGGTCGACGCTCCAGTCGATCCACTTCTTGAGGTCGTAGCCGGACACTTCCTCTTCGTAGGACATCATGCCCAGCAGCGCCCAACTGGTCGCGGCGAGTGTCGCCTTCGTCGGGTCTTTGCTGGTCTGATCCACTCCGCCAGGCTAACAAGCCGGAGCACTCGTCTGTACGTCATGACCGCTGGGCGGGATACCGGGCCGTCGGGCGGTCGGGCCAGCCCAGTCGCGGATTGGCGCCCCACATGAACCTCGTGCCTTCACCGCTGCACTTCCGGGCCACGGTGTGCCGATCCGAATGTTGGGCACCTATCAACCGCGTAGCGATCGCACGTTTCGCGTGGAACCCGAATTTCAGTCGTTACCCGCGACTCATCCATCCCGGCCCGCGGCGCGCTAACCACGGCGGGATCACGAGCACGGATTTAGCAGGCCTACTTCTGCGTCCGTGAGCGATGCATCCAGAGCCCAACGACCCCCGCGGCGATGACAACGACCGCCGCCCCGTATAGCAGCAATCCAAACGCTGGCGAGACTTTCACGATGCCTTCGCCTTTGCCGTTGTTTTCCGAAACATCGAGGTACGCAACCACCATAACGACAGCCAGCAGCAAGACCACGACGGTGAGCCCGGTGAGGCGCACAACCGACATCCGGGATTCGGACGGCATGGGCCACGCCAACCACACGGCGACGGCGGCCAGCAGGAGAACGATGAACCGCGTGGTTCCGTCGGGTGAAACGTCGTGGGCGCGGACAGTGAACCCAAACAGGCTGATGCTGACCGTCGCAAACGGGAAGAAGGTTGCAATGACCGCGATCACGAGTCCTCCGAGGACAACCCACCCCGTGATCGGGATCTTCGCGGCGAAGCCCTTGGCCGTCGCGAGGCCGTCAGACGGCGCTTCAGCGCCAGCGCCTGGAATTTGGGGGCTGGGCGGGGGCGGCCTCCGCTCCGCGCCGGCGGCGTCATAGCCCGGCGACGGCTGCGGGGGCGGCGGGCTCGGCGAAGGCGCGGGCCGGGCCGGCGCGGGAGGGGGCGGGGGCCGCAGTCCAGGCGGGGGCGGCGCATTACGCGGAGGCGGCGCATTACGCGGAGGCGGCGGGTTACGCGGAGGCGGCGGGTTACGCGGAGGCGGAGGCTGCCGCGGGGGCGGCGGCTGGCGCGGTGGCGGAGGCATCGACCGGGAAGTCGGCTTTCGCTGACGGTGCGGTGTCCAGTTTTGACCGTCCCAGTAGCGCTGCGCGTTTGAGTCGTGTGGGTCGTCGTACCAGCCCGGCTGCCGAGGTGTCGTCATGGGCAGATCCTCCCCATCGAGTGAACTGCACCCGTGGAAGGGAGAATAGCTCGGGCGTCAACATTGTGGAGCTTCGGCTGATGGTGCTTGCGCCGCCGCCAGCATCGCCTCACTCGCGTAGCGTGCGCCCCTCCGCGTCGGGCACCTTGCCGGTGATGATCATGATTCCGTCGATCAGCGGCCATAGCGCGCCGAGTCCGCAAGTAAACCAGGTAACTGCAATCTGCAGAATGCCGATGGTGGTGTAGCCGAGGTAGAAACGACCAATGCCAAAGCCCCCCAAGAAAATTTGCAGCAGTCCGGCCGTCAGCTTGCTCTTGTCCGACAGGGGCCGCCCGTAGGCATCCAAACCGTAGGGTGCGCCTCCATATGCTGCACCCGGCTGCACCGCTGGAACCGGTGGATACGAACCTTGAGGATATTGAGAGGGATCGCCGCCAGGTGCGGGCATGTCTGTGCGCCATTGCTGGCCATCCCAATACACCTGGCCGGGCTTGCCGCTCGGGTCTGGGTACCAACCGGCCGACGGTTGTTCAGTCATGTTTTACCTCTCCTTTTAAGGTGGGTGGCTTTTCGGCGGACCGGTCGTTGCGGCGGGTCATGGCGCCGCCGCTTGACCCGCCGGCGCTCACTGTGGCCCTGAATGCCACTGCGGCTCTGCAGGATTCCACTAACCATTACACCTTCTCGCCTGGTTGTCGATTCGCGGTGATCGATAACGACGACAATCATTGCATCCCGACCCAAATCTGTCCTGCAACGCGCTATCCATTTTGACATGAGTCGGACCTCCGGCCCGGCTCCGCCGGCTGAGTCTCACCTGATCCGGAACCCCCGCCTGCGCACCCACAGCAGGGCGAGGACGGTTCCCGCGATCCAAACCCCTGTGGCGATGGCGAGATGGACGAAGCTTTTCGTGTCCCGCCCGAACACCGGCCAGATCAATGCGGGTACCTGCGTCCACAACACGCGGTGCTCTACCCCGTTCATCGGGTCGGCGACGTAATACAGCGCGTAAGGCAGCGTCAGCGCCAGCACCCAGCCGCCCGTCCGCTGACGATCGGCACGCTGCCGCCACCGCCGCAGCAGCGGCTCAACGCTGACCGGGTGCAGCACCGAGACGAGGTTACCCACACCCAGCCAGGACACGATCGGCACCGCGACGGTGGGGATCGTGATGCCCAGGCGCCCAGGCGTTTCCAACCACAGCGTCAGTGCCACAGCCGCCAACAGGGTGGGCAGCCCCACTATCACGAGCAGGGCCAGATTCTTGATCAACAGCATCCGCCAGACCGGCACCCCGTCGGACAAAGCGGCCTGGACGCGGTAGTGGTCGGCGCCCAGCAGGTTGGTCGTAGTGACATCGGCGAGGACCCAGGAGGAGAAGTAGGTACCCACCAGGACCACCCAGTCGGTGTGACCGCGCCCAGTAGTCAGCGGCTGCACCAGCAACCACGCCACGGCGAAGATCAGATTGGCCACCACACCCATCAGCCAGGCCCGCGGCGGGGTGAACGCCCAGCGGACCTCGGCGCCGACCGCCCGCAACAGGCTTTGCTGAAAGTCCTTGGCGGCCCGTCTGGCCGCGGCGGGATGCGGAGCCGATGCGCGCGCCGCGGCATGCAACGCGGCACGCACGTGTGGGCGCATCCTCTCCTGCAACTGCGACATGTCGTTTCCCACCAGCGCGGTTGTCCGCCCGATCAAAGCTCTTCGCCGTACGTCGTGTCGAGGTTCCTTAACCGGACGCCGGTGACTCGTCGCGCTCGGACGGTGGTCGGAGCAAGCGTCTGTGCAATTCCTCTGTGAGCACGTGAATCTCGCGAGTGAGCTCGGTGTTCGTCTTCAACTCCAGTTCCTGGGCGTGGAAGTCGTGGTCGGCCTTGGCCTGCTGGAAAGCCGCCTGACGGTTCTGGCCGATCATCACGAAGGTCGACAGGAAAATCGCCTCGAGCGACACCACCAACGTCAACGTCGGCCAGGGGTTTTTCTCCAAGACCAACATCCACACGGCAAACAATGCCGCATGAATCCAGACGAAGTTCATCGACCCGGCAAACGTCGTTATCCGGTCGGCCAGGCGCAGCTGAAAACTGTCGCTCCGTCTTTTGGCCTCCGCAATAAGGGCCGGATGGTGGACCTGCCCGCTTCGGAGTAGCCGGCCCGGAATCAATTGAGTGCTGTGCCGATGGGTTTCCGCCGGTGTCGTCATGCTGAGCAGTTCCTTTCGGTGCCATGGCGATGCGCGCGTTCGCGTATTCCGAGATATTTTTGCGCGTCGACTCCGGTGCTGGCTAATGCTACTGGTCGAGGGACTGGGCCAGCCAACGCCCGATGTCGTGGTGGACGCGGTCCTTTTCGGGCTCGTTGAGGATTTCGTGTCGCCCGCCGGCGTAGAACCGATAGTCGAGGGAGCGGTGCCCCTGTTTCATGTAGCGAGTGATGAGGCTTTGGATGGTGATCGTCTTGCCGCCAACGGGATCCTCGGTACCGGCAATAATCAGGATCGGTAGGTCGACGGGGATGCGGGATTCATTTTCCGAAATCCACAGATCGTGAAATCCCTTGATGACCGAGTAGGTCATCGCATTGGAAAACGGCTTACCGCACAGCGGGTCGCTCTGGAACAACCGAATCTCCTCCGGGTCGCTGGTCTGCCATTCGGAGCCGGTGGGGTGGGCGACGTTGGTGACGAACGGGGCGTTGAAGCCCACGAGTAGCGAGCCGAACACTTGGCTGGGCGCCGACGCGTCCGGGCCCGTCGCGAGGGTGTGCAGTTGCTCGATGACCGACGGGTACGTGTCGTCGTCGATCCCCGGCATCGCGCCCATAGTGCCGCACAGGATCGCGCCGGCCAGCAAATTCCCGTTGTTCTGGATGTGCGACTGGGTCAGTGCCGAGCCCATGCTGTGCCCGAAGGCGATCAGCGGCAGGTCGGCGTACTCGGTGCGGGCGATCTCGGCGAGCTGCTTGATGTCGGCGGCCATGTCGTGCCAGGCGCTCGTGCCGGCCTGCCCGAGTTTGTCGGGCTCGGCGGTGTGGCCGTGTCCGCGCAAGTCTAGGGCGTAGACGACGCAGCCCTCGGCCGCCAGAAAGCGGGCCAGCCGGTCGTATCGGCCGCCGTGTTCGGCTATACCGTGGGTGATCTGCGCAGTGGCGCGCAGGCGGATCCCACAGGGCGGCAACCACTTTCGAACAAATATTGGAGCCCTGTCGACCCGCGAGGCAAAGGTGAACGTTTCGGGGCCCGCGGGGGTAGTCATGGCTTGCTCCCATCTCTGCGCGCTCAATGGCTCACATGATCGCGCTGCTGCCGGATGGGCGAAAGTGGACAGGCCCGACAGCAAGTTGCATTTCCATAACCTTTGCCCACAACGCTATTCATGACGAATCACCAAGCGGTCGAATGCGGGCGCCATGTGCAACCAGTGATACGCGCAGATCGACCCATCCGCTGAGCCTACCGCGGTTGACCGGCCGATCGAGCAACGTCGGCATTAACGGGCGGCTAGAACGTGTTACAGTTTTCCGATCGCGGCCAAGGGTCCGGGATAACCGGGGATTTGCCGTAAGGAGGCCTGCGTGGATTTCACCATCGCCGACCACGCTTGTCCTCGTCCGTCGAAAAGTGCAGTGGGACAAGTCAATTGGTTGTAGGGCTAAATCGCAAACGCGTCGTCATCGCCGGATTGGGAGACGTGGGCGTCCTGACCGCGATCCGCCTGTCCCGGCACGCCGACGTCGTCGGAATCTCGGTCAAACCGGCGCTGGTGAGCGGTCAAGAGCTCGGCGTCCGGCTCTCCCGCCCCGACGACTGGGCCCGCGACTACTGGATTTCGTTCGACAGGTTCCGCCGTTTGGACCGGGTACGGACGGTTCAGGCCGCACTGACGGGCGTGGACCTCGCTAGCCGAACCGTCTTGGGTCGGCTCGAAGACGGCGCAACCATCGCCGAGGGATACGACGCGCTGGTCATCTCGACGGGGGTCACTAATGGCTTCTGGCGGCAGCCGACGCTGCAGTCGCCCAACGAGATCGGGGCCGGGCTGCGCGCCGCACACGACCGGTTGGCCGGCGCCGACACGGTGATCATCGTGGGCGGCGGCGCCGCTGCGGTCAGCAGCGCCGTCAACATCGCAACCACCTGGCCGGAAAAGCGGATCGACCTGTACTTCCCCGGCGAGCGCGTGTTGGGTGCGTATCACCCGGGGATCTGGCAGCGCATCCGCGGCAGGCTGACCGACTTGGGCGTGGGCCTGCACCCGGGGCACCGTGCGGTGGTCTCGAACGGCTTCGCCGGCGATGAGATCACCAGCGAGCCGGTGCGCTGGAGCACCGGACAGCCCCCGGCTTCCGCCGATGCCGTGCTCTGGGCGATCGGGCGGGTGCGGCCCAACACCGATTGGCTGCCGGCGGAAATTCTTGATGAGCACGGGTTCGTCCGCGTGACACCAGATTTGCGAGTGCCCGGTCATCGTGGTGTCTTCGCGGTCGGCGACGTCGCTGCGACCGACCCTCTTCGCAGCTCCGCTCGTAATCGTGGGGATGCGTTGGTGGCCCGTAACATCAGGGCTGAGTTCGCAGGTCGTCGGTTGCGCACCTTCCGCACACCGGGGCGGCGGTGGGGTTCGCTGGTGGGCATACAGCCAGACGGGCTGGAGGTCTTCCTGCCCACCGGCCATGCGTTCCGCTTGCCACCTTGGTCGGTCGAATGGGTGGTGATGCCGTGGATCGTCCGACGGGGCATGTATCGCGGAATCCGCGAAAACCAGCCGCTCGGATAATGCCCCGCGCCCTAATCGCCGGTGCGCGTGTACGTTTCGTCGAAGTCCATAGTCGTCGCGCAAACGGGCGGACCCGAGATCTCGGCGTGAGTATGCCCGGTGAGCAGCGTGATGGGGTCCTGCAGTGGTTGCGGCAGCGGATACTGCCCAGTGACTTTCACATAGACCGGGCCGCCGCAGCCCGGACCCTCTTGGTCGTGTCCTTCGTCGGAACTCCACACTCCGCCGCTAAATACCAGCGGCGAGTCAGTTGTCTTTGAGTGGAAGTAGCTCATGCACCGATCCCCGGTACGCAGACAGTCGGTGATGACCCCCTGCTCCCCCTGCTGCTGCTGCCGCTGTTGCTGCTCTGGGCTCGCTTTCGTGAAATGTCGCGTGAAGTGGTAGTGGCCATGGAGCGCCTCGGCCGGTGACGTCACCCGCGGCGGTAGGGCGGCGGGGTCGGGGAGGCTGTTGATGTCGACATCTCCGGTGCGGGTGAAGGTGACGGTTCGTTTTTCGTCGCAATTATTGGCGGAGGCCCCGCGGTATTCGCCGGTGAAGGTACCGTCGGGACGTCGTTGGAGCGCGAACGTTTGCCAGATCTCGGAGGGAGCGTTTTGGCACCTGTCGCTGGCCGTGGTTACAGCCAGCCAGCGCCCGTCGAGCTCGTCGAACACGGTGGTCGACGCCAGCCTCATCTCACCGCTGAGCCGCGAGGCGGTCGCCCGGCACCCGGCGGATCCGCATGCCGAGCGCACCGCGTACGTGTCCGTCAACGCTCCCGCACCCGAAGCCGGGACATCGTCGAGATTGGTGGCCTGGCCGAACCGGACCCGGTAGACACCGGTGAAGGGACCCGTGTTGGGCGCCGCGGCGGCGGTACTGCCTGGCACAGGGGCGGCACTGCGCGGTCCGCTGGCGCCCGGATTGTGATGCTGGGTGAGCTTCACAGCCGCAACGACGCCACCCGCCACCACCAGCAACGCAACGCCGGCCAACGCGCCAACCACGACACGGCGGCGCCGCCCCGAGGGCTTCGCGACGCGCGACGGCACCGTGGGCGCGGTTACTCGCCACTCGGGTTGAGTGTCTGGGAACGGAATGTCACCGGGGTAGGAGAAATCCGGACCCAGCTGCTCGGCCAGCCGGTCGGCGAACTCCCGGCAGCTGGCAAACCGGCCGGAAGGCTCCTTGGCCATCGCGGTGGCAAACACCGGATCCAGCCCGGCCAACTCTGGCCGGTGGGCGCCGATCGAGGGCGGCGGGGCGCTGATGTGTTGCCTGATCACCACGGCGGGATTGGAATCGGCATACGGCGGGGCGCCCGCGAGGAGATGAAATGCCGTGCAGGCCAGCGCATATTGATCGGCGCGCCCGTCGACCCGCTCCCCCTTCAACTGCTCGGGCGCCACATAGGCCACCGTGCCTACCGTCATGTTGGTCGCGGTCAGCCGCGTAGCGTCATCGATATGGCGGGCGAGCCCGAAGTCGGCAAGGTAGACCCGCCGCTCCTGCCCGTCGGGATCGCCCAACAGGATGTTGGCCGGCTTGATGTCGCGATGCAACAAGCCTCGATAATGCGCATAATCCAACGCCGAGGCGACGGCGGCAACGATAGACGCGACCTCAACGAGCGGCATCCCGCCCGGGTAGTTTTCGCGCAACAGCCGACCCGCATCGGTGCCGGCAACGTAATCCATCGAGATCCAAAACTGGCCGTCCTCTTCACCGCGGTCATGAATCCCCACGATGTGCGGATGGGACAAGCCGGCCGCCAGCTCGGCCTCGCGGATAAATCGGGCCCGAAACTCCGGATCGCCGGTGAGATCCGCCGGCAACACCTTCAGCGCATCCTCGCGCGGCAAGCGCGGATGCGCCGCCAAGTAAACCTGGCCCATCCCGCCCGCACCCAGCACTCGCAAGATGGTGTATCCGGCAAACACCTGACCGACCCCAAGCGCCATGCCCAAATCGTAAGGGTGCAGGCGCAGCGGCACCTACTATTCGCACCCGATGTCATCACCGGCGGCACGAGCAAAACCACCGAGCGCCCGCACGGCACTCTCTTCTAATCGCCAGTGCGCGTGAAGGTTTCGTCGAAGTCCGTGTTGATTTCGCATGGCGGGGTCTGTTCCTGGTGACCGCGCCCGGTTAGCTTCATGATGGGGTCCCCCGGCGGTTGGGGCAGTGGAAACTGCGCGGTGGATTTCATGTGCGCGGTCTCGCCGGATTCCGGACAATTCACCTCGACGTCGAGATTTCTGGTCCAGATTCCGCCGCCGAATACCAGGGGTAGGCCACCCAATGGTTCGTGGAAGTAGCTCATGCACCGATCGCCAGTGCGCAGACAATAGGTCGCGACGGCGGTGTCCAGTTGCGCCGGCCGCGCTTCCGCGGTGTAGGTCCGCGTGACGCGGTAGTGCCCGCGGAGCGCTTCGGCGGGCGAGACCACCCGCGGCGGTTGGCCGGACGGGTCGGCAAGGCTGTTGACGTCGACGTCTCCGGTACGGGTGAAGGTCACGCTTCGCTTGTCGGCGCACCCGTTGGCGCCGGCTGTGGTGTATTCGCCGGCCAGGGTGCCATCGGGGCGCGATTGCAGCGTGAACACCTGCCAGGTTTCGGTGTCGGCGCCTCGGCAGTTTTCCGGGCCGGCGGCTACCGCCACCCAGCGCTCGCCGATCTCGTCGAACACCATCGTCGGTTGCGCGGCGGCCGCGCCGCCAAGGCGGGACGCCGTCATTACGCATCCGCTGGAGCGACACACCGAGCGGAGCCCATAGGTGCTCGTCAGCGCGGGCGCCTCACGCGGATCCGGGATATCTTCGAGCCCGATGGTCGGGCCGAAGTCGGTTCGGTAGGTGCCCATGAAGGGAGCCGCGGCCGCGGTCGCGGCCGGAGTGTGGTGCCTGGCGAGCTTGAAGCCCGCGAAGACGCCGCCGGCGATCAGCAGCAAGACGGCTGCCAGCGCGCCGATCAGGAGACCGAACCGCTTCGAAGCGGGTGGCGCCTGCGGCAATGCGGCCACAGTTGCGTCAAGCGCGGGGTGGACATAGGGGCGGGCCGTGCTGAGCCGCAGACGCAATTGGCCGGCGAATTCACCGCAGCTGCCGAACCGGCGAGAAGGGTCTTTGGCCATCGCGGTGGCAAACACCGGATCCAGCGCAGCCAACTCCGGCCGATAGGCGCCGATCGAGGGCGGCGTCGCGCTGACGTGTTGGCCGATCACGACTGCGAGGTTGGAACCGCCGTACGGTGGGGCGCCGGTCAGCAGATGAAATGCGGTGCAGGCCAACGCATACTGATCGGCCCGCCCATCAACCGCCCCGGCCATCAACTGCTCGGGCGCCGCATAGGCCACCGTGCCCACCGCCATCTTGGTCGCGGTCAGGCCCGCCGCATCATCGATGCGCCGTGCGATTCCGAAATCGGCCAGAAAGATTCGGCGCGCCTGCCCGTCCGAATCGGCCACCAAGATGTTGGCCGGCTTGACGTCGCGGTGCAACAACCCCCGATGATGCGCGTAGTCCAGCGCCGCGGCCACCGCGGCAATGATCTCCATCGCCTCGTCGACGGGCATGCCACCCGGGAACCGCTCACGCAATAGCCTGGCCGCATCGGTGCCGGCCACGTAATCCATCGATATCCAAAAATGGCCTTCATATTCACCGCGGTCGTGAATCCCCACGATGTGTGGATGAGACAACCCGGCCGCCAATTCGGCCTCACGCTCGAACCGCTCTCGATACTCGGGATCGGCGGTGACTTCCGTCGGCAACACCTTCAGCGCATCCTCGCGTGGCAACCGAGGATGCGACGCCAAGTACACCTCGCCCATCCCGCCCGAGCCCAACACCCGCAGGATCGTGTATCCGGCGAACCCCTGACCGGCCTCGAGCGCCATGGCCGAATGGTAATTCCTGGCAGTTGCCGCCGCGGGAAAAACTAGCCGCTGTTGAGCAGCAGCATGAGCCCGTAGTCCATGTGGATCTGCTGATGGCAGTGCAGCAGCGACAGGCCGGGCTGATCGGCGACGAAGTCGACGTCCATGCTTTGGTAGCCGCCCAGCATCGCGACGTCTTTGCGCACACCGGCCGTCGGTGTGCCGGCGACATGGCTGATTTCGAACGTGTGCCGGTGTAGGTGCATCGGGTGCAGATCGTCGGTGGCGTTGCGGAAACGCAGCCGGTAGCGCTTGTCGCGTTGCAGATTGAGCACGGGCTGGTCGGTGTCCATGGAGAACGGTGTGCCGTTGAATGTCCAAATGTTGAAGCCATTGTCGGCGGCGTTGCGTTTCTCGATCAGCATCTCGATGGTGTGATCGGGCGGTGCGGCGGCCGCGGGGTTGGGCGGCGCGAACAGCCGGTAATCCCACTTGAACGGAGGGGGCGGCGCCCACTGCGGATCCCCGCTGCGCCCAGCATATTCCACGACCACACCCATTCCGTGGCCACGGTCGTCGTCGGACAGATCCCCCATTACCCACACCCCCGGATTCGTCATGGTGACAACCGCCGAAATCCGTTCGGCCGCACCGAGCCACAGCACCGGCACCGGTGCGGGGTTAGCGACCGGGTTGCCGTCCAGCGCGATCACGCTGAAGGTGTGCCCGGGCAGGGCCAGGCTGCGGGTTTCGGTGGCGCTGCCGTTGAGGACGTGCAGCAGTACCCGCTGGCCGGTCTGGACGTGGATCGGATCGCCGTGACCCAGCATGCGGCCGTTGACGGCGAACGTCGCGTAACTGACCTCGTAGCCGCGCGGGTCGCCCCGGGCAAGCGAGGCCGTCATCGCCGATTCGCCTTTTGCCTTGAGGTCGGGGGCCTCTTCGCCGGCCAGGAAATCACTGGCCATGTCGCCGCCCCGGCTGAAAGCGGGCTCAAATTCTTTGAGCGTCAAGAAGATCTCTTGGTCATAGGCGCCGGCGTTCTGTTTGGGTTCGATGTAAACCGGGCCGACCAAGCCGCTGTACTGACCACGAGACAGGTCGGCGCGCGGGACTACGTGGGTGTGATAGAAGCGGAGGCCCGTCGGGCCGGGGACGAAGGAAATGCGCCGCATGCCGTGGGCGGGGATGTAAGGCGTCCCCTCCTCGGCGGCGCCGTCGACATCAACGCCCACCCGCTGGCCGTGCCAGTGCACTTGTTCGGGTGAATCGGTGTCGTTGAAGATGTCCACCCATGTGCGTTGGCCCTCCTTGAACCGCACCAGCGGACCCGGGAATTGGCCGTTGTAGGTCAAGGTCGAGACGATCCGATCCGGTGCCAACTCCACGGTGCCGGTACCGATGCGCAGTGTGTAATCGGGCTTGCCGTTGGGTGGAGCGGGGGGTGCGGGGCGCGAACACGCGGCGGCTGCGGCGACGCCGGCGCCGCCGCTTGCGGCAATCAACGCCAGCCCACTCCTTTTGAGGAATTCACGCCGGTCGACGACCACGTTCAACGCTTTCCGGGCTGGGCGGCGAGGGCGAGTACGGGCAGCAGGAAGTCAATGCGGCTATTCAGTTCGCTTGCCACACGGCGGAATTCCGGATAGCTGGCGCGGTCGCTATCGCCAGCGGCCGACGGATCGGGCAGGCTCCAATGCATCGTCGTGGCCAGCCCATGGTCGCGGGCGTATTCGCGGACCTTGTCGCACAACGTGATCACATGATCGAAGTGCCGTCGGCCAACCGCGGTCAAGGGCTGGGGCCGGGCACCGCGAAGGTCGATGTCATACATGTCGCGCATGATCCGCACCGCGTTGCGGTGCACGCGCGGTTTGGGATGACTGCCTGCGCTTGCGGCTCGGATGCGGCCTTCGCCCTTTTTCTCGAGCAGCGCCGCGGCCATCGGCGAGCGCGCACTATTGCCGGTGCACAAGAACAGCACCGACCCCGGGGCCGGCGCGCCGGCGGGTGCGGGCGCGAGCCCCGGATGCAGTGCGGCCGCCGCCTCGCCGAATGCCCCCGCGCACCTGGTCAAGTCCAGGTGGTAGTAGCTGTCGCGACCATCGAAACTGCTGCGCCGCGCGTCGATGAGCCCGGCCGAGCGCAGCAGCCGGAGATGATAGGAGACCAGGTTTTGCGGCTCGTCGAGCGCGGCCGCCAATTCCCGCACCCGCTGGTCGCCGGCCGCCAGTTCCGTCAGTAGGGCCCAGCGCAGCGGGTGCGCCGCCATCCGCATCAGCGGCGGAACCGCCGCCCGATTGGTCGCCGCCACCCATCGGACGATACATCAAATTGATTTGATAGGTTAGCCCGGCAAGCTGAGGAGACCGAGTGTCCGAGACGAACGACGACCTTCGTCGAAGCCTGGGGGTGTTCGACGCGGTCGTGATCGGGCTGGGCTCGATGATCGGCGCCGGGATTTTCGCCGCGCTTGGCCCCGCGGCGCATGCCGCCGGCTCGGGGCTGCTGCTGGGCCTGGCCCTGGCAGCCGTGGTGGCCTACTGCAACGCGACCTCCTCCGCGCGGTTGGCAGCCCTCTACCCCGCCTCTGGCGGCACCTACGTGTACGGCCGAAAGAGGCTGGGCGATTTCTGGGGGTATTTGGCCGGGTGGGGGTTTGTCGTCGGCAAGACCGCGTCGTGCGCGGCGATGGCCTTGACCGTCGGCTCATACGCATGGCCGTCACAGGAGCACCCGGTGGCCGTGGCGGCGGTGGTAGCGCTGACCGCGGTGAACTATGCCGGGGTCCAGAAGTCGGCCTGGCTCACCCGGATCGTCGTCGCGGTGGTGCTGGCCGTGCTGGCCGCGGTGGTCGTCGCGATCTTCACCTCCGAAACCTCCACCGCCGATCGGCTGCACCTGGACGGCGTCACGGTCGGCGGCGTTATACAAGCCGCGGGCCTGCTGTTTTTCGCCTTCGCCGGATATGCGCGCATCGCCACCCTGGGAGAGGAGGTGCGTGACCCGGCGCGCACCATCCCGCGGGCGATCCCACTGGCACTCGCTATTGCGCTGGCCGTCTACGCACTGGTGGCCGTGGCTGCGCTGTCCGCGCTGGGGCCACAACGTCTCGCCGAGGCTACCGCGCCGCTGTCTGAAGCGGTGCGGGTGGCGGGGATAGGTTGGCTGGTGCCCGTCGTGCGGGTGGGCGCAGTCGTCGCGGCATTGGGCTCGCTGCTGGCATCGATCCTCGGAGTCTCGCGCACCACCTTGGCCATGGCTCGCGACCAACACCTGCCCCACGCCTTGGCCGCCGTGCACCCCCGGTTCCGGGTACCCCACCGCGCCGAGCTGCTGATCGGTGTCATCGTGGGCGCGTTGGCAGCGACCGCCGACCTTCGTGGCGCCATTGGTTTTTCGTCGTTTGCGGTGCTGATCTACTATGCGATCGCCAACGCCTCGGCGTTCACCCTCGGTCGCGACGAGGGCCGCCCGCACCAGGTGATCCCGCTGGTCGGACTAGTCGGATGCGTGGTATTGGCGTTCGCGATGCCGCTTTCGTCAGTGCTGTCCGGCGTGGCGGTGCTGGGCATCGGTGTGGCGGCCTACGCAATTCGGCGCATCTCGCGATCGACTGGGTTGCCGCGGATTCCCGCCCGATCCGAAAAGGAAAACTGAGCGAGTGGCCGAGTCGGGAACCGAAAGGTTCGAACAACTGGTGGCGTTGCTGAACTATCCGATGACCTGATCGACAAGTTCGACCACTGCTCCCGGCACCGTGGCCCGGCGCAGATGCCCATCCTCGACGACGCGGCCGCCTGGTTCGTCGGCAAGATCCTCGATCGCTTCGGCCTTGGCGACCACGTCGGGCACCTGCTGGAACCCGTGGACGGAAACCCGCCGCATGCACTTCAGCATTGGGTGTCCTTCGGCGACGTCCGCCACCTGCGACCCGGCCACGACGCCTGTGCCGGGGTCAGCGACGGGGATAACCGCGCCGGACTGTGCGGTCGAGAATGCCCAGAGTCGCCCTCAACGCGCCCTCGGACAGCACCGGAAAAATTCCGGCGTCCCGCCACTTCGGGTCGATGTTCGACCAGTCGTAGAACGAGGTGACCACGGTGGCCGCGCCATCGTCGGTCGGCTCCAGCCGGTAGCCGTAGACGTGGCCGATCTGCGGGCGAATCTGGCCGAGAACCGTCCACGAGATCAGCCGATCCTGTTCGAAGTCCTTGATGTTCACGGTGATGTCGTACTTGCCCAACTGCGGAAAGTCGTTTAAGGACTCCCGGTCCATGTGCACCACGAAGCTGTCCCCGACACCCCGCACCGGATCGCCTTCGGCGTCCTGAAGCATCCCCGTGGAGTCGATCGCGACGTGGCCCTGCGGGTCGCACAGGACGGCGAAGATATCGGGCGCCGGCGCGGGGATAGCGCGCTGGGTCTCAATGCGTTCCGTCATGAGTCCTCGCAGCCAGCGGAGATAGCCGTATACAGCATTGTCGCTTACTCTACGACGCCTCAATCGCCGACGTCAGTGCCGTCTCACGTTTCTGGATGATCGCTCGGCATGCAGCAAGGGAAACTGCTTCCTATGATGGGTGTCTTGGGGAAAGTTTCATCGAATGGCCTGCGCGACATTACCTTCACTCCACCGTCGTCGATTTTCCCGCGGGCATACATAGGAGGACCGTCGGCCACGTGAGCGATTCAAACGGCGAGGACGAATACCGCAATCTGGCGGTGAACCGATTGCGGCCAAGCGAAGTACAGTGGGCGCTGAATCACGATGCCGTACACGGGATCGCGTACGCGTTCAGAAACCCCGTCGCCGTCGCCGAATCGATTGACGATCCCCAAGACGATCGAAAGACCTACCTGATCCGGGTCAGGCGCGATGACTTGGCAAATGCGCTGGGAAAGATCAACGATTGGATCGTGAAGAATCCCGGCCCAGCGGGGATGCAGGCTTACGGCTTCGTCAGGGCGCTGTCGCGGGAGGGGCTCAGCGAACGCAAAACAGGTGACGAGTAAGGCCGCAAATCCGGTGGTCAGCGGCAGCGCGATGACAATGGGGGTGCCGGCCGCGGGGTTTGGCACAAAGCCGCCATTAGCGGCGGAGCGGGAATTGGCTGGCATTCTCGCTATTCACCGTGCCTCCCCGTCGCCGAAACCATTAGCCTTATGCCTGGCACGCGACCGCGCACTCGTGTCCGGCGCGGACAATGGCGGGGGGCGCGCAGGCGCTTCCAGTCGGGTTGCGGCGCGCGGTGGCGGGTGAGGAGGTGGCGATGGATGAGACGACCGCGGATTCGCGGGAGGGTACGGACTTCGGGCCGTATCGGCTGCGCCGGCTGGTGGGTCGCGGCGGCATGGGCGACGTCTATGAGGCCGAGGACACGGTTCGTGAACGGATCGTGGCGCTCAAGCTGATGTCGCAGACGCTCTCCAACGACCCCGTTTTCCGCTCGCGCATGCAGCGCGAGGCCCGCACCGCCGGACGCCTGCAGGAGCCGCACGTCGTGCCGATTCACGACTTTGGCGAGATCGAGGGGCAGCTCTATGTGGACATGCGCCTGATCGACGGCAAGGACCTGGCCACCACGCTGAGCCGCTATGGGCCGCTGACGCCGCCGCGCGCGGTGGCGATTGTGCGCCAGATCGGCTCTGCGCTCGACGCCGCGCACGCCGCCGGTGTGCTGCACCGCGACGTAAAACCGGAGAACATCCTGATCAGTGCCGATGACTTCGCCTACCTCGTCGATTTCGGCATCGCCAGCGCCACCTCCGACGAAAAGCTCACGCAGTTCGGCACGACCGTCGGCACCGTCAAGTACATGGCCCCGGAGCGGTTTACCGATACCGAAGTGGGCTATCGGGCCGACATCTACGCACTGGCGTGCGTGTTGTATGAGTGCCTGACCGGATCCCCGCCGTTCGGGGGCGACACGTTCAGCGTGATGGGGGCACACCTCAACCAGGCGATCCCGCGGCCCAGCGCCGCGCGACCCGGCATCCCGGTGGCCTTCGACGCCGTGATCGCCCGCGGTATGGCCAAGGATCCCGCAGCCCGCTATGCCACCTGCGGGGATATGTCAGCGGCCGCGTATGCGGCGCTGGCCACACCCGACCAGGATCGGGCCACCGACATCTTGCAGCGCAGTCAGGTGGCCCAGATACCGGCCGCGTTCACCGGGCCGCCGCCGGGCGGTTTTACGCCCGTGCCGCGGCCCGCGATGGCCAACCACGCTGCGCCCCCGGCCCAGATGTATCCCGCAACATCACCGCACGGTTCGGCGGTCGGCCCAGGGGGGCCGCCGCAGCAGACGGGATGGCCTGGCGCCCCCGCTTGGGGCACAGGGGATGCGGGCACCACCGGGCCGCCGCACTGGGGCCACCCGCCCCAGGCCAGCCGGAAGCCCTGGTTGTGGGTGGGCGCCGGCGCCGCCGTCGTGCTGGCCGTCGTGGTTGGCGTGGTCCTGGTCGTTGCCCATCCATGGGCGACGTCGCCCAAGTCCCCCTCCACGACGGCCGCGCCGCCGCCGCCGGATGCGGTTGAGTTGAAGGTCCTCGATGATGGTGTGTACATCGGCAGCTCTGCGGCGCCGACGACCATCGACATTTTCAACGAACCCATCTGCCCGCCCTGCGGCAGCTTCATCAGGTCGAATGCGGGCGATATCGACTCCGCGGTGAACAACAAGAAGCTTGCGGTGCGCTATCACCTGCTCAACTTCCTCGACGACAAGTCGCACAGCAAGAACTATTCGACCCGCGCGGTGGCGGCCACGTACTGCGTCGCGGCGCAGGACAGCCCGAAGCTCTACACCGACTTCTACTCCGGCCTGTTCGGCAGCACCTTTCAGCCCGCGGAGAACGCCCCGGAGGATCGCGCCGACGGCGAGCTGGCGCAGCTGGCTAAAACCGTCGGCGCAGACGCCAGCGTCCTCGATTGCATCAAGGCTGGAGATGACGTCGCCACCGCCAAAGCTAAGGCCGCGGCCGCTGCCGCGACACTGGCCGGGTTCAACGCCAGCGGCACACCGTTCGTGTGGGACGGCACCAAGGCCATCAACTATCAGGATGCGACCTGGCTCACCAAGCTGCTCGGGTAGCCGGCGGACGCCGGCCGCTAGTCGCCGAGCCGCGTGAACTTGACCTCGACGTCAGTGCTCTTGCACTTGGTCCCCGGTCCATTGTCCTCGCGGCCGTGCCCGGTGAGCAGCGTGATCGGGTCCTGCGGTGGTTGCGGCAACGGGAACGTGACGACAACCTTCGTGTGCGACGTGCCGCCCAATGAACACGGCGAGTCCTGCTCGGCGCTATAAGTCCAAGTCCCCCGGTCGAATATCAGCGGCCAGGCGTGGGTGGGTGGCATGTGGAACAGGCTCATGCACCGGTCGCCGGTGCGAAGGCATACCGTAGCGACGGCCCAGTCGACGTGGTACTTGTAACCGTTGGGCTGAGCAACCGTTTGGCGGTACTGGCCGTGCAGTGCCTCGGCCGGTGACGCGACCCGCGGCGGCACGGTGTTGGGATCGGCCAGGGTTTTGACGTCAACGTCACCGGTGCGGGTGAATGTCACGCCTCGTTTGTTGGCGCAACCCTTCTCCATCTCCTCGGTGGCGTCGCCGGCGAGGCTGCCGTCGGGACGCGGCTGCAGCGTGAACGTTTCCCAGAGTTCGCCTTCGGCGTTGTTGCACGTACTCGTGCCGGCGCTGACTGCCAGCCAACCTCCGTTGCCTACCTGATCGAGCACGATCGTCGGAATCTGCATGGTTTCGCCGGTAAGGCGTGTCGCGGTCGCCACGCAACCGGTGGGGCGACACACCGAGCTGATGCCCCACGTTTCGGATGTCGGCGCGGCGCCGGGAGGCGGGTCGCCTTCCATGCTGGCGATCCGCGCGAAGTCGACCCGGTAGACGCCCGTGAGGGGGCCCGTGTTGGGCGGCGGGGCAGCCTTGGTCGGCGGCGCGGTGGCGGTCGGCGCCGCGGCTTTGCCCGGCGTGTGGGACTCGGTGAGCTTCCCGCCCACGAAAACCCCACCGGCGACCAGCAACACGACGCCCGCCACGGCAGGGATCAGGACTCCCGGCCGGGCGAGGCGTTTCCGCGGTTTCGGCCCCAACGGCACGGTGGGGGCGGTTACGCCAAACCTGGGTTGGGTGATTTCGGTATCCGGGCGGAGTGGGATCTCACCGGCGTATGCGAAACCCGGACTCATCTCCCCGCCCAGTTGCGCGGCGAACTCCCCGCAGCTGTTAAACCGGCCGGATGGGTCTTTGGCCATCGCGCGGGCGAACACCGGATCCAGCGCGGCCAACTCCGGCCGGCGGGCCCCGATTGACGGCGGCGGGGCATTGACGTGCTGACTGATCACCACCGCGGGATTGGAATCGACATACGGTTGCGCGCCGGTCAACAGGTGAAACGCGGTGCAGGCCAACGCATACTGATCGGCGCGCCCATCGACCGGCTCACCCTTCAACTGTTCGGGCGCCGCGTAGGCCGCGGTGCCCACCGTCATGTTGGTCGCGGTCAGTCCCGTTGCATCGTCGATGCGCCGCGCGATGCCGAAATCGGCGAGAAAGACGCGCCGCGCCTGCCCGTCGGGATCGGTCAACAAGATGTTGGCCGGCTTGACGTCGCGGTGCAACAGGCCCCGATGATGCGCGTAGTCCAGCGCCGAGGCGACCGCAGCAATGATCGGCACCACCTCATCGAGCGGCATCCCGCCCGGGTAGTTTTGCCGCAACAGTCGGCCCACATCCGTGCCAGGCACGTAGGCCATCGAGATCCAGAACTGGCCGTCCTCTTCACCGCGGTCATGGACTCGCACGATGTGCGGGTGGGACAACCCCGCCGCCAGGTCGGCCTCGCGCAGAAACCGCGCCCGAAATTCCGCATCGGCGGTCAATTCGGGCGGCAGCACCTTCAGCGCGTCCTCGCGGGGCAATCGCGGATGCGACGCCAAATAGACCTGGCCCATACCGCCCGACCCCAGCACTCGCAATATCGTGTATCCGGCAAACACCTGACCGGCCTCGAGCGACATGGCTAAATCGTAAGTCCGGTTTTCGGGGCTGTTAGGCACTTCGCATCCTTTCCGCGGAACAGGGTGAGGCCCGCTGCATTGACGCGGCACCCCTGACCGATTGAGGAAAGGTTGCGGCACACCGCTTGCCAGATCGTGGTGAAGTCCTTGCGGAATTCTTGCGATTGCGCACCAGCGGCTGCGGAGCCGAAACGGCTATGGGAGCCTCGGAGTGCCGCGCGGATCGCCGGGCGCGGGGGTGCGGATCACCACCGCTCGCGCGGGCGGCCTGCGCGCCCGACGACGTCCGTCACAGGATGTAAAGCATCTCCTGATAGGTTGGCAGCGGCCACAAGTCATCGGCCACAACGCTTTCCAGCGTGTCGACGGACGTGCGCACCGCCGCCATCGCCGGCAGCAGCACATGCTGGGCATGCTTACCCTCGTTCAGTGCCGACTCCGCCGAGCGATCCGAGAGTGCCGCCTTAAGCGTCACCAGCGCCGCGGTGAGGTCGGCAAGCGGGGCCGTAACCGCTTCCAGCGCAGTCATGCTCGGCTCCACACCGGCGGCCTTCAGCGCCGCGACATTCTGCGCCAGCTCGGTCTGGTAGCGGATCGCCGCCGGCAGGATGACCGTCGTCCCGATCTCCAGCGCCAACCTGGCCTCGACCGCGATGGTCAGGACGTACTGCTCAAGGCGAACCTCGTAGCGGCTGTGCAGCTCGCGTTCGCTGAAAACCCCGTATTTCTCGAAGACCTCGACCGCCGCCGGCTTGATCAGCTCCCCAATCGCGTCCAGCGTCGTCTTGAGATTGGGCAAGCCCCGTTCGGCCGCCTCGATCTGCCAGTTCTCCGAATACCCGTCCCCGTTGAATACCACCGCACCGTGTTCGGTGATCACATCGGTGAGCAGCTTCTGCACTGCCACGTCGAAGTTTTCACCGCCTTCGACGGCCTTCTCCAGGGTCGTTGCCAGGTAGTCGAACGAGTCCGCCATGATCGTGTTCAGCACGATCATCGGCACCGCGACCGTCTGCCCCGAGCCGGGCGCCCGGAACTCGAACCTGTTGCCGGTGAACGCGAACGGGCTGGTCCGGTTGCGGTCACCCGGATCGGTCGGCAGCGGGGGCAGCGTGTCCACACCAATGATCATGGTGCCCTTGCCCTTTGACGACGTCGCCGCACCTTTGGCGATCTGCTCGAACACATCGGCGAGCTGTTCGCCGAGGAATATCGAGATTATCGCCGGCGGCGCCTCGTTGGCGCCCAAGCGGTGGTCGTTGGTGGCCGACGCGACCGATACGCGAAGCAGCCCGGCGAACTTGTGCACGGCGCGGATCACCGCCGCGCAGAACACCAGGAACTGGGCGTTCTCGTGCGGGGTGTCACCCGGCACCAGCAGCGAGCCCAGCTCGGCGTTGCCCACTGAGAAATTGACGTGTTTACCCGATCCGTTGACACCGGCGAAGGGCTTCTCGTGAAACAGGCATTCCATACCGTGCTTTCTGGCCAGCGTCTTGAAGACCGTCATCAGCAGCTGCTGGTGGTCGGAGGCGATGTTGGCCCGCTCGAACATCGGCGCCACCTCGAACTGACCGGGGGCCACCTCGTTGTGCCGCGTCTTGGCGGGGATCCCGAGTTTGAACAGCTCCCGCTCGGTGTCCATCATGAAGCCGAGGACACGTTCGGGCACCGCGCCGAAGTAATGGTCATCGAATTCCTGGCCTTTGGGCGGCTTGGCGCCGAACACGGTGCGACCGGCGTTGACCAGGTCCGGCCGCGCCAAGAAGAAGTGCCGATCGACCAGGAAGTACTCCTGCTCCGGACCGCAGAACGACACGACCTTGTTGAGGTCCTTGTGGCCGAACAGCTTCAGGATGCGTTCGGCGTGGATGCCCATGGCCTGCTGGCTACGCAGCAGGGGCGTCTTGTAGTCCAGCGCCTCGCCGGTCATCGACACGAACACCGTTGGGATGCACAAGGTATTGCCGTTCGGGTTCTCTAGCACGTACGCCGGGCTGGTCACGTCCCAGCCGGTGTAGCCCCGCGCCTCGAAGGTGCTCCGCAGACCACCGGAGGGGAAGCTGGAGGCATCGGGCTCGCCCTGAATGAGTGTCTTGCCGGCGAACTCGGCGAGCGTCTGCCCGTCGGAGATGGGTTCCAAGAAGCTGTCGTGCTTTTCAGCGGTCAGGCCCGTCATCGGGTAGAACACGTGGGCGTAATGGGTGGCGCCCTTCTCCAGAGCCCAATCTTTCATCGCCACCGCGACCGCATCGGCGACCGCCGGGTCGAGCTTGGCGCCCTTCTCGATCGTCGCCGTCACCGACTTGTACACCGACTTGGGCAGCCGCGCCTGCATCTCGGCCTTGGTGAAAACGTTGGAGCCAAATATCTCGCCGGGGGCTTCACCGGTTACGAAGCTGATGGCCGGGGGGATGTATCCCTCGACATTGTTGATCGCCTGCAGGCGGACCGCGTTGCCACTCAATTGAATTCCTATCGCTGAGGGGGTCCACGAATTTCATTGGAAAGTGGACCGCCTCACCTTAGGGACGTTCGATGGCAAATTTGTTACGCCGCTGTCAACGGTAGGTCCGCAATGGTTGCGGTCGTGAGACCACCTCGTCGCCGAGCCTGCGTCCAGCGCGGGCAATTCAGCTTTTTGGCGCTGAGGCCGCAGAATCGGCGCCGGCATCGCGGACTCGCTGCGGCAAGGCGGTGAGCCTGCGCCGACGCGTACGTCGTGCGGAGCGCCGGAACGGCCGCGGCGCCCGACTGAACGGTGCCCTCTGCAGGCGCGCGATGCGCAACGCGCCAACGATCAGCACGGCCGCGAGCGGCAACTCCCCCAGCGCGGCGATGAGGGCCGACACCACCAGGTCGCCACGCCTGGCGGTCAGCACGTCGAACCACGCGTCGCACAGCAGCAGAACGCCCGTCGTAAACGCGAACAGCGTCAGCAAGTGATGGCGGGTGAAGCCGAGCACCGCGGTGGCGATCATGAACATCAGCAGCAAGACATCGAAGCCGACCCAGACCGCCTGCCAATGCTGAGCGGTGTAGTTCTCTGGCAGGGTCAACGCCAAATAGATGGTCCACGGGATCAGCCCGATCGCGGCGCAGAGTGTCAGCCACTCGCGGATCCGGCGGATCTGGATCAAACGCCGGGACCGCATCATCGATCAGCCTGTCGCTAAGAGGGTTTGGGACGGTCGGGATCGGTCGATTATTCCTCGCGCTCGGCGTCGGCCACCGTCAGGGGCAACGCCAACTCTTCCAGCGGGCGTTGTTCGGCCGCGACGCCGAGCCACAATTCGATGAGGCCCGCGACTGCCATCACGGCCGCTCCGATCAGGAACGACCAGACCACCTGACCGCGTTGCCCGGAATTGATCAACTCACCGAACAGCAACGGACCCGTGATGCCGCCGATCGCCGTGCCCACGGCGTAGAAAAATGCAATCGCCAGCGCCCGAGTCTCCATCGGGAAGATCTCGCTGACAGTCAGGTAGGCCGCGCTGGCACCCGCCGAGGCCAAAAAGAACGCCACCGCGAGGACAGCGATGAACGTCCAGACACCGCCGGTCTGGGTCACGAACAGCACCGCGAGGATAACGGCGACGACAGCGGAACCGATGTAGGTCAGCGAGATCATCGGCTTGCGGCCGACGGTGTCGAACAACCGCCCGAGCAGCAGGGGGCCGCCGAAATTGCTTAGCGCCCAAAGGATGAAGAACAGCGGCACCTTTGCGGATGGCACTCCGTAGAACCCGCTCAGCAGCGTGCCCAAATTGAACGTCACGCCGTTGTAGAGGAACGCCTGCCCGATGAACAGCGCCAGTCCCAGGACCGCGCGCCGCGGGTACAGCGTGAATGCCACCCTGGCGATCTCCCGGAATGAAATGCTCTGGCGCTGACGGATTTTGAGCGGGCTTCCTTGCGGCTCCGGCAGTGGTTGCCCGGTTTCTCGCTGTACGTCGGCTTCGATTTCGCCGACGATCCGCTCGGCCTCCTGATCGCGCCCGTGGATGAATAACCACCGTGGGCTTTCCGGAACGTTGCGCCGGACGAGAAGGACGAAGATGCCGAAAATGGCACCGAGGCCGAACGCCAGCCGCCACCCGATGTTCGCCGGGAAATTCGACGTGTCGAGAAGCACCAGTGCCCCGGCCGCTCCGGCGGCCGAACCCAGCCAGTATGTCCCGTTGATTATCAGGTCCACGCGACCGCGCACGCGCGCGGGGATCAACTCGTCGATCGCCGAATTGATCGCGGCGTATTCGCCGCCGATGCCGGAGCCGGTGAAGAAACGCGCGACGAAGAAATACCAAGGCGCGAACGCGAATGCGGTCGCGACGGTGGCGGCCAAGTACACGACGAGGGTCAGCATGAACAGATTGCGCCGCCCGAAGCGGTCCGTCAGGTGACCGAAGAACAACGCGCCCAAGCAGGCCCCGGCGATGTAGAAGGCCGCCGCAACGCCGATCTGTGCGGCGCTGAGTTCGATGCCGCTGCCCTTCTCCGTGAGCCGAGACGACACGTTGCCGACCATCGTGACCTCGAGCCCGTCGAGGACCCAAACCCCGCCGAGACCGATGACAACGCGCCAGTGAAACCGCGCCCAGGGCAGCCGGTCGAGCCGTGCGGGCACATGAGTCGTGATGGTTCGGGTCTGCCCGCTTGCGCTCATGCGGCTCCTATCTGGTGCGGCGAGAAGTACCCGAGCACGGCGGACCGCAAGCCCTAGTCACGGTCGGGGCGTGACTCCTCAGGAGTCCAGGCCGGCGGCTGGCCGGGCTGACCGGGAAAAAGATAGTCAATGAAGGCCGCGGCCGTGGGTTGAGGTTCGTGGTTGGCGAGTCCGGGTCGCTCGTTGGCCTCAATGAAGACGTACTCGGCGCCGGTGACGTCGGGCACCAGTAGGTCGATGCCCGTCACCGGGATGCCTATCGCCTCGGCCGCCGCCACCGCGACCCGACAGAGTTCCGGGTTCACCTCAGCGGTGACGTCGTGGATCGTCCCGCCCTGATGCAGGTTGGCGGTGCGGCGAACTCGGAGCCGCGTCCCCTGGGGCAGCACATCGTCCAGCAGCCAAC
>Ga0310914_10000245_pt1 | contig 29834 bp, 35 predicted proteins | sample GREbulkMGAN108_FD_203450 | JGI IMG/M metagenome (GOLD analysis project Ga0310914, IMG submission 203450) | Lab enrichment of tropical soil microbial communities from Luquillo Experimental Forest, Puerto Rico - GRE.bulkMG.AN108 | ecosystem: Environmental > Terrestrial > Soil > Tropical forest >... | reverse complement strand
ATAGTATAGAATGAGCTTCCTTATATCACTTACATCTCTAACATGACCAGCTGCTGCAAACAAATCAGCCGTAATGATAGACCTATTTAAGGAAGACGATTCCAGAACCTTTAACTTAACATTTGAAACATCTAATAAAATTCTAGTATTCATGGAAACTTATTTTATAATAATGCGTTTATGTATAAGAAAATTCACTTCTAACTTTGAAATAGAGATAACCAATGATGCTAAAACACCGTATGATTATTGTCTCGTAACCGACTTAGAACTTCCAGATGAACCCTTCTCCTACAAGCAGATCTCTACTATGGATGAAATCCTAACTATCATCCAAAGAATCATGAAACAGACCGGAACCATTAAGTCTGACTATCGCATCGTTTCTAACGTTATAGATGAACATCACAGAAAACTTTCTAAATTTATCATGAACTACAATGATCATAGCCTGAAATACCGTATTGCATGGTTGATTTGTAGCCTGTATATTATAATATACCTTGGAGCTGGAATAGCATTATATGTTAAAATGTTATACTATGATCCTGGAAGATAGAGAACTGGATAAAGAGTTATAACATCTCTGCTATGAGATGTTATATTAAACTGAAGCAACTATGTAAGTATTTTTGGCCTTTCGACGGATGATTTTTCATGAACTTCATAGGTTGGCGCAGGAACTTGTTCCTGCTCCGAAGGAAGGCTGAAGCCTTCCGTCTCTATAATTTTTCTTAAAATCTATAAACTTTAAGAACAAGATTTCATGAAGTTTCATGAAGTTTGTAGCAAAAACAGGTTATTATACTATGACAGCGATAGTATAATATTTCTTGATATGTTTTAAGACATTTATGCATTGATTTTCATGATCTTTGTGTTCTTAAAGCTTATAGATTTTAGGAAAAATTATAGGGAACCTATGAACTTCATAAAAATCAATGATTGAAACTCTTAAAACACCTTCATACTTGTTCTAGTATAACATATAACATCTCACGATTGAGATGTTATAACCGTTGTGTCCCTTTTTCATTAGTTTTCTGTATTATAGCCGAATCTATCAAAGGTTATGGTGATGCCTTCTATTACAACTTCATATACTTCCTTGGTTTTAAGATTATAATGCTCAAAGTTAAGATAGAAATCGAAGCCAATTTCATAGATATAAACTAACTCTTTATCGTTAGAACCCAAAGTCACGTCAGGCATATATCGGAAAGTATGAATACCATCTCTAGAGTTGTAAGAGGTTCCATCACTGTAGTTGATCACTATTCTATCTTTCCAAATGGAATAATTAGCAACACGATTGACTACCTGCAATAAATCTTCAGGGATTCCTATGGTATTATCTAATCCTTGAAGTTTCATGTCCGAAACTAAGAGATATAAATCTAAGCCTTGAATAGGATAACCTCTGCCTTTAGACATAATCTCAGGTATAGATTCTTCAAAGTAAACAAAGCCATCATCTGTGGTTAAATAATTGTATTCTTGATTAGCTTCTATTAGAGTCCCTTCATAGATGTCTTGAAGCAGATATCCGTTAATGAAGGAACCGTAATTAGTTCCTATAAGAAGATCTCCTTCAGTGGTTCTAAAAGCTTGTCTCATAGGACCTTGGTATGTAATGTCTGATCCAAAGGTATAAGTTCCACCAACTTGGTTAATGAACTGATAGATTCTACCATGTTTCATGACTATTCTATGTTTAGGTGTTATAGCATCTTTGAGAAGGATAGAGATGGAATCCTGAGCTCCAAATTTCTGGATAAAAAGCTGCGACACTTGCTTTACATCATCGAGTAAAAAGTATTCGGGTCCTACAAGTTTAACATAATCAGAAACAGTTTCAACATCACAGGCTAAACCATAGTTCACCAGAAACATATAAAACGAGATGGTGGGATCAAATGGTTGTTGCCTCAGAGATGCTATGACGTACCAAGGATCATTAAAATCATGAGCTGGAAGTTGATACGATAAGATCATGGAGGAACTGATGTAACGCTCTCTAATTAGATTGGCTATAGTATCTTGATCTAAGGAGCTAAGATAATTAGCTAACCAGACTTTACCAGCATGTTCTAATATGTCATAGAGGAGAGATTTACCATTACCTAATTTAGCCTGCTGGGCTATATAGGATTTGGTAAGGCCTCTCTGTATTACTTTAACTAGATCAGACCTGGATCTCACTTTAGCTAAAGCTTCTAGCAGATTACCTCGTTCTAGATGATAATTGAAGTCCTGCTGAATTGAAGAAGTTAAAGTCTTGGAAGCATATAAATCTTTTAATATAACAGATGTCATCTTATACTTTATTGCCACCAGAAATAATAATTCACGAGATAGGTTCATATATACCTCAACTTTGGCTGGAAATGTTTATGTCTAACAAGTGGCGTTCTATAGTTGAGCCATTGATGGAAGGAGCTAATGTAGCTTTGAAAGCTAAACATAGAATCTTAGATAACAAGATCAAAGTCAGATACTATCCCAACATGCTAGTGAAGAGTTATAAGAAAAAGATTTATTATTACAATGAGATAGTCACATATCCTATGACACGTAGCATAGTTGGCAAATTCAGTATCATTGAAACAAATAAGGGAAGAGTTAGTATTTATTATCACTGGTATGGAGATTTAGCATATGTCAACGGCTATAAATGCGAAGCTTACACCTCTCAAGATTTTAATATCTATTTCCTGATTCCAGTTACCTATGCCAAGTATAGATTATTGTTTATTACTACTTCAGATCTCAAAGAAATAGTAAAGTGGGGTCAAGATGATATAGTTGAATGTATCATGGGAGATATGCAGATGGATTTCACTAAGATAAAAATATGCGATAAAGCTTGCGTTAATTGTGTTAGAGATATTCAAGCTTTGACGGATTTAGGCTATAAATTCATGACTAAGTGAGAAATCAAAGCTCTTTATAATGGAGATATTCAACCTAAAGCTTATAATCAACCATTAGATAGACCAGATTTAGTTAAACATTTCCGAGGCAATAATGATACTGTAATGGAATCATTCTTCTACTCTGAGATAGATGATGTATTCTTATTCCCATATTTGTATGGTAAATGGGCCATAGCTAATGGTAAAGTTTATATTAGAACTAAGGATAAGAAACTAGTGGTAGCTACTAAGGATTTCGTCCTACGATCCGATGGTACTATCACAGTTACAGATATGTATGGTAAAGCTCTAGATTTCAAGATAGAAGGAGACAAAGTTATTATAACTTCCCATATTTCTTATACTATCACCTTAGATCTTGAAGTAAACACAGTAATATCATTGAGAAATTAAATAAAAAATTATGTCATGTTTATGTTAAACATGACAGATATACAACACGTATTATATGAAACTATAGGACAAGACTTTGAGAGTTTTCTAGCTCCAGAAGAGCTCCATGCTATGTCGTTGGTCTCTAGCACTACTAGAACTGGTTTTCATGCCGAACGCTTTAGAAAGATTTTGGATTATATTTTAGGTTTGAATCTACAGATTAAACCTATTAAATATTCGAAACCTTCTAAGTTTAAGTATAATATTGGATTAACCTTCCAGGTTTATAAACCTAGAAGACTAGCGGTTTACGTTAATTATCCCTTGCGTAAGATGGTTAAGGAGCTCAATGTCTTATGGCCTGATGATCAATCATACGCTATGAAAGAGATATATGATGTAGCTGAATATTTATGGAACACTCTCAAGATATCAACCATAGATATTAGTCTAATGAGAGCAGAACTAAATACTCCTCATTATAACCAATTAGTCTATAATACCTTAACCGATATCATAACTCTCAGAGATAGGGTGAAGAGTTTAACCAGGGATAAAGTAATTCAAGCTGGATATGATGTAAGTTTGTATGATGATATAGTAAGAACTGCTGATGACTTAAATGTAGCTATTTATATGTTATTTACGGAAAGGCTCAATCCTAAGGTAGTTGACTTTATCTTATCCAATAAGATCATAGTTTCCGACAATACGGCTAGTGATCTAACATACAATGCTTATGTCTTGGATCCAGAAGTTAGAAGAGTAGTTTTAAGTTACGACACAGATAATGAAGCTCAGGGATTCATTGATGACATTTATAGTCAGTATGGTCAAACGCCTAAAGATAAGGGAGGATATGCTTGTATTGCTCTCAAGAAAATCAATGTGTTCGACGAATTGACCTATAGAGCTGTTAAGCTTCAAGATTATGATCTTTATGTAGCTTATCTTAAGGAGTATTGGAACCAAGTCCCTGAAGCTTTAATCGAACAAGGATTTCAGAATGGTCATATAGATACCATCACTCTAAGCAAATACTTCAAGGGCTTCAAGAAATAGATCTGCTTTAAGAATAACATCTTTACTAATTTAAAGATGTTATTTACTTCCTTTCACAATATAGAAGGAATATTCTATGAAATAACTCCAGACAATCATGATCATGATGAAGCTGTTATTCGTAAATATGCAGGGCAAACTATATCCTATAGTCTTTTTAAGATAAATTATTTCCTTGAGCTTGAGATTATGCAGTTCTTGATTTATTTCCCTGAAGGTCGTAAGACGCATTTTATTTCAGGATTTGAAGTAGATGATGATATGAATGCTGTTTCTTATAATGAGGTAGGTAGAGCTTTCTATGAAATAGAGATGGAGTTCGTTACAGCTAAAGAATTCTTAACTATCCTCAGTATGCTCAATCATCATGTTGAGTTAGCTTAATCTAAATAATAGGAACAATGATTCCTATTATTACAATATATTAGTTATAGCAATAATGAATTATGTTATCTATGTTTTATTTTGGATTAAATGTTATGTCATAACTCTATTATTAGTGCCTTTACAGATCTAGAACTCCAAGACTATCTTAGAACTAAGCTTCTTCCATATACCGAAATCAGTGATAGTATAGTTTTAGGCAATACAGGTTATATGGAATTAATGAGTCATAAACATCTTACAGCTGATGTTTGCGTAGGTAAGTATGGAGAACGTCACTTCTTAGCTATCAAAGTTAGCATATATCGTTGGTGGTCTGATGCTTATCTACCCGGTGTTATAGTTATCTTTCAAAGATATGATGGAAGCAATCTCATAGTTAATAATGGAATGCCTGATACCGTAGTTAATAATTCAAGTACTGATACTTCCATTGTTAAAGAACTCTTACTCAATGCTAAGACAAATGTCTGCTCTGAATATGGTATTAGACCATATAATCGAATACCACCTAAATTACGATCTAGAATTGGCTTCCATGATATCATGATAACTACAGAGGAATAATACATTAGCGATAAATATAATATCTCATGACAGAGATATTATAACGAAGGATTTATTCCTTAGGTAATAGAACCGCATCACTTAGTTGTTTAACTTCAGCATCTAAAAGGTATTGGGTTTCAACAGTTGTATATTTATTAACGGATGCTAGCTGATATAGTAAGGCAAAAGCTTCATTAAGCTGTGAAGTTGTAATAGCCAACTCTACCCCTTCTTCTAAACAATACAAAGTTAAAGCATTCGGATAGCTGAATGATGCTTCAAAGTTATAAGATACAGATATCAAGGTTTCGGTTAAATTAGATGCATCAGGATCATTAGTTTCTATTAAATTAATATAATCCATGACCTGCTCATAATCTAATTCTCCAATTAAGTCTGAAACTTTAATACCTCTAATATAGGGTTCGGATTTAGGAAGCATGTTACCTAGAGCTGCATAATAAAAGCCATCCTCTAAACTTAGATCTAAAACTAAGAGATCTTTATCTGAGACAAAAGCTCTAGAGCTTCCATCTAAGTCATCTACTTGATTAGAAGCTATTACCTTAGCCCCTTGATATATAATAATACTGGTGATCAAAGTATCTGTGATACTAAATTCTGCTCTTATATCTTGATCTGAGTCGATAACGTATTTTAGTACGTCCGTTTCAATAATTACTTCTGCTATAACTTCCTCTGGATTAGAGAGAAATAAAGTACCAGGAATTTTTAACATTTCTATGAAAGAATAAAAATAATTTAGTAAGTATATAGTTATAACATGATTCTAGAATCATGTTATATTTTGGATATATCTTTTCTTTAGCCTCGGCGTAAATCACTGACGTGTTTTACTTCAGCACTCGGATCCTTATCTTTTCATACTCTATCTAAGCTCCATGTAGGATATCTGCTCTGGTGTTAGATCGTGGTTAGCAGCAATGATGATATGTGTATTAGATGCATTAATAAGTGCATTGGTATTCCAATCCTTATATTGGAATGTATCTTTGTGGAAAGTTCTTATGGATTTAATGAACCCTGACTTCTCTAGCAAAGTTAATGCTGGATAATCATCATAGATGTTTTGGAGATCAATGCCAAGTTCCTTCTGGTAATCAGCTCTCCAAACTGGAATAGTAATGTAGAAGGTTAAATCTTTAATAGTAGATAACCAATAGATGACTTTTTCCATAGCTAATTGCATGACTATATCAGTATAGGGTGGATTGACTGAATAACCATATCCTGACTGTGGAATTGTATCTGAGAACTTACCTAAGGAACCAAAGTATTTATCAGTGTCAGGGAAGGCTGAGTGGTAACCATCAGTGATAGAGCAGTTGAAAGGACTAGCAAAGAGTTCTTCTTTAACATTGAATAATGGTCTAATGGTATCATAATCAGGAATGCCTAGTTGATGGTTTCCAGAGTTAAGGGTACCAAAATAACGCAATAAGAGAAGGAAGATATACTCTTTAGATCTAGTTTGATAAGCTTGCGATAAGAGTTTGTTAAGCTTAACATCCATAATAGTGGTTATAGTGTATTCTATCTTCTTATCTTTATCTTTAGCGTTGAAGGTATACTTAACGCCTTTAGTTGTTACTTCCTTAGTTATATTATATCTAAGTTTGCTAGATCCAAAGGTAGCGATCTTATTGGCGTAATAATTCATGGTATCCTTGATCTTGAGTGATAGGAACCACTCTCTAGATTGGTTAGAATCAACAGCATTATTACTAAGATGTTTGAGATATTCAAAGTATCTCTTATCTTCAAGGAAGATACCTGATGGAAAGACCGGATCTAAAGCATGATGTTTGTTATCAGTGAGATGATCTAACAAATACATAGATAAGAACTTAGAGGCTGAAAAAGTATTAGTATGACCTCTGTTGAAGAACTTAGACATCTTATCAGCTACATCTTGAATAATCTTCCTTACAAAGAGGTAACGATGTATCTCTTTATAGATTTCATTATCTACTTCTTCCACTTTATCCATGTTATATTTATAGTAGGTTTTAGCCTTTCTTACTACATGATATCCTTCGGATTGATTATCTGGAATATTCCACAAATTATATGCCTTATACATGTTGAATTTAGGGATAATTTTATTTCCCTTAGCTAATTCTTCAATATAGTGACCGATGGTTATCTGCAAGTTAGCATGGATATCGTTCTTTCTAGTTAGCCAAATGGTAAAGTCAGTTGGTAATTCATCGCTAATAATTCGAGTCACTCTCTTATTAGAGCTGTTGATTTGGTTGAGTACTTTCTGGAGATAACCTGGGAATGAAGCGTCTAAGGAGCAAGGTACTCTGTTAAGTCCAATTAAGTATCTCTCGGAGTTAGCAGGTCTGGAGGACATAGGCTTACAAATATCTACAAACTCAAAGAATAAACTCATGAAATAGATCAGCTGGGCGGTGAGTTTAGTTTCAGCTTCGAAGATCTTACATACAAACTTACCTCCATACTTAACAGTCAAGAGTACCGTAATCAACTCACTAATGATTAGACCAGCGTTATCTATCTCTTGCTTAGGATTCTCTTCATTACCTCCGATGGCTCCATCAGCTACTAATAAATCTACTCCTTCACCATTAAGCTCTAGAACTCTCTTACCGAAATAAGACGCATGTTTGAGTAGATCTCCAGTTCCATCATCACCTACTATCACATTGAGTTGGTTAGCTACAATGCTTTGAGGAGTAGTCTCAGAGCTTACGACACTAAAATTCTTGGCTACGGAAGGATCCCATCCCAATGAAGGATCAGAGGGATCAGATAGAGTAATGCCATAACCTACAGCTGAAGGCATTCTAAAGAGAAGATACTGACTGAAACTACCTGGGCCACCGGCTACATCTGCAAATGTCCACTTACCTGTTGGGATGCCTTCCACCTCTCCATAGTGGTGTTGATCTACATAGTTATAGCTGAAATTTGGAGTTAAACCATAAATAGCATCTATGTTAGCTAATTTAATAGCTGCTCTATTAATGAAGATGGAGGTACCATGAAGTTCAAAGGGATTAGCCTCCTTTCTCAAACGATTCCACGTACTAGGATCATACTTAGAGTATCCCTTCTTGATTTTAGTGATAGATCTCTTGATGGTTGGAGTGATATACTCTGAAGCAGGAATGCCATCAGCTACATAAATCTTCTTCTGTAAAAGTGCTGGAATCTGGTCTCTAACATCATTAGAATACATGCTTATTTGGTAGAAAGAGTCATCAGTGCTAAAACCATCTAATTTAACTTCACCGAATGAATCTCTAGGAATAATATGTTTAATTGTTGGGTCCATTTTAATTATGTGATATAATTTTATATCCTCATCTTGGAATATCCCAATTCATTTACGATGCTATTTGTGTCATTGTTCGAGATGTTCTCGAACAATGTATGATACTTCTATACTTGAGATATATCCCTAGTGTAGAATCTAAGGTTGAAGATCATGGAACCAACGTGCAAAACTAAGATTAGGCCAGAAAGACATGGCCACCACAAGAAAGTTCCATTAGAGCAATCATAGCGATATCCAATACAGGCTGCCACTTCAAGCATCAAAGGAGTGATTAGAAATACATACGAGCCATAACGTGCTCTATCATTCTTTATTTTAGTTATGAGATCTAAAGCTATAACATACATTACATTAGTGGCTAAAACACCCGTTAATATGACCCAGTTTGCTATAGAACAGTATTGATTGTTGATGATATATAAAAGTAAAGCTACAGCCTTGGGTACAAGAACGAAACCTATGAAACTCAATATGTAAGCAAAGACAGTCTTATCCATTTGCACCTTAAATCTAATATTTTATTGTTCATATATGACAACCAATACTTCTACCTAATACTACAGTTTCTACCTCTAGAAGAGCTAAATAAACAGGATCTATCCATTCCTTATAAGCATAGATGAAAGGTTTAGACATTACGACATAACGCTCCAATATTTCTCTCAAAGTTAGACTATTGTATAACATATCTGGAAAATAGTTAGCGAAGGGATTGTCTTTGGTGAAGGAGTAGGTAATTTCATCACCTCTATGAATTTCAATGTAAGGTCTGGAAAGCATTAAATACGTTAACCATAGAGGTGTTACTATCTTATAATAACAAGAGTATAGATTAGAAGATGGTAACCATATATCTTCAGGTATCTTAACTAATGTAGTAGTTAAGATTTTGGATCCTTCATTGCGAAGTTCCTGCTCTAAATCCATGACAACTTTAGGTGGATTAGAGCAGATATAATTAGGAGAACGATCTGGCTCGCATATCTTCTTGAAGTGATGATTTTTAATCTTAGATAACTTGAACCTCTTAATAGTTGGATGTTTGATGGATATCTTATCGTTAAAGATAACACAATATAATCTATCAGCATGGCAGATACGCAAGTATTTAATAGGTTGAACCCAGGCTATGGAGAGTGTTTTAATAAACTCGTTTACTTGATCTAAGGTCCAATACATATGAATAACTAATCCTTTAATGGGGCAATGCTTGAGCAATATGAGTCCTGTTGATACTTCTAAATGTACATTAATTACTTCCTCTAGCTTAGGATGTTCTAACAAGAATTCTTCGTTATAGAATTTAGGTTCGGCCAAGCGTATGATTTTAGACATTTAATTTTGAATGAGAATAAGCTTGGAACTTGCTTACTTCATGAAGTAATTCAAATGCGAAACTCAGTCATTCTACCAGAGTTAGATACTTATGATATAACACCTGAAATCATAGATAAAGCTAGAGAAATCTACACCAATATAACGGATAAGGACAGACGAGGTAACAATAGAAAACGTTATATCTTTTATTGTTTATATCATGCTTATACGGATCTAGGTTACATGGTTAATCAGGATGAGCTAGTGGCTAAAGTTGGCATGGCTAAGAATCAAATCTCTAAAGCTAAGGGTATAGTTCATGCTAAAGGTTCTACCTATAAACCTATCACCATAGCCTTGCATTCTATTAATGATTGTTTAGGCTATTACTACGATGAGCTATTTGCAGATCGATCCATGTTTCCTGAGTTAGTCTCAGACCTGCATAAAATCCTGATCCAAGAACCCGAACTCAATGAACGCTATCCTCATATCATAGCAGCTCTGATAGTCTGCATCTTTGCTGAGAACAAGGGTTGCATTATAGATCATCAAGTCTTAGCTGATAAATTATATATTAAATGGCCTATTCTAGCTGTCACCTATAGAAAGATTAGAGATATTTATTCCAAGATTTAAGCCTTGGTTTAAGTCTATCAAAGTATTTGAGAGAAAAATATATGTTATTCCTTGAAAAATGTCAAGCCCCCCATTTTCATTAGATAAGATACGTGGTCTCCTCATAGGTTTAGCTGTTGGTGATGCTCTTGGAGCTCTCAACGATGGACAAGACACTTCCAATTACAGTGGATATCTTCAAGGTAATGTCAATCGAATCCTCAGAGGTAAAGGTATTCAAACACTTCAAGCAGGAACTATAACTAATGTCACTGAATTAGCTATCATTGTAGCCAGAATGATGCTCATCAATCCATCATATCCATGGCAAAGAGATCTAGCTATAGAGAATTATTTAGCTTATGCTAATTCTGGCACCCTATGGTTAGATCCTGAGATGGAGAAATACTTCAAAGGTGTTAGAACTAAGAAAGGTTATGAAGATCGATTCAACAAAGATTTAAGTTTAGATTACAATCAGCTACCTCTATCTAATACATGTTTATATCGCAGCGTTACGTTATCCTTAATTAAGGATAACGTCTTTGCCTTTGATGATGCTCGTTTAACTCATAGAGATCCCTTAGTCCAAGATGCCAACAATCTAATGGTCACGGCTCTTAGATTAGCGATGTGGGGTGAAGATTCCTTAGAAGACATAGTAGAAGACCTCAAAGCCGAAGCAGAGTATCCCATCAACTCTGAAGTCTTGAAAATAGGAGAGACCAAAATGGTTAACATAGCATCTGATAGAACCGATTGTTATATCCCATTATATCTCTTAGCTAACCTTAAAGAACAAAACATACTTTCATTCCAAGAAGCTATGGATTACATTATTCTAACTTATCCTAAATCGGATCTCAGAGTTAATTGCGGTTTAATGGGTGCTTTCTATGGAGCACTTCTAGGTTATGATGCCTTAACTTTAGAAGATAGAACCAGCTTCAACATTAACTTGGTTAGAACCTTAACTAATCCATCCAAGAATCCTAGTTATACATTGGTAGATTTTGATGGTCTTTGCTCCTTATTATTCCAAGCTTACGGACAATAACGTAGCATATATGTTATAACATCTCGCATAAGAGATGTTATATAAGATAAGGTAACTGTAAGAGTCTTTCAGACAATTCATCATGACGATTTTCTTTCATGAACTTCAAAGGTTACTATAAATTATTCTTAAAATCTAAGAGCTTTATGGCCCAAGGATCATGAAATATAAGTATAGATTGTGATAAATAACATGTTATCATACTATCACAGCCATAGTATGATATTTTGGAATGGTTTTAAGGGTTTGAACGAGTGCTTTAGCATGAGTTCGGAGAGAAGCGATTATTCATTGATTTTTATCGTTTCATTGTTATATAAGTCTATAGATTTTAAGAATAATTTATAGTAACCTTTGAAGTTCATGAAAGAAATTTTCTTGAGAAGGCTAGAAGCACTCTTTAGAAATATAATACTATGACTGCTATAGTATGATAACATGTTATTTACCACAATCTACTTAAATTTCATGATCTTCATGTTACATAAAGCTTATAGATTTTAGAAAAAATTATATAGGATCTTTGAAGTTCATGAAAAAATCATCGTGAAGGATCTTGAAACATTTTAGTAGACCTTCAACGCTGACCTGTAACCTTCAACGCTGACCTGTAACCTTCAACGCTGACCTTAGAAGAGTATTTGGATGCTTCGTGATGATGGTAAATTTCTTTCATGAACTTCAAGAGCTTCTATAAATTATTTTTAAAATCTATAAGCTTTATGTAACAAACTTCATGAAAATCGATGTATGAAAGTCTTAAAACCATTAAAGAAATATTATACTATGACTGCTATAGTATAATAACATGTTATTTACTCAAACAACACATGAAATTTCATGATCTTTGTGTTATAAAGCTCTAAGATTTTAGAAAAAATTATAGAGAAGCTCTTGAAGTTCATGAATAAAACTTCCTTCACGATGAAGAATCTTGAGACAAAACGTCAAAGGTTGAGACAAAACGTCAAAGGTTGAGACAAAACGTCAAAGGTTGAGACAAAACGTCAAAGGTTGAGACAAAACGTCAAAGGTTGAGACAAAACGTCAAAGGTTGAGACAAAACGTCAAAGGTTGAGACAAAACGTCAAAGGTTATGTCTCAATCTAGAATGTTTCATGAAACATTCTTTGAAACTTTCCTATTAATTCTTTCATGAACTTCAAGAGCTTCTCTATAATTTTTTCTAAAATCTTAGAGCTTTATAACACAAAGATCATGAAATTTCATGTGTTGTTTGAGTAAATAACATGTTATTATACTATAGCAGTCATAGTATAATATTTCTTTAATGGTTTTAAGACTTTCATACATCGATTTTCATGAAGTTTGTTACATAAAGCTTATAGATTTTAAAAATAATTTATAGAAGCTCTTGAAGTTCATGAAAAATCATTCATTGAAAGATCCAAAACACCTTCATGTTTATTCTAATTTTACATATAACATCTCTAACATGAGATGTTATAACTCTTATATTACGTTAATGTGCTCCTAGACCTAAACCAATGGTGGTTCCAATGGCAGCTCCAAGCAACAAAGGAACTAGAACGCCTCCAGTTCCATAGTAGTTACCTCCATAGTAATAACGACCTCCATCATTGTAATAGTGTCCGTGTCCTCCTCCATATCCGCGTCTCATTTACTCAAAGGAGGATAAAGGTAAAATATTTCTTACACTATCTCTGATTTCATCATCAGGATCAGTGTATGGCGTATTGAAACGCATATGGGCTATGGATTTGCCAGATCTTATCTGAACTACCAGAAAGCCTCCTTTATATGTAACTCCATCATTAAGCAAGCCATTGCTTAATTTTTGCTCCACTCCATCAATGAATAGTAGGTTTAGAACTTTACCTTCAGTATATACATAACGGAAGTTTATGATAGTTTCTTCCTCTAAGATGGATTTAGTTGCTATAGCATTATATATTACATTGTTGATAGTGTTACTTGTGATGCTAATCTCTCCATCAATGTAATCATCTACGGTGTTCCATTTAACATTATAAGCTCCAGATTTAGCATTAAAACTTTTATATTTATGTTGAGGAGCTTGAATGGTGGAATAAAACTTCATGTAATCTTGGAATGCAAACGGAGCTCCGTATTGAGCTTGATTTCTATAGTTTGGGTCTAGAGATAGAAGCCATTGAAACTTATCATCTATAACTTCAAAGGTAGTTTTATCTTTAAGTTGATAGATGGTAAGTCTAGGTCTGTTTCTCATAACTACTGGCTTAATTTCTCCATCTAAAGTAGTAGCTAAGAATACATTGTTGAGATAATGATATATAATTCCTGGATCCTGAAGGTTCTTCTTAACTACTCTTCTTCTAAGAAGTCCCTCTTGAAACTCTAGTTCTTCTATGGAGTTAGAAGTTGCAATAACCGCAGAGATAGGAAGTCCATTCTCATAGGCATAATCTATTTTAGTGGTCCCTAAATCTAGGGCACCTGGACCTTCAAGATTAAGCTTGTGCCAAGTACCCTGATATAAGATAAATAAATCTTGATTTATCCTCTTGAATTCCATTTAAGTAGGAAAGATTAAAGTTAACGTTGCATAACATTAGATTGGCATGATTGATTGCAGATTGTGATCGAAACACCCTCCGATGAAACGATTCTTCTGTCGCAAAAAGTTACAGTTCTGAACATTTTATTATAGGAATTTATTATTTTTAACCTCCGAAATAGCCAGATGTTTTTTAGAGCAAGTATTATTCCATACACTTGGATCAAGGGTGAGTTATATATTGGATTAGGATTAGATTCCCGTTACAAGGAGATAGCAGATTTCGGTGGTAAGAGTGACTTTTATGATAAGCAACATCTATCCACTGCTATTAGAGAATTCGTTGAGGAGACCTCAGCTCCTGTGGACTTCGACTTTGAGACCTTAATTAAGATAGAAAACAAGCAACATACAGTGTTTATCATTAGAACTATGCCATATGTAATGACTAATTACATACAATATATCAACAACAGAGAGATAACTCAAGGAATGATCATTAAATGGTCCGACTTCGAATCCATAGTTCTGGGTCAAGCATATAAGGGATATAAAATGTGGGATAGTTTAGCTAATCTTCTCAAACCTGAGATCCAAAAGATTAAAGCTAGTATTGTATTGCATTTAGAAGAACCAATACCCTTAATCCCTGATGTAGTACATATCCAAGAACAAATCTTATTTCATAACTCGGATTTGATACCATCCGTCATCGGAGAAAGCAATAGACGTTATATTTTAGCTTCGGATGGAAAATGCATGACTAAGCATGAGTTCTTATCTTCCAATTATGTTAGACCTCATTTACGCCAAAGTAGTTCATGATCCCTAAGGAAAAACTAGCCTATATGTCAACACTTCATGCATTTCATTAACAGTCGGCACTCCTTAACGCTAACATGTGAGCACAACTCACATGTTATGAAAATAATTATATTATTTAGAATAGCCAAATGTCTAAGGCTATCAAGCATAATACCTTAAAGCATTGGAATGAATTAGCTAATAAAGGTTCTTATAGAAGAATACTCATTGAACTCAATAGTATATCTAAGGTATATTTCATGAACACTGAGGTAGATAGCTCTATGGATATAGATATAGCTAATTACATTAACACTATGAAATATGGAGTTAATTATGTTCAAGAATGTGTAAGTACCTTTCATTACTATGCTTATCCTAGATTATTAGATAAAAATACATGTCTTGAAAGATACTATGAATTAGGGATTCTCAATTATGAATCTTTACCCTTACATGTAACTAATGTCATGAGTTTAGGCTTAAGTATTACATATTTAAAGTATTATTTCTATCATGAAGATGAGCTAGATTTATTTGGTCCTATGGAAGGTTTCACTAAAATACATCGACCAGTAACAGATCAACAGATAGTGAGTTACTGGTTAGACAAAGCTACTGAAGACGAGATCGAATATGTAAGACAGAATGTCCATGATAGGCAAACGGTCCTTTTGTTTCAACCTTTTTTGGTTAAATATCTATAAATGGTCCATTACATTTATTGGAATTGGAAGAATGAACTCTATAGATTTCCTGTAGCCACTAATCTCATTAATGGTAAACTCATTCATGACTTAGCTATTAAGTATGAATTGTTTCCAGTCAATGAATACCATAACTTATGGTTAGTTGATGGGTCTATTCAAGATTCCTTGAATAGGATAAATACATATCATGTTACTAACACTAATATGATGTATATTAATGAGGATGGATCCATGACTCTTTTCGGAGATAAATGGGCTTCAACATTTAGTAATGAAATAGATAAATACCTCCCAACTTTAGAAACTGTAATAGTTAAAGATCCAGTCTTTTCATTTACTTAAATGGGTGGTAAATATCATGAACGATATGCTAAGAATATGCATCTATGTATTATCAAGAGATACAGGAGAAAATGTCATAGAATAGATAGAAATATATTCCTAGATGATTATGAAGCACGATCTAGATTTTCGGGAGATGTATCCTTCCAAGTCAAACTTCAACACTATAAATAACTATTCCTTTATTCAACACTGTATATTACTTATCTATAACATGAAAGAAACCTTTCATGTTATAACTGCACAATTAAAATTTAATGATACTAATAATATATCTCGGACACCTGAAATGTCTACCCGTTTTCTAACCGAAGAAGAGATATATCAAGTATTAACTTATATTCCAAAGCCTGTATGTGCAGATAAGAGAGAGCATGGTTTATCCGAAACTATCCACCAACAACAATTAGATGTTTTAGCTACTGTTCTGAGAACAGTTACCATAGTCCCTGAAGAAATACCAACTTTAGGTAAAGAATTAGCCAAGAGTTTCAATAGAGCTGTAGTGGATCCAGGAACTGCCATTGGTACTTTAGCTTCACAAGCTGTAGGTGAACCAGCTACTCAAGGAAAACTCAAGAACTTTATGGGTTCTGGATCACTTAGGGCTCGTTCCTACAATGCAGATCGTATTAGTGAAATCTTAGGTGTAGTTGGTACTCAAAGATATAGAAACATGACTATAGTCTTTGAAGATAAAGATATAACATATGAAAGAGTACTTAGGGAATATCGCCCTAAGTTTGTAGGAGTACCTTTGCATAAATTAGTTAAAGATTTTGCTACCATAAGCATGGATGATTCAGACTTCGAAAGTGTGAGAAAGGAGTGGTGGGATCCATTCAGCTATATCTATGGTTTAGATAGAACAATATTCAGTAGAAACTTTTTAAGAATTTATATAGATCCTGTCAAAGCTGGTATGTATAAGATAACTATGCCTATGATATCCAACGCCATCAGATCTGGTAATAATGGTTCTTTCTTGGCTGTTATATTCAGTCCTATGGCATATGGAGTTATAGATGTCTTTGTACTTCCTGGAGCAGAAATTAAAGGTACCAGTGGTAAATCCTTGAAGATAGAAGCTAAAGATGACATAACTTTCATAGATAATGTTTTACGTCCCATTATAACTGGAAAGGAAAAAGATATACAACTCCAGATATCTGGAGTTAAAGGTATTGTAGATATGATACCGGTGGAACTTAAGGTATCCTCTCTTATTTCTAAGGTTCTGGATCGATCTTTTGGTATCTATGATGTATATGTTAATGTAAGGCAGGAAGCTTTGCTTGGGGTTCCTAGATCTAGAATTAAAGAAGCCCTCAAAGCTGTAGGTTGTAAAATAGTTAAGATTCCAAGCACTGAAATCTATTACTCCAATGAAAGGATACAACCTCTATTCATTAGATGTCAAGCATCAGATGATCCTTCTAAGTTGATAGATCAAGCTTTTGCTTCCCTTGTTGTTACGTTAGAAGATGGAACCAAAGTCAGAGACTACAACAATCCTTTATACCAAAAGTTAGTATATGTTTATGCTGAAACCGAGGGTAATAACCTACGTGATATTCTATCTATTCCTGGTGTTGATAAGAATCATACTATCAGTAATGATCTCAAAGAAGTAAGGGAAGTCTTAGGTATACAAGCAGCTAGAAATTTCATTATCCAAGAAGTCATGACTGTCATCGAAACTTTAGGTACTAAGATCCATCAAAGTCATGTCATGTTAATTGCAGATAGTATGTCTAGAAATCATAATCTATTACCTGTATCCTTCCAAGGAACTAACAAGAACTTAGGACCTTTCACTAATATGGCTTTCGAAAGAGCAGGTGAAACAGTCTTAACTGCCTCTAGAGGTGAGACCGAGTTCGTTTCATCTGTATCTAGTCAAATAGGTACTGGAAGGGTCATTACTTCAGGAACAGGTGCTGTAGATGTATTACCTAATGAAGATCCTAGTATGGGCTTAACACCTAAGGAAGCTATAGAGATTAAACCAGCTAAAGTTGTACCTAATGCTATAGTTAATCCAGTTGGAAGATTGGTCACTAACCTGCCTAAAGCTACCTCAGTACCAACAATTACTACAAATTCATTAGTTAGAACTGTTACCAATGCTAATGTAGTTACACCTAACGTAGCTAATATCCTAGCTAGAAGACGTCAAGTCCTCAACAACATAGTAGATAAAGTAACAATAGAAAAAGAACAAGTTACCGAACCAACGGTGTGTCCTAGAGTTCCAGAAAATACTATCTTATATGTATTTAGCGTTGAGGATGTTCCTATACCATTGATTGCTAACTCTAGAAAGGATTTATTCTCAGCTATTGCTCAGAGCATTGATCTATATACTGATGTTAACGTGGAGCAAAGAGAGTTGCCACAAGTTAAGAGACCATTAGTTAGACATACTGCATTACCTAAAATAACATCCAATAGTATCCTGAACATCACTAATCTTAAATAAAAAAATAAAATATAATCCAAGAAAAAGATGTCCAGTTATTTACCAGGTTCATTTCAAACAGTACCTACTTCACCAAGAGCTAGTGTTCCTTCATTAGTATCGGTTAGATCCAGAACCGCTCCTGTTTCACCAAGAGTTATGGCATCAAATGCTCCAGTTGAAAGTCCTATCAGAGAAAGATTAGCTTCCAGACTCTCACCAAGAGCCAGACAAACTCTCAAAAGTATGGAGAAATTCGGTGAGAAAGTGAGTGAAAAGATGGGACCCCTCATTGATAAGAAGAAGGAATCCAATGACATCAACATGATCGTTGATGAGATTATGGATCTCATCGATAAATACGGTAACAATCATAAGGTTCATGAAATCCTTAAGGCACATTCTTGGGATAAAATCAAGAGAGTTCTTACCAGAGCTGCTTACATCTATGCTATTAGATGGGAAGTCATGAGTACCATGGATGTGTTGGAGCAATTCAAGCACTTTGAATACATGGGTGATGAAGTGATTGAAGCCAGAAGACTTATCGTAGAAGAACTCATGGAACAAATCACCCAAAGAGTTATGCTTAAGATTGAGCACGATGGTTATGAACTTCTCATCGAAAAGCTCAAGCAATATGCTCTCTAATAAGTTTATATAATATCTCACATTGGAGATATTATAAGTAGCAACGTGCTAAAGAGAAATACTATGGTACAAATTCTATATGAATATTTTCCTCTCCAAATGAGTTTTACTAAGGAGGTATGTATTAAAGAATATAATAACGCATTATTAGCTGCATCTCTGGGTGTAGGCCCTAAGATTATATGATATAATGAAACAACAAAGATCATGGATATAACGCTCCATGATTATTATACGGTACATAAGGTTACAGGGAAAGATGTTGAAGCTATTATGCAATTATATTATAAACTTCAAGAAGCTGGATATGTATTAGATATTCATGAAGAGAATATTATGCTCAAGAATGATAGATGGTATTTAGTAGATTTCTGTCATATGGAACCTATTACTAATGAGATAGAATATTGTATGTGGGAAGAAGAAGCAACTAATCTACAAGACTTCAATCAATGTACTATTAAGTATCTTAACTTCTTCATTGATAAGGTAGGATATAAACAACAATGTAGTGTTCTACCATTTATTACCGTAGGAGGGCGCAAAATAGTTATGTAAATACAAATAACGTGAGGAGTTCTCACATTATTTCATGAATTTATAAGAAATTGTTCCGATGTTCAAGGACAATCAGGAACATCAATACAAAGAACGAAGCATAGAGATGTTGAAGGTTGCGCTTTATCTATGCTATTACCTCTTTGATTCCTAATAGAAGGAGTGCGGAAATTCCAAGATTATGAGATGTTCATCGAATACTTAAAGCAATATTTCAACTATGTAGATCCTGATACCATAAGAGAATTATTTAATAAAGGTAACGTTACAGCTTTAGATGTTTTTATCACATGTAAAGGTTATAAGAAACAATAATACCATAAAATTTATGGTATTATTTAACGCAAATCGTGAATCATAGTAAAAACAATGTTACAGCAACTATAAGAAGTATTGGATCGGATTCTCGGTGAATTGGTATGCAATGACTACCAGACCTATTAAAAAACTAATAATTAATGTTATATCGTTATGATACATAAATTATGTTAATTATAGTAGTAGGTTTACCTGGAAGTGGTAAGACTGAATTTTGCAAGAGACTTGAAGGTTATATCGTTTATGATGATAAGCTCTCCGTTCTACAATGGATAGATTTTTACTCTAATCTAGAGCAAGGTTACAATGTTTGTTTAAACGATCCTAGGTTATGTTATTATCCTAACTTTGAACGTCTAATTAGACACATTAATGTAGCTTACAAGGTCATAGTCTTCAAGAATCAACCTCAGATTTGTATTCGTAACGTCCAAGGAAGACTAGATAAGCAGCGATATATCAATGACATCATAAGATATTCTAAATCTTATGATACAGGATTGTATGGTGAAGCCATAATTATGGAATGCTATTCAGATGAAACTCAATCCAACCATCATAGTAACCATTAGATTCATTAACTAGCTCTAGAGAACTTTCAGAAGCATCTTGAAATACAAAGGTGTAATGATGGTATGAATAATAATTAAACGTACCTGGATCGTGATATTTATAATCGGCTTTAGTATCGCTTGATTCCAGGTAATCATGTTTGATATTTGAAATTACCTTACCAATTGCAGATGTCAGATCGTTATAATACCTGAGATAACTGTAGGAACAACAGTCGGCAACTACATCACCTATGAGCTTATGTTTCTTAAAACTTAGGATTAGAGTATCGTCATCCACTTCTACATTAACTATCGGTCCTAAGTTAGTTTTGAGAATAAGATCCATTTTGTTTATAGTAAATTTACGTGTTACACGATCAATATAAGATCTCACAATGGAGATCTTATATATTCAAGATACTCATCTTTAAGGTTTTGGATCTTTTTATGTCTCAAGATACATGCTTAGAGCTAAGCTTAACATTATGTAAGGTAAACTTTTCAAGTGATTTGAGAGTCTCGGTATCTGGTTTAGGAGCTCTAACCATTCTAACATGGGAATTTGAGGGTATTTCATCTACATTCAAGTGTTGTTTAACAGCGTTAATATCCTCTGGATGAGTTAAACCATTAACATAAACTACATCAGCACAACCAATTAATTTCTTGAGTTGGGTAGGCAATATTAATTATGTTAGAACCCAGATAATGCGAATCAATGGTTTCTAAGATCTCACCGTTACAGAACTCTCTGACACATACGGCTTTGATTTGGTTAGTAACTAAGAAATCAGCAATAGCTTCGAAGCAAGAAGTGTATGTAATAATGGTAGCGATCATTTGTGGCATTGTATAATAATTAAAAATTAATTATTTTCGTATTATATATGTTTAGTATTCATCAGCATATGTGATATCGCTCGTCTATAACATGATGTGTATTTCATGTTATATTTACAAAGACTTTTTCTTATAGCCTCTGATTATGTACGTTGGAAGAATCGCCACATGTAATTCCAATAACCCCATAGCCACTCATAGTAAGACGTACTTTCATCTACTGTTTTATCTCCTACAAGTATATGACCTGTAATATATGTAATTAGAGATTGTATCTTCATGTCATCTCTAGGATGTTTAATGTTAGGACCTATAATTGCCACATTCCTGATGGAAGTTCTAGGGTTTTCTTTGGTCTCTAAGAGCAAGGATGTAATGGTTTTCTGGGATTTAATGTTGAGATATTGTATAACTTTATCTCGAAATTCTTGAGCTACAATACCATTAGGATGATAAAAATTAGTAACGATCAGATGGTAGATCTGAGGTTCCATGGTAATTAAGGTATATTCGGGCATAATGATGGACCAATGCTCATGAATAATGACATACTCTATAGCTTGCTTTAGATGGTTAAGTATATAGTCTAAAGTAGTAGAATCGCAAGTCCATATGAAGTAAGGTTTCTGGCATTGATCTGGCTTAACTAACTCATAGTATATGATGTTAGGATCCAAGATGTCTAAATCTTCATTACTATCTATATCCAGTTCAATAGTCTTAGAGGTGACAGATTTGATACTCTTCATTAAAGAAAAACGATCCATGAAAAAGTTAAAAAATATCTTCATTTTGTCTGTTATCAAAATGTCTAGATATCGCAAACACTTTTTAGAATTACTTTCAAGCCTTAATGAAGGTAAGGATATTGATCCGACTCTTGAGAAGCTAGGTTTGAAGTATGAGAAGCAATTCAAGGATAAGAAGTTAATCAAGCTCAACATTAAGGATGAGAATTCAGTCCAAGGCAAGCACTTCAACATTGTATATTTCTACAATCCTTTACTCAAGAAATACCAATTTCTGACATCTAATGGACGAAAGCATCTATTTAATACCGATCCTGCATCTCTAGTAGCTTATGCTATAACTAATAAGAAGACTTCAGAGATTACAGTCCCAGAGTTTGAGAAACGAAAGATTAAGGAAACTATTATAGTTTTCACTAATCAGAGATATGCGGAACGTGCAGGTAAGATATATAACATTAAGCTCAAATCTAGAGATCCTTCATTATGTACTGCTGAAACTTTAGAACAACTATACTCCAAGGGCTATAGATTCTTTATCCTAGAATCTAATAAGTTGGAAGCTGGAGTTCTGGAATGGATTCAAACACACCCTGAAGCTAAATTCATTGCTTCCAACTTAACCGATACATGCTATACATCAGTCCAGAATCTCTTAAAGTTTAAGTGCATTGATGATTACATGTATACGGCTTTAGCTAAATGCATCGATATGCCATGTCTGATCGTTAGTAATAGAAATCATCCCTTGAGCACTAAGTTATCTGGCTCTGTTATTGTAACTAAAGAACAATATATAGCTAAGGATTATCCTGAGGCTTTCGAGGCCGTTTTCTTTGATGCCTTGAGCATAGATCAGGAGTTCTTTGACCAAGTTGAAGCTGATCCTAATATCTATTATTGGTCGGACAATACTGTTAATCTATCATGGGCATGGCCTATTCATTCTATTCATGAATACTATCCTAATTCTAATCGTAACACTGAGATGTTTGCTCATGCCAACATGAATGAATATCTTTTAGTTGATGCTTTATATCATCTCAATCATTACATCCGTAACGGAGCCCTCAAAGCCACGGGTTTAACAGGTGTTTGTGAGTTTGACTCCTACAATAACCGTCTATGGTATTCTTATGTTAAAATAGTGTTATTAGAAGCTCAATGGGTCCAAAATTATATTATAGAAATTCCTCCAATCCAAAATGGGGAAAATCGAAAGTCTCTTCTATCAGATTCTAATTTCATTGAATGAGCACAAGTACAATAAAGTGCGTAAACTAGCTAAAGAAACTCATCTCAAGTATGAGATCATTGGATGTGATAAGATTATCTCTGTAACCTTCAACGATCATGTTGGTTCATACTTTTATCACATTGCCTTCGTCTTAAATAAGGAGACTGGCTTCTATCAAGTCATTGTACCTGATAGGAATAACAATCTCTTCAATACCATTCCTCAACTTCTAGTTGATCAAGGTGTATCCACTGTTATGTGTCAAGACGATACCGATCTAACTAAACACTATCATTCCGATCACCATAAACATAAGCAAGATAAAGATATTAGAGGTACTATTGTAGTTCTGATGGATTATGATGCTACTGCAGCAGTTGAGAGAGCCATGTCAGTCTTCCATATTCAAGCTAAGATTGTTAGAGTTAATGCTTCTAACATTGTAGAGATAACCGAGCAACTTATTAAGAAGGGATATCGTTATTTCGTAGGTCCATCCTTCTCTTCTAACATTGATCTCTTGAGTGGTATCATTCATAAGTACTCTAATGTGAAGTTCATCTCGCCTTTATCCACCCTCAGTAATGTAGTCTCCAAAGCTAATCTTTTACGTTTGAACATCGATAATGCTCAATATGCAACTGTAGTTACTAACGCTACTTCTAAGGTCCCATTCCTGATTTTGGCCGAAGATGATCCTAATGCTATTGATTTAGCTAATAAGATTGCAGCTCTAGCTCCAGGTTCTGTAGTAGCTATTATCCATGCTAATAGTATGTACATTGATACCCTCAATGCCATTAATGCCAATCCAACCTTAACTAATGTCTTCTTCTCTTTCTCTACTTTCGGTCAGAACTACTTCAATGCCATTAGTTCTATTGTCTTTGCTCCAACTTATGTTTTCTGGACTAATGATGCACTCCAGTTAGAAAACTTCACATGGAATCATAACATCTATGCCTTCAGACCAGGTTATCTTCCAACAGTACTCAAGAGCTTATACTTTGGAGATATTGGACAGTTCGATTATCTATATGTGGAGGCTCTCTATTACTTCCAACAATATATCGATAATGGATTCAGGCCTCTAGCTGGTGTTACTGGAGTGATTGAATTCGATGAATTTGGAGATAGAATTTGGACCTCCTATCAATATGTAATGTATAATGCAGGTTCTCTATCTGTTTGGTCTATCTTATTCTATTATATTATCGATCCAATTACTAAACAAGTAACTACACTCTTGAAATAATTTATTATTAAAATATGTATCGTATGACTTAAATGTCATACGATTTAGATGCTCTAATATCTAATATGGAAACGACCCCTAAGTTTCAAGGTTATAAACTTGATATCACTGCTAAGGATGGCACTAATAACATAGTCATAGATGTTAGCTTAGATATCACTGAATTATTAGATGATAAATATCACATTATCTGGAGATGGGAAGGAGTAGAACTCGATGATTATTTCATTAAACAACTAACATGCATAGTTAATAAGCTTAACCCTTTAACCTATAAATCTCATTATACTGCTGATCCTGGTTGTATTATGTATTCTGGTTTCTTCAACGTTCAGCAGCTTACTATGGAATATTTCACTAATCTTAAGATACTATTTAGGAATACTACCCTCAGAGTTATAAAGGAAAGATACTCTGATTATCATGTTCAAGAACAAGGAGAACTATAAATGCTAGAGATCTGAAAGATCGCAACATGTATATCTTCTATCTCATAAATGTCTAAATCTAATGTAGTCTATATTATACGTGATTTAAACAGTAAGAAACAGCGCTTCAAGATTGGTAAACATACTGGTACTAAATCACAACTAATCAAACGTTATCAAACCTACATTCCAGAGCTGGAGATAGAATTATTTTTAGAAACTTCTTATGCTCATCAAGTAGAACTTGATGCTAAGAGACATTTTAAAGATCATATGATAGCCTTGAATGGTGGAACTAAGTCCGAATGGTGTACTGATTCCCTCAAAACCATTAAAGAATATATTATCTTAACAGACAATCGATATAATGGTATACATCATGAAGTTACAGTACATAGTTGTAATATATTATAATATATTTTTATCTATGAATAATAGCATATAATATGCTATTATTTCTTTACCCAACGCTCTATTACATGGTAGGTAAGTATGTTACATTCTCAGAGTTGTGATAACATGAAACGAAGCTATCTTCCAACTTAGAATTAGTGTCCATGGTTGGAATCTTAACATTGGAGGAACCAATCTTACTAGAACCTAAAAGTCTTAATTGTTGATTAGTCTTATAAACTAATAGATCAATGTATTGAACTAGATTATATTTGTTATCGTAAGAGCTCAACAGCTCTATGATTCTTTTCTTGCATTGTATGTTATCTATAACCGCTATATTATTTAAGATTACATGATACGATTGCTTAGTTCCAGTTGTAGGATGCGATCTATAGATGCTTACTCTAGTTATATATTTAGTTTTAATGAACTCTACTAGATCTAATATGGCTACATCAGCTAGCTGATGATCTGTATTATCTTTAATATCTACATCCATATACAAACGCTGAGGACCATCTATCATCTCAAAGAAATGACACTCATTGAGACTACGCTTCTCAGCTTCGTATTGTTTGAACTCAGTCATATCTTCAAAGACCTTAAACATCTTAAAGATCTTTCCATTGCGATTTACATCCCTAGCAATGAGTAGTTGTCCTTGAGCTCTAAATTCTTGCTTTGCAGGTTCTAATTTATTATGCCACTTCATGTTATATTATTTCAGGGCTAAAATATAAAAAAATTATATCATCTTGCTATGATATAATTAGTATATTAATCAACATATATTATAAGAACAGACGGAAGATTTTAACATCCTCGGGATAAGCTAAGAGATATTCCAACCAAGAACTCTTAACATCTTGGTTTCCATTGTATGAGATGTTTTGTTCTATGTTAGGGAAGGCAGCCTTAAGTCGCTTACCTATCATGAAGGATTTAGTGGGTAATGGGATGTTATCACCTTGATATGTGATGAGGGCTCTAATAATTCTAGCTAATCTATCAGATAATGCTCTATCAGTGTAGAAGGCTTTTATATGACAATAGTACATGATGAAGCAGAACTGTTCGATATTGCAACGAAGGGATCCATATTCTAAGGATGCTATAAGATATTTTACTAGGTGTATGGCTATTTCATTAGGTAATACATGCAAGTTACGGGTTATAACATCTATGTCGGAGGTTACGGTCAAATACTTCAAGTTAGAGAGTAATCTATAATCAGTGAAGCGAAACTCAAAGTTACTTAGATCCGTGTTATGCATTAGAACTGGAATGATCTGTTCCTCTAAACAGACATAACCTAATTCTTTAGCTAAATCTAAGGTTTTAAGGTATTGTTCCATGAAGAATGGCATTAGAGCTTTGGGGAAAGCCATCAGACCACCAGCTATATTGTAACGATTTAGGGACCAATACTCTTCGACGTTACCCTGAGAGATTTGAGGCCAGTTGATAATGAGAATAGTTATCTTATCCTTACTTAGAGACTCTAGAGATTCTTTAGGGTAAGGATATGGATCTCCATGAGAAACACCCGCATCAAGCCAGACATAAAGATCATAATCAGGATAAGCTTCCATGATCTCTTGAACCATGAAGACTTTAGCATTGTTAGCTATAGCATAGTATATATGTCCAGGATGAACCTTACCATCTACCATTGCATGTTGCACCGTTCTTCCTTCCTTAGGGATCAAATCGTTAGTGGATAAGTTCTCAAAGGATCTCTCAATCACGGTTAAATTATCTTTAGAAACATTACGTTTGTACTGCATTAAACTAGGATCTAAGAATAGAAAAGTATCATAGCCGATATCCTCTACATAGCTGAAAAGGGATAGATAGTCATCTGCACTTCGGTGGAAGTAATTGGATTTTGATTTTAGGTCCAAAATAGCTGAAACTAAAGCGATTCTCATCTTAAAAGCTTTAAATTTCTAAAATGAAAGAATTTAATCCTGAACCCTTAGATCAATTATCCTATGCTATATGCCCGAATCGCTTTGACTGTTAAAGGCAAACATTTAGGTAAGTTGAGGAAAGCCCTCCGTCGCAACACATCTACTTACGTCATCTCATATCATGAAGGTCTAAACCCTGAGCTTCTACTATCTAATAGTGAAACATCACGTTTACTTACAACACCTAACGCTGGAGGTTCTTCAGAGATATCGGAAGCCTTCTCCTTTCATGCTATCAAAGAGTTATTTACCTTACTTGGTTCTAGCATTCATTTGCATAAGACGGAGATGGAGATTGATTATATTAAAGGTAGTAAGATAACCGATTATTCCATTAGATATCATAAACAAACTATGGGCTGTTCTGTAGTTAGATTCTTCAAGTACCATGATCTTAATCAAACTTTAGAGGAAGTTGAAATCAGAAGACTCTTACACAAGAAACTTAATGGCATCAATGAATCCTCCAATAATGTGATATCTGAATCTTGGGCTAGACAAATTCTGCATATCTTGACTCCAAACTATAAGACAGCTATAGATACTGCTAAATTACTCAAAAGTAAGCAGTTCCAGCATCTAATGTCTTCTACTGTCATTCTTATTACTGTAGCTAAAGATCCTAGCATATATCTCAAACATAAATGATACATAAGTTATAAGATATTTAATTTTTATTTAAATGTCTTACCATAAGACCGATTACATATTAAGCTTCGAATCCATCTTAGAAAACCAAGATGCTATGAAATGCTTCACGGATTATCTATCGCTAACTCATAATAAAGAGTGCTATGAGTTCTTGAAGTTGGTAGAACAATATAAGAAAGCGGAGCTCAAAACAACACTAGCTCAAGAGATAATTCAAAGGTTCATTGTGACTGAAGCAGAACTAGAGATTAATATAAACTCTGCTATTAGAAGAGAAATTCTTACAACTAACAATTATCCTGAATCTCTCTTCGATAAAGCTAAATCTAATGTTCTAGTGTATCTCAAAGAAGGAGTTTACGTTAATTTCATTAACAGTCAACATTGGAAAGAGTTTACATCTCAGCAGCCTAAAGCTAAATCTCTAGATCATGCAACATGCACTAAAGCCAACATCATCTCACTTAAAGAACAAATATTTAAGCATCTTCCTACTGAATGGGATATCATATCTAAGCACGATAACTTGATCTGCTACTGCTCTAAACAATCCGACATGATCAAAGCTGAAATTATCATTCCATTTCCCGCTAGAGAGTGTATGGAAGTTATAACTAACTCTAAGACCAAAACCGATAAAAACTTAACTAAAACGGAAACCTTAGATTACATGATACCTAACGAAGTAGGTCATTTATATTCGGTCTTAACCCGTTATACATATAAACTTTTATGGCCCTTAACCGATAGAGAGTTCATACTTTCTACATCAGGTATCTATGATATTCCAAGTCGAACTTACATCATCTGTATGAAGACCGTAACAAGTCATCCAATGATACCTCCAGAACATAAGGACTTAATTAGATGTTCCGCCTTTGGTTGTTATGCTTTCCAAGAACTTGATACTCAAACCACCAAACATACACAACTCTTCTACTATGATCTCAAAGCTACCATCCCTAAAGTAGCATTCAAGAAACTCCTGAACAAGAGAATAACACACTTCAGGAAATCCGCTATTGAAAGTATTAAAGCTCAACGTCGCGAAAGCATCAACATTCATAGCATATCTGATAATTACATCAGCAAAACCATCAATGATAACTTCCATCTCTGGGAAGATAACTAAAACTCTATATAATATCTTAAGCTTAAGATATTATAGTTAAACCATGAAAACACTCTTTAAACCTTCTATGTTATATCTTTTCATGAAATTCTATAGGTTGGCGCAGGAACAAGTTCCTGCTCCGAAAGACTGAAGCCTTCCGTCTATATAATTTTTTCATGATTCCTTGGGGTTTTTATATAAAAACCCCAAGGAGTCTGAATCTATAAGCTTATATAACAAGATTTCATGAAAATCATTGAATGAAACTCTTAAAACGTGTTAGACAATATTATACTATCACTGTGATAGTATAATAACATGCTATTTAGAACAATCTATGATAAAAATCATGACATCCTGTTCTTAAAGCTTATAGATTTTAGAAAAAATTATATACAACCTATAGAACTTCATGAAAAATCATTCATTGAAAGGTCCAAAAACTCTTCCACATTACCCTAAGTATACATATAACATCTCAATGAAGAGATGTTATAACTTTGTTGTAACCTTTTCATGAACTTTGTTGTAACCTTTTCATGAACTTTGTTGTAACCTTTTCATGAACTTTGTTGTAACCTTTTCATGAACTTTGTTGTAACCTTTTCATGAACTTTGTTGTAACCTTTTCATGAACTTTGTTGTA
>Ga0310914_10000241_pt1 | contig 30027 bp, 35 predicted proteins | sample GREbulkMGAN108_FD_203450 | JGI IMG/M metagenome (GOLD analysis project Ga0310914, IMG submission 203450) | Lab enrichment of tropical soil microbial communities from Luquillo Experimental Forest, Puerto Rico - GRE.bulkMG.AN108 | ecosystem: Environmental > Terrestrial > Soil > Tropical forest >... | reverse complement strand
CGCCGATTGGGCCTTGCGGCGAATTGTGGCCTGATCGAAAAATTGGCCGGCCGCGTTTTGTGCGATGGCGATCACCGCGGTGTGTCCGTCGCCCGACGCGAGCAGTTTGCGAGCCACGTTGAGCCCCAACACGAACGCGGCGCACCCGCCGTTGTTCAGGTCGAGCACCCAGGACGGCCGCATGCCCAACCGGTGCGCGATGCCGCCCCCCTGGCCGTAGAACGCCATGTCCGGCACCTGAGTATGGGTGATCAGCACGTCGGCACCCTCGATGACGTCATGGCCGTGCCGCTCGATCAGGCCCTGCGCCGCGCGTTCGATCATGTCGATCGAACTCTCGTCGGGCGCCACGTGATGGCGAAACTTCGGGGCGCGGAACATGACGTTGTCGCGCAATTCATCGGATTCGGCGAACTGCGCATAGTAGTCGGCGCCGATCGGCTCGCCCGGCAGATACGTGGAGACGTCGATCAGACTGACACTCGGCGTGCTCACAAAATCACCTCATCCATTTCGGGGTGACCGGCAGGCCGTTGCGGTGGCGATACTCGGCGATTGCCTTGAGGGTCTTGAGTTCCAGCAGATGCCCGGCGCCGAACATGTCCCAGAAATCACCGACCCAAACCGGCCGCTGCGGCGGTGCGCTCTCCGGGTATGGGTTCTCGTCGTAGAACGGGTGATGGCAATTGGTCCACAGCACAACGGAACCCGGCTTGTCGAGCACCACCTGAGCGTCGATGACGCGCATCAGATAGATCATCCACAGGTGCTTGCCCTGATCCCACGCGCAGTGGTAGTCGACCGTGCGGGCCTGCTCGTTGGCTATAGTCCGGGTGTAGATCTTGGTCTCCGAACCGAGCCGGTCGTGTGCCAGCCACAGGCCGGGTTCGTCGGTGGGCGTGAAACCGCGCAGACTGTACGTCCACTCCTCGAGGCTGCGAGTGTCGGCCATGTACTCGTACAGCTCGTCGGGCGGGCAGTCGATGTAATCGTTGACGGTGCAGTATTCCCCGAAGACCTGATCGTGCGGGTACACCGACCGCATCATCTCCATGATGATCGGCGTGGCCTTTTCCCGGGGGCTGGTTTCGATCCGGGTCACGCCGTCGATGGGTGTCGGAATATCCTCAAGCGCTGGCAACGACATCGGTTCGGTTCTCCTTTACGATTTGGGTCAAAAACGGTGCGAAAGGCGGGATTTCGTCGGCGGCACACTCGACACTGACCACGGCGGGCCCGTCGATCGCCAGCGCTGCGCGCATGGTGGCGGCGAAGCCGTCGAGGTCGGTCACGTCGACGGACGCCAGCCCCGGGAACATGGCCGCCAGGCCGGCGCCCAGCCGGCTGGAGCGGAATCGGTTGTAGCTGTATAGGTCGTCATAGAACAGCTGCTCGCGAGTCACACACATGGCGTGGGCGTTGTTGTTGAACAACACGAACGTCACCGGAAGCTGGTAGTGCACCGCGGTATGCACCTCCATGCCGTGCATGAAAAACGCTCCGTCCCCGGCGATCACGACGGTGCGCCCGCCGGGCCGTCCGCTGTTCGCGCGCCCGAAAGCCATCCCGATCCCGGCGCCGAAGCTGTAGCCCATGCCGCCCATGCCGAGTGCGACCGCGAACCTGCCGCCGCGCCGTGCCGGCAGGTAGTGGATCGCCGCCGCGCCGGTGTTACCCGCGTCGACCACGATGTCCGCGCCGTCGGGCACGCACCCGTCGAGCACCGCCATCGCGTCGCGGTAGCGCACGCCCGGTCCCCCGCAAGGCGGGGGCGTCAGTTCGGTGCGCTGCACCGTATCGGGCACCCGCACCCGTGTGGGCCGTCCCGGTCCGGACAGCGCCTGGGTCAGCATGCGCAGCGTGCCGCGCAGGTCGTCGGTGTGCACATGGGTGCACGGAACGTACGGGCGCGCCGAACCGATCGACACCGTCCGCACCGCCGCCAGGGCGTCGTCGAGACCGGTGCGCGCGGTGACCGGCAGCCGGGTGCCGACCACCAGGCACACGGCGCTGGCGGCCAGCGCTTCGGCCACACCCGGGTGGCCCATGGTGCCGGTCACCCCGAGCGCGGACGACGATCCGAGACCCGGCGTCCCGGCGACGTCTTTCGCGTCGGGCACCGTGGCCACCCGTGCCCGCAACACCGCACGCAGCGCTTCGAGCTCGGCGCGGGCGTTGTCGCGGGCCACCTGCTCGCCGACGATGATCGTGACGGGGCCGCTCGCGTCGCGCAGCATTCCGACGATCGGATGGGGCAAGACGGGCGCGCCGATGGGACGCGGATCCGGCAATGCGAGCCCAGCGAACCCAGTGTGCGAGCCATTGCGCTCGCACTCCAGGTATCCCTGCTGAACGTCCTTGGGCAGCAACAACACTGCGGGACCACCGGTGCGCGCCGCGGCGATGGCCTTCAACAGCGCCGGCGCGACGCCGGCCGGCGTGAGCACCCGCTCGCAGAACACCGACACCGCGGAAAACACCGCCTGCGCGTTCAGCGATCCGTTGTCGCCGCTGGTGTCCTGAAAGCTGCCGCGGCCGTCCATGGTCGTGGGGGCTTGGCCGACCAGGGCCAACACCGGAACCCGGCTTGTCAGCGACTCCCCGAGGGCCGCTACGAGATTCAGCGCGCCGCCACCCGAGGTGGCCGCCACGACCCCCAGCCCGGCGCCGCTGCGGCTGTACCCGTCGGCCATGGCGGCGGCCGAGAACTCGTGTTTTGCCAACACCGCGTTGACGTCGGAGCGGAAGTGCGCCGCGTCGTACAGATCCTCGATGTTGGCGCCGTCCACACCGAAGATGTGGTCGACGCCCGCCGACGCGAGGCGCTCAACGATGTGGTCGACCACCCGGTGCTTCCTGGGCATGTCTGTAACACGACAGCCGGGTAGCTTCAGTTCACCGACGCGCCGGGGTTTTTACAGCGATCGCTGCAGCAGAACCTGCCCGTTATCAGCGGAAACCACCTGCACGGCGGCAATCTGGTCGACCGGCGTGGAGATGCTGCCCGCGGGCGTCGCGGTGTGGCCCGGTACGGCCACCCAGGTCGCCAGCCGGGTTTGGCTGCCGTCACGGCCCACCACGACCATCGCCAGGGTGTCATGGTGGGCATTGATCGGAGCCAGGCAGACACACTTCAGGTTGATCGACGTTCCCCAGTGCTGGCTGACGAGCTGCACCGTCGAGGCCAGCAGAGAGGTACTGATCTGTGCCATCGGCTGCGAGGACGCGGTCAGCTGCTGCGCGGGCGTCGAGGAATACCCCTGAACACCAACGAACACGCCGATTCCGAGCACCACGGCCGCGGCGGACGAGGCCACCCAGGTCGCGACCCGCGTGCGTCGCCGGCGAAAGCGCACCGTTGCCAACAGGGACGGCAATAGCTCCGGCGACAACGCAGGTGTTTCCGGCAAAGACTCAGCAGTGCGGCCGTTCATCGCGGCCACTTCCTCGCGGTCAAGCTGTGAAAGCAGGGCCGGCACACCACTCAGATCGGCGACGGCCTCCCGGCATGCCGGGCAGTTGGCCATGTGCGCCTCGAATTCGCGGCGGTCGGAGGCAGATAGCGACCCCAACACGTATGCGGCATCCCACATCGCGTAGCGGTGGCTGTCCTCGATGGTCAAACCAAATGCCTCGTTGTCCCCCGGCGGGCCGATACCCCGTAGCGGCGTCCTCATCTCATCCATCTCCCGTCACCCTTCAAGCATTCGGAGCCGATGGCCAGTCGGATGGGTCCCTCAACGAACCCCCGCCCCGTCATCGGGTAACTCCAAGTTCCTGCAGAGTGAGCCGCAAAGCCCGCACCGCATAGTGTAGTCGCGACTTCACCGTTCCCTCTGCGATGTCGAGGTCCCCAGCAATCTGCGCGGTGGTCCATCCCCGGTAGTACGACCGTTCGATCACGGCCCGGTGCTCGGCGGACAACTGGGCCATCGCGTCGGCTATCAGCAGCCGGTCCAGCGCCGCGTTCACCTCGTCCGGCGTGGACTGCTCGGGCGCACCTTCCTCGTCGAGGGAACCGACGACATTGCGGTACCTCGCGCTGCGGCGGTCGTCGATGATCATGTTGCGGGCGACGGTGAACAACCACGCCCGCGCCGACCGCTCGGTGTCGCCGACGACTTCGGGATGCTGCCATGCGCGCAGCAGCGTCTCTTGCACGACGTCCTCGGCCTGGCTGGCGTCCCCAGTCAGCCGGAGAGCGTACCGCCACAAAACCGCGGCATGTTCGTCGTAGAGCGCCTTCATCAGCGCGGCTTCGGCAGCCGCGGTGCCGGCCACACGAGCCACCCGATCACCTCCGCCTACTGACACGAGTCAAGCAGGTGTTTAGTTCAAGCGAGAGTGAGGATTCGCGGGCCGGCGTCGGTCACCGCGACGGTGTGTTCCCAATGTGCCGCCCGCGACCCGTCGGCGGTGGTCACGGTCCACTGGTCGTCCAGCACCACGGTTTTGCCGCTTCCCAGCGTCAGCATCGGTTCGATGGCCAGCACCGAGCCCGCGGCCAGGAGCGGGCCCCGCCCGGGAGAGCCCTCGTTGGGCAGGAACGGATCCATGTGCATGTGCCGACCGATGCCGTGGCCCCCATAGCCCTCGACGATTCCGAACGCGCGTCCGTAGCGGGCCTCGGCCGCATGGGTGCCCGTCTCGATGGCATGCGCCACGTCGGTCAGCCGGTTACCGGCGATCATCGCCGCAATCCCGGCTTCCAGCGATTCCCTGGTCGCGTCGCAGAGCGCTTCGTCGGCCGCATCCAGCATCCCGACCCCGAAGGTGATCGCGGCATCACCGTGCCAGCCGTCCAGCACCGCGCCGCAGTCGATGGATACCAGGTCACCGGGTGCCAATATTTCCGCGGCGGACGGGATGCCGTGCACAACCCGGTCGTTGACCGACGCGCAGATCGACGCCGGGTAGCCGTGATAGCCCAGGAATGACGGTATGGCACCGGCCTCGCGGATCACCGACTCGGCGATCTCGTCGAGGCTCAGGGTCGACGTCCCGGCGACCGCGGCCCCATGGACCGCCCGCAGGGCATCGGCGACCACGGCGCCGGCCGCGGCCATCGCGTCGACCTCGCCGGGGCTGCGCTGCGCCACGACCCTGCGACTCCGCAGCCGCGCCAGCGCGCCCATGGTTACTTGCCCAGCGCCTGGAGGGCGCGGGCGAACACCTCGTCCACCGTGCCGACGGCCTCGACGGTCTTCAACTGGTCGCGGTAGTACTCCAGCAGGGGCGCGGTCTCGTCGCGGTAGACCTTCATCCGGTTGAGGATGACCTCGTCGGTGTCATCGGCGCGGCCACGCCCCTTGAGCCGTTCCAACAGCTCGTCCTGCGAGACGCGGAACTCCACCACCGCGTCGATGTCGGTGCCCCGGCGTTCGAGCATCTCGTGCAGCGCTTTGGCCTGGTCGACGGAGCGCGGATAGCCATCCAGGATGAAGCCGTTGGCCGTGTCGGGATCGTTCAGGCGGTCGTCGACGAGCTGGTTGGTCAGCTCGGAGGGCACCAGATCGCCGGCGTCGAGGTAGCGCTTGGCCTCCAGGCCGAGCGGGGTGCCGTTGCCGATGTTGCGCCGGAACAGCTCGCCGGTGGAGATTTGCGGGATCTCGAGCTTCTCGGCGATCTTCTCGGCCTGCGTGCCCTTGCCCGCCCCCGGCGGTCCCAGCAAAACGATTTTCACTTGAGGAACCCTTCGTAGTTGCGCTGCATGAGCTGACTCTCGATTTGTTTGACCGTATCCAAACCGACGCCAATCATGATCAAAACCGCGGTCCCGCCGAACGGCAAGTTCTGGACGCCGCCGCCGTTGCCGATTTGCAGGAACAGATTGGGCAGCACCGCGATCACGCCGAGGTAAATCGAGCCCGGCAGGGTGATCCGGTTCAGCACATAACGCAGATAGTCGGCGGTCGGCTTCCCCGGCCGAATGCCCGGAATGAAGCCGCCGAACTTCTTCATCTCGTCGGCGCGCTCGTCGGGATTGAAGGTGACCGACACGTAGAAGTACGTGAAGAAGATGATCAGCCCGAAATAGATGGCGATGTAGACCGGATCGCTCGGGTCCGACAGGTAGGTGCCGACGAACTTGTCCCACCAGCTGTTGCCCACGCCACCGCTGCCGCTCCGGACCAGCTGGGTGATCAGGTGCGGAATGTAGATCAGCGACGACGCAAAGATGACCGGGATAACGCCGGCCTGGTTGACCTTGAGCGGCAGATATGTCGAGGTTCCGCCGTACATGCGCCGGCCCACCATGCGCTTGGCGTATTGCACCGGGATCCGGCGCTGACCCTGCTCGACGAACACCACGCCCACGATGATGATCAGCGCGGCGACGCAGACGGCGGCGAAGATGGCCCCGCCGCGGCTGTCCAGGATGCTCTTGCCTTCGGCGGGGATGCGCGCCGCGATGCCGACGAAGATCAGCAAGGACATGCCGTTGCCGATGCCGCGTTCGGTGATCAGCTCGCCCATCCACATCACCAGCGCCGCCCCGGCCGTCATCACCAACACGATCACGACCAGGGTGAAGATGCTCTGGTCGGCGATGATGTCCAGTGAGCAGCCCTGGAGCAGCCCGCCGTTGGCCGCCAGCGCCACGATGCTGGTGGCTTGCAGGACCGCCAGCGCGATCGCCAGGTAGCGCGTGTACTGGGTCATCTTGGCCTGGCCGGCTTGACCCTCCTTGCGCAGCTCTTCAAAGCGCGGGATGACCACGGTGAGCAGCTGCACGATGATGCTGGCGGTGATGTAGGGCATCACCCCGACCGCAAACACGGTGAGCTTCAGCAGCGCACCGCCGGAGAACAAGTTGATCAGCGAATAGATCTGTCCGGCCTCGCCGCCGCTGGCCTCCTTGATGCATTGCTGCACGTTCGGGTAGTTCACGCCGGGCGACGGCAGTGCGGCGCCGACCCGGTAGAGAAGGACGATGCCAAGCGTGAAGAGGATCTTCCGTCTCAGGTCGACTGTCCGCAACGATGAGATGAAAGCCGAAAGCACTCTTCCTCCTGCGCAGCCGTGGGTAATACAGCGTCACGCGCCCAACTCCCGCAGGCCAGGATGTACGGCGTCGCGCGTCAAAACCGTGTACGAGAGTAACAGCTAGTCCTGGCCGACCCGGAAAAAGGGCCGCCAACAGCCGGGGGCGTAGAGTTCTGGTGGCTCATTGCATTGGCTAAGTAAATGGGAGAACCATGACGCGAACCGATCAAGACAGCTGGGACCTGGCCTCCAGCGTCGGCGCCACGGCCACGATGGTCGCCGCGGCCCGCGCGCTGGCCAGCGGCGGGACGAACCCGATCATCAACGACCCCTTCGCGGCGCCATTAGTGCGCGCCGTGGGGCTGGATTTCTTCCGCCGCCTGGTCGACGGCGACATCATCGCGTCCGACGCCTACGACGGCAGCTCGAAGGACCTGGCACTGGAGACCGATTCGATCGCGGTGCGCACCCGCTTCTTCGACGATTTCTTCCTCAACGCCGCCCGCGACGGGATCCGCCAATCGGTGATTCTGGCCGCCGGCCTGGACGCACGCGCCTACCGGCTGGCCTGGCCTCCGGGAAGCGTCGTGTACGAAGTCGATCAACCCCAGGTCGTCGAGTTCAAGAGCACCGCTATGGCGAACCTGGGCGCCGCCCCGACTGCGGACCGGCGAACCGTCAGCATCGATCTGCGCGAAGACTGGCCGGCCGCGTTGCGCCGCGACGGCTTCGACGTGACGCAACCGACTTCCTGGAGCGCCGAGGGCCTGCTGATGTACCTCCCGCCCGATGCCCAGGACCGGCTCTTCGACAACATCACCGGGCTCAGCGCTTCGGGCAGCAAGCTGGCCACCGAATATCACCCCGACTCCGGCCCCAACATGACGCAACGCGCACAGGAGTTCAACGAGAGGTGGGCCAAATTCGGCTGCGACATCGACCTTTCGGGCCTTTTCTTTGAGGGCGAGCGCAGCAACGTCGCCGACTACCTGACCGAGCGGGGCTGGCAGGTGACCGCCCGCAAGCGGCGGGATCTGTTCGGCGATTACGGCCTAGAATTCCCCGACGACGACGAGATGGCCCAGTTCCGCAACATCGTCGCGGTCAACGCAACGCTGCGTTAGGACGCCGCTCAGCTCGGTTTGGCCGCCGGCGTCCGGACAATCAACGGCACCGCGGGGAAGCACCACGCCATCTCCGTGCGCGACTTGCGCAGTGCGGCAGTGCCGTAACCCCGCTTCCGGTAGTCGGGGTGAATCCAGATCCGCACATCCACCTCGCCGTGGACCAGCTCGCCGAAGACCATTCCGACCTTCTGCCCGGAATCGATGGCCACGAACCATGCGGCCTCCTCGTCGTCGACTCGCCCAAGCGCCGCGCTGATCTCGTCGTCGAGGTTGCCGGCCGGTCCGCCGGACCCGTCGCCGGCGGCGCCCATGTCCTCGGTGCGAACGGCGAAGATGTCGCGGTCCTCCGCGGGGGAAAAGGGTCTGAGCTCGAGGGTCTCGCCGGAGCTTGCCGGGCGCTCTTTGAGCGTGAAACTCAGCTGCTTGTTCAGGTCCTCGAGCTCGGCCTGGATCGTCCTGCGCGAATCCTTGGTGAGCTGATCGAAGGACATGCCCATCACCGCTTCGGCGCCTACGTGGGAGGTGTCGAGCAAACTGCCGATCGCCTCGACCGCGGCCGCTTTGTTCTCCGACTCCACCATGAGGTCGAGTACTTCGTGCCGACGTTCAAGAGCTTTCAGCAGGGCGTCTGCGATCTCTCGACGGGCGGCTTTGCGGTCTTGGTCAGTCATTCCACCACACTAGAACGCCCCTGGAGGTATCGCGCTAGATCTTTGGTTTCCCAGCTCGAGGAACCGTTGGTAGCGGTCCTCGATCGCGGCCGCCCAGGCGGGATGTGGATCGACTACATGGTCAGTGGAGGCCCAGCGGGCCGCGCCGGTGATCGTCGTTTCCAGGCCGGCCGCCATGCGACCGAGGAAGGCCGCACCCAGGGCCGCGCCCTCGGCCACGGCGGACACCTCCACCGGCCTACCGGTGGCGTCGGCGATGGCCTGCATCCACGGTTGGATCCGGGTGCCGCCACCGGCGGCCACGACGCGCGCCACCGACACTCCGCTCAGCTCGATGAGCTGACGGACGACGAAGCCCGACGCCTCGTAGGCGGCCCTCCGCAGTGAGGCGGCGTCGTGGGTGAGATCGAGGGCGTCGAGGACGGCCCGACGATCCGGGTCGTGGAACGGCGTGCGCTCCCCGCGGATGTAGGGCGACCACACCGGTACCCGCCGGGGATCGACGGCCGTCGGGTCGCCCGGTCCCACAACGCGGTCCACCCAGCCGAGGAACAGCCCGCCCGCATTGCTGGCTCCCCCGATCTTGCTCTTACCCAGGGCGGTGTGCGGAACGATCCACAGGCCGGGCACCTGGCGGGCCTCCGCAGCGGTCGTCCACACGATCAGAGTGGTGCCGCACAGCACCAGCACGTCGCCGTCGTGGTCGGCGTCGGCCACGATCTGTTCGCAGATGGCGTCGACGGCGCCGATTGCCAGCGCGGCCCGGGTCCCCCGTACCTGCCCGGCCGCCGCCCCGATGTCCTCCACACGCGGCATCTGTTCGACGGTCGCGCCGCGGTCGGCGCACGCCGCCGCGTTCCAGCCGGTCACGTCATACAGGGGAAACGCCGTGGCGGCCGTGGCGACGTCGATCACCGCCTCGCCGGCCAGGGCGTGATTGGCGACCGCGGGCGCCGCCCAGTATCCGGCCGCATTGGGCGCTTGGGCGGCCGTCCAGCGCAAAAACTCGGCGGCCTCGCCCACCGCCGGGAGCGGCTGGTGATCGGCGCCCGGCACCCGGCCCCTGCCGTCGCCGTACAGCAGACCCGGGGTCAGCGCTCTGCCGGCGGAGTCGACGGCGGTCAACGAGGGCACCATCGCCGAAACCGCCACCGCCCGGACGTCGGGCCCGGGGCCCAGCTGGTCCAGGGCCGCCAAGGGACCGCGCCGCCACGCCTCGTCGGCGTCGTGCTCCATCCGGTCGGGGGCCGGCACCCGCAGCTCATGCGGAATGCGCGCCCGCGCCATCACCTGACCGTCGGCGTCGGCGACTACCGCCTTGACCGCGGTGCTGCCCACGTCGATGCCGATTGTGAGGCCTTCACGTGACACGGGCGTCACCGTACGCCAGCATTGGGGTCCGTGACATCAAGACCACGCGCCTTGGTGACAGCCCCGCTGCGCGGACCGGGATTCGCCAAGCTGCGGCAGCTGGCCGACGTGGTGTACGACCCCTGGATAACTGAGCTCGGTGCGAGCCCGCTGCGGATCTACAGCGCCGAGCAACTGGCCGAGCGGATCGCGGGTGAAGCCGCCGATGTGGTTGTGGTGGAAAGCGACTCGGTGCGCGGACCGGTGTTCGACCTCGGCTTGCGCGCGATCGCGTCCACCCGGGGGGACCCCAACAACGTCGACATCGACGGGGCCACCGCGGCGGGCATCCCGGTGCTGAACACCCCGGCGCGCAACGCCGACGCGGTCGCCGAGATGGCGGTGGCACTGCTGCTGGCGGCGACCCGACACCTGCTGAGCGCCGACGCGGATGTCCGCAGCGGCAACACCTTTCGCGACGGGATCATTCCCTATCAGCGGTTCCGCGGCTGGGAGATCGCCGGACGCACCGCCGGGCTGGTGGGTCTCGGGGCCGTCGGCCGCGCGCTGCGGTGGCGGCTGTCCGGGTTGGGCATGCGGGTCATCGCCCACGATCCCTACAACGACGAGGCCCGCCACGGCCTCGACGAGCTGCTGGCCGAGGCCGACGTGGTGTCCCTGCACGCACCGGTCACCGACGACACCGTTGGGATGATCGGCGCCCCGCAGTTCGCGGCCATGCGCGACGGCGTGGTCTTCCTCAACACCGCCCGGGCCCAGCTGCACGACACCGACGCGCTCGTCGACGCGCTTCGCGGCGGGAAGGTGGCCGCCGCCGGCCTGGACCATTTCGCCGGCGAATGGCTGCCCACGGATCACCCCCTGGTGGGCATGCCCAACGTCGTCCTGACCCCGCACATCGGGGGGGCCACGTGGAACACTGAGGCTCGGCAGGCGCAGATGGTGGCCGACGACCTCGAAGCGCTGTTGTCCGGCAAAACACCCGCCCATATCGTCAACCCGGAGGTGCTGGCCTCATGAAGTTCGTTGACAAGCCGGAGACCGCGGTGCTGGACGCCGCCAAGGACATGCTGCGCCGGGGCCTGGTCGAGGGAACCGCCGGCAACATCTCGGCCCGGCGCTCCGACGGCAACATCGTCATCACGCCGTCGTCGGTCGACTATCGCGACATGCAGCTCGACGACCTCGTGCTGGTCGACCCGGAAGGCGTCGTGCTGCAAGCCACCGACGGTCGAGCGCCGTCCTCGGAGATGAAGCTGCACCTGGCTTGCTATCAGGCGTTCGGCGACATCGGCAGCGTCATCCACAGTCATCCGGTGTGGGCGACCATGTTCGCCATCGCGCACGAGCCGATCCCCGCCTGCATCGACGAGTTCGCCGTCTATTGCGGTGGTGACGTTCGGTGCACCGACTATGCCGCGTCCGGCACGCCCGAGGTCGGCGCCAACGCGGTCAAGGCGCTCGAGGGCCGCGGCGCCGCGCTGATCGCCAACCACGGCCTCGTCGCGGTGGGTCCCCGCCCGGACAAGGTGCTGCACATCACCGCACTTGTCGAACGCACCGCCCAAATCGTTTGGGGCGCAAGGGCTCTCGGTGGCCCGGTGCCCATTCCCGAGGACGTGAACCGCAACTTCGCCGGCGTCTACAGCTACCTGCGCGCCAATCCGATGTAGATGGACCGGGTCCGGTTGGGCCACGCGAGCGTGGCGCGCGTGCTGGAACTTCAGTTCGACCTGGGAACCCGCAATTTCCCCGGAACGCCCCCGTCGGGGTGGCGGGACAACGCCGACCTGCTGGTGCCCGACTTCTTCGACCCCGATACGGATCAGTGGCACATCGCGGTCCAAAGCTGGGTCATCGAGGTCGACGGGCTGACCGTCATCGTGGACACCGGCGTGGGCAACGATCGCCCACGCCCGCACATGCCACCCCTGGATCACCTGAACACCGGGTTCCTCGCGGCGCTGCGGTCGGCAGGGGTCGACCGCGATGCCGTGGACGTGGTGGTCAACACCCACATCCACTCCGACCACGTCGGCTGGAACACCACGCTGCACAACGACAGCTGGGTGCCGACATTTCCCAACGCCCGATACCTGGTGCCGGCCGCCGACTATCACCACTTTCAACCCGATGGGCCCGCGGGTCAGCAGCCAGGCAACCGGCTCGTCTTCGCGGACAGCGTCTTACCGATCGACGAGGCGGGACAGCTCGTCCAATGGTCGGACGACTACCGGATCAGTGAGTCGCTGCGGCTGCGGCCCGCGCCTGGGCACACACCGGGCTCGTCGGTGTTGTGGCTCGATGCGGGCCGGCCCGCGGTCTTCGTCGGCGATCTCACCCACAGCCCGCTGCAACTGCGTCGCCCCGCCGACGCCTGCGCCTTTGACATCGACGCCACCGCCGCCGCGGTCACGCGACGCCGGATATTCACCGAGGCCGCGCAAGCCAAAGCGGCCGTGATCCCGGCGCACTATCCGGGTCGCGGGGGTGCCACGATCCGCGCCGTCGATGATCGGTTCGACGTGGACCACTGGTTGGACATCGAATCCCTCTGACAGCTACGGCATTTCGGATTCGGTGGCTCGAAGTCCGCGGAACAGTCTCATGCGATGGAGGTTGATCCGATAGAACAGACCCGGGAAACGGCGGTACAAGTGCCAGATGACCTGAACCACAGCGGGAAACACGATCAGCGGTCGATTCCGGGCCACGCCGCGCAGGATTGCGCGGGCCGCATCCCGGGCGCTCATCTGGGGCATCAGATAGTGGGTGCGCCGACTCAACTTCGCCACCTGCTCGCGCGGCATGTTGACCACGACCATGTTGTCGTAGATTTTCGTTTTCATGTCGCCCGGACATGCCGCACTGACTTTCACGCCAAGGTCCGCTCCCTCAGCTCGCAGCGAAAGCGAAAGCCCAACGATTCCATGCTTGCTCGTGCAGTACGCAGCATTGCCCGGCTGGGGAACCAGCCCACTGAGCGACGAGATGTTGATGATGTGCCCGTGGCCTTGGCGCGCCATCACCTGATAGGCGTGCACTGTCCCATGCACCACGCCCAGCAGGTCGACATCGAGCACGCGACGCCACTGCTGCATCGACAGGTCGCGAGAATCCCCGCCGATCGCGATGCCGGCGTTGTTGACCATGTAGTCGACGCGTCCGTATTCGGCAACGGTGTTATCAATCAGCCGCGCCACCTCCATGTGATCGGCCACGTCGACCCGTATGGCAACTGCCGGCGCTCCGGTCTGCGTCAGTCGCGCCGCTACCTGACGCGCGGCGTCGCCGTCGATATCGGCGACCACTACCGTCGCGCCCCGGCGCCCGAGCTCCTCGCATAACGCCTCGCCTAGACCCATTCCGCCGCCGGTGACGATCGCCACGGTGTTCTCAAAGTTCGCGAACCGTTGCATGACGGGTCCTCTTCGGTGAGTTACGCCGTTTATTACATTCGATATAATATTACATCAGATGTAAGCGGAAGGAAGGATGCGGTCACGGCAAACGAGACGAGCCTGCGTGCACGCAAGCGGCAGCAGACCAGGCAGGAGCTGATCACCGCGGCCATGCGGCTGTTCGAGGAAAGCGGTTACGAGCAGACCACGGTCGCCGAAATTGCCTCCGCCGCGGGCGTTTCCACGAAGACATTCTTTAACTATTTTGCGAGCAAGGATGAGGTCCTCTTCCCTCACCTATCCCGCCGGATCAACGCCGCGGTGGCGCTCATCGATCAGCGCGGACCCGATGATCGGATGGCTGACATCCTCGCGGCGGCGATGCAGCACATGCTGGCCGATGCCCTCACCGAGGAAGTCGATGGCGGCCTCGCGGCGGTGCGGTTGCCGATGATCATGTCGGTGCCTGCTGTCCAAGCGGCCACCCTGCACCGTTACTTCCTGGCCGAAACTCAATTGGCCCGGGCGTTGCACAGCGCCTATCCCGACGCGCTCGACCCGGCGGCAGCCGGCGCCGTCATCGGCTCAGTCATGGGAGGGGCGATTGCCGCGGCGCTCGTTTGCCTGCAAGACGGCGGCACCGCCCAACAGCTGCGCGCCGCAGTCGAAAGAGCCATCGATATCGCGATTCACGGCGTGCACAACCTGCCGACTAGCGCCCAACCCGTCGACCCAAAGTAGCTCCGCGCCATTTCCGGGGCGAGGCGCCGTGCGCCCGGCTGAAAAGTCGGCTGAAATAGCCGGGATCGGGCACCCCTACGCGCCTGGCCACCTCCGCGACCGGAAGGTCCGTTTCGGCCAGCAACCCGCGGGCCTCGGCCATGCGGCGTTCGATGATCCAATCCTGCACGGTGCGGCCGGTGCGGCGCCGCACGACCGTGGTCAGGTGTCCCGGGCTCACGCCGAGCTCGCCGGCCACAACGCGCAGCGACAGCGGCTCGGCGTACCGCCGGTCGATCACCTCGAACACCTCGGCCAGCAGCGGTTCGCCGCTGCGCCGCAGCTCGGCCACCACCGGTCCCGCCAACCGCGCGAGGTCGATCAGCAACAGGGTCAGATGCGCCAGCGCCGCCTGCCGATAACCGTCCTGCCGCGCAAGCAGTTCGGACTCGATCGAACGGATCGCGGCGTCCCACACCGGCCGTCGGGCCGCGGGCACCTCCAGCCGCAGTATCCCGCCGGCGTGCCCGTGCAGGAACGGGAACAGCAGCGGGTGCGCCCGCCACGCGGGCCACGGCGATCGGCCGTCCTCGCCCAGCGCGGCGGGGTCGAAGAACACCGCGACACCGGCATCGCGGAGCTCCAGCCGGGCGGGGTCGAGCACCTGGCCCGCGGCCGCCACGTGGACCAGCCCGGCCGCGGGAAGGTACCAAAGCGCCGGAAAGTCGTGGATGTGGCGACCGCGCTCGACGAAGTCCTCGGGACCGGACCGCACCACCGACACCGGAGGCGTGTCCGGATCGGTCCGGTATTCATAGATCGGCACCCCCGCGCGCTGCCGAACCATCCGAGCTGGGCGCGTCATACTGCTAAAAATAGTCCAACTTTTGCCGACGATCGACCAATTGCCATCCGATCCAGCGGTTCACCATGGCGTATGTGACGAAACATCATCCACATGATTACCTGCCCGCCGCCGGTCACGACGCACTGCTTCCCTGTTACGACCTGTTCGCCCGGTTGTTGGGCATGACAAAGGTCTACGACACTCTGATCGCGCAGGCCGAATTGGCCGACGGCAGTCGTGTGCTGGAAATCGGCTGCGGCACCGGCAATCTCACTACCCGCGTGAAGCACGACCATCCCTCCATAGAAGTGATCGGCTCCGACCCTGACCCGCGGGCACTCGACCGGGCGGGGCGAAAGGCGGACGGCCTGAACGGTATTCGATTCGACCACGGTTACGCCCAGCGGTTGCCCTACGAGGACGGTGAATTCGACCGAGTCCTGTCGTCGATGATGCTGCATCATCTCGACGAGGACGCGAAATCCGCCGCGGCGGACGAGGTGTTCCGGGTGCTGCGTCCCGGCGGAAGGCTGCATCTGGTCGACATCGGCGGCCAGCTGACCGACCGCGACGGCCTCGCGGCGAGGTTCATCAGGCGCAGCCACCACGCGGCCGGCAACCTCGGCGACGCGATTCCCCGACTGCTGCGTGCGGCAGGGTTCGACTGCGCCGAGGTCGCCACGCACCGGCAACGCTTCGTTGGACGGCTCACCTACTATCGCGCCACACGCCCCGCCTAGACCGCCGGTTACGGTGGACGCCATGGCGCCCTACCGCGTGGTTCAGTGGTCAACAGGCAACATCGGAAGGCGAGCGCTCGGCATCCTGCTCGACCGCGACGACTTCGACGTGGTCGGCGTCCACGCCTTGGGCGCGGAGAAAGTGGGGCGTGACGCGGGGGCACTCGCCGACCGGCCCCCAGTCGGAGTGACCGCGACCAGCGATGTCGACGCGTTGCTCGACCTCGCGCCAGACTGCGTGAACTACATGCCGCGCGTCATCGACTACGAACTGGTGGACAGGATGCTGCGCCGCGGCATCAACGTGGTCACCACGGGAGACTTCCTGACCGGCACCCATCACCCGGCCGAACTCCCGGTGCTCGAGGAGGCGGCGCAAGAGGGGCGCGCGACCTTCCTGGGCACAGGGTTCGAGCCGGGCTTCATCAACGTCGTCGCCGGCTTCCTCACCGGTGCCTGCCCGCGGGTGCACAGCGTCAAGCTCGTCGAAACATTGGACTGCACAACCTATCCCGTACAGGACGTGTGGAAGGTCCTCGGATTCGGCAACCCACCACGTGAGCGGGTGACGCACCTCGATCCGGAGACGCAACGATACGGCCTGGGCTACTTCGAAACGCTGGACATGATCGCCACCATGCTGGGTACCGAGCTCGACTCCAAGGAGGCAGTCGTCGAGCCGGCCGTGCTGACCCGGGATCTGGATCTGGGCTGGGTGGACTACGCAGCCGGCACCGCCGGGGGTCAACGCCGAACCTATCGCGGCTATCGCGGCGGCCGCCCGGTGGTCGAGCTGGCCATCTGCTGGACCATGAGCGACGACGCGCTCGACCCGAAATGGACCGACCCCAAAGGTTTCAGCGTGGTGATCGAAGGTGAACCACGCGTCGACGCGACCATCCGGTTCGGCAACCCCGGAGAGGACGTGATGACCGTGTTGATGGACAGCACCGCCGTCGCGGCGGTCAACGCCATACCGTTCCTTTGTGACGCGGCACCGGGCGTCATCACCCCGATTGACTTGCCTATCACCGGATCCCACGGCGCTCTGACGCCTTGAGGGCTAGCGCTGATCGAACGCGACCTTGATGGCGCCGCTTTCGGCCTGGTTGGCGATCGCCAGGAAGGCCTCGCGCCACTGCGCGAGCCGGAAGGTGTGGGTAAGCATGGGGCGCAAGTCCACCCGGCCATCGGTGGCCAGGTCGAGGTAGTGGGCGATGGCGTGCTTGCGCCGGCCTTCGACGTCCTCGAACCCGAAGGCATTGCTGCCCACCCAACTGATCTCCTTGAAATACAACGGACTCCACTCCCACCGGCCGGGCGCGTGGACGCCAGCCTTCACCAGCGTCCCCCGCGCGCGCAGGACCCGGACCCCGACCTCGAAGGTCTCCGGCTTGCCGACGGTGTCGTAGACGACGTCAACGGACCCGGGGTACGCCATAGGCAGTCCGAGCAACGGCTGCCGCAACCGGCCGCCACCCCACGCCACCAGCTCCTCGATGACGGCCAGCCGCGGTTCGTGTGCCAGCACCAATGCAGCCCCGAATCGGCGGGCCAGCTCGGCCTGGGCGTCGAACCGCGCCACCACCGCGACGGCCACGTCGGGGTAGAGCGTCCGCAGGATGGTGACCGCGCACAGCCCCAGCGAGCCGGCCCCGTACACCAGGACCCGGCCCGAGCGGGGCGGCGGGTGGCGGGTGATCGCGTGCAGGGACACCGAAAACGGATCGGCGAACACGGCCAGCTCGTCGGGCACGGAATCGGGGACCGCGAACAGCATGCTGTGATGCGCCGGCATCAGTTCGGCGTATCCGCCCGTCACGTCGGCCGACACCCCGGTGTGGATGCCGGGCTTGATGTTGCCGTCCGTGAAGCTCCAGCACAGGCTGTAGTCGCCGCTCTCGCACGCCGGGCACGGCGGCTCGATTCCCCGCGGCCCGCACGACAGCCACGGGTTGAGCACGACGCGCTGCCCGACCTCCAACCCACGGGCCCGGGGCCCCACGGCCACCACGTCGGCGACCACCTCGTGGCCCATAACCTGGGGGAAAGAGCAGAAGGCGGACATGGCGTTGTCGGCGTCGTCCGCGCCGAAATCCATCAGGATCTGCTTGGAGTCCGATCCGCAGATGCCGGTCAGCCGCGGCCGCGTGATCACCCAATCCTGGTGGGGCAGTTGCGGATCCGGCACCTGCCGCAGGGCGGTCGGGGTGCGGGACAGGTTCTGGGTCAGCGTGTTCGCGTCGTCAGAAACCGCGTAAGGCTCCGGGGGCACGCCATAGACCAGCGCCCTCATCGCGGCGCCATCCCCGCCACCCCGGCGATGAACGCATCGAGGTCGGCGTTCTTAGCGTCCACGACCGCCTTCATGTCTGGCACGTAGTGCTCGAATGTGTCGCTGCCCAGGGCCTCGATGATCTCTTCGGCCACCTCGTCGGCGGCCACCTTGGGCCCCTGGTACAGGGGCTCCTCGCTACCCGGCTGGTCCCAGATCTCGGTGTCCACCGGGCCGGGCTCGATGAGCTTCACCGAGATCCCGCTGCCGTGCAGGTCCACGGCCATCGCCTCGCTCCAGCCGCACAGCGCGAACTTGCTTGCGCAGTAGGCGGTTTCGTGAATGATGCCGAGCCGGCCGCCGACGCTCGACACGTTGACGATCAAGCCCGATCCGCGCGCCAGCATCCGCGGCAACAGGGCCAGCGTAAGCCGCATCGGGGCGAAGAAGTTGACCCGCATGACGTCCTCGACCTCGTCCGGCTCCAGGGCGGCGACGGGCCGCCGCTTCGGGATGGCCGCGTTGTTGACCAGCACGTCGATGCCGCCGAGAACATCCCATGCGCGCAGCGCCACGTCACACAGCGCCGAGGTGTCGGCCAGGTCGGCCACCCACATCGCCGATCCCGGCGAGGTCCGCCGACAGTCGGCCAGCACCTCGGCCAGGCGATCCCGCCGGCGGGCGATCAGCCCCACCACCGCTTGCCGCCTCGCCAGCTGTCGAGCCAGAGCCGCGCCCAAGCCTGACGAGGCACCCGTGATGAGCACCCGTTTGTCCGCCGCCGCGTACGCCATCACTCAAGGTTGCCGCGAAACGGAATAGGCGTACAGTGGTTGAAGCTTGTTATATTGGCTAAATATTAGCCTGACTACATCCGATAGGGGCAAGACATGACTTCCACCAGGTATGAGGGAGACACCTGGGACCTGGCATCCAGCGTCGGCGCGACCGCGACGATGGTGGCGGCGGCCCGCGCTGTGGCGACCCGCGCCGATCGTCCGCTGATCAACGACCCATACGCCGAGCCGCTGGTCCGCGCGGTCGGCGTCGACCTCCTCACCCGGCTGGCCACCGGCGAAGTGGACCCGAACGACCTGAACGACGTGCACGACGGAGCGACCGGGTCCGCCGGCGCCATGTCCCGCATGGCCGACAACATGGCGGTGCGCACCAAGTTCTTCGACGAGTTCTTTTTGGACGCGACGAAGGCGGGCATCAAGCAGGTCGTGATCCTGGCCTCGGGGCTGGATTCCCGCGCTTACCGCCTGCGGTGGCCGGCCGGAACCGTCGTCTACGAGGTCGACCAGCCGCAGGTCATCGAATTCAAAACCCGCACGCTGGCCGAGCTGGGCGCCGCGCCGACCGCCGAGCGCCGGGTGGTGGCCATCGACCTGCGCGACGACTGGCCCGCCGCCTTGCGCGCCGCCGGATTCGACCCGACCCAGCCGAGCGCCTGGAGCGCCGAGGGCCTCCTCGGCTACCTGCCCCCGGACGCGCAGGACCGCCTGCTGGACACCATCACCGAACTCAGCGCACCGGGCAGCCGGCTCGCCACCGAAAGCGCGCCCAACCTGCCGCCCGGCGACGAGGACAAGATGAAGGAGCGCATGCAGACGATCTCCGAGCGCTGGCGCGCACACGGTTTCGACCTCGACATGGCGGGGCTCGTCTACCTCGGAGGGCGCAACGAGGCGGCTCCCTACCTGAGCGACCGTGGCTGGGCGCTGAACGGCGCCAGCATCCGGGAGCTGTTCGACGCCAACGGACTTCCGCCGCTCGAGGATGACGACATGCGCATGGGTGACTTGCTCTACGTCAGCGGCACCCATGAGTAAGGGACGCACCGACGGCGACACCTGGGGACCGGCATCCAGCGTGGGAGCGACCGCGACCATGGTCGCGGCATCCCGTGCGCTGGCGTCGCAGGGACCCGACGCGCTGCTCGACGATCCGCTGGCCGATCCGCTGGTCCGCGCCGTGGGACTGGACCCCTTCGTCCGCATCATCGACGGCGAGATCGACTTCGAGGATGACCCGCTGCTGAATCGCAAGGCGAGGACCGAGCAGATCGCAGTGCGCACCAGGTTCTTCGACGACTTCTTCACCGGCGCCGCCGAAGACGGTGTGCGGCAGGCCGTGATCCTGGCTTCCGGTCTCGACACCAGGGCCTACCGGTTGCGGTGGCCGGCGGGCACGGTGGTCTATGAGATCGACCAGCCACAGGTCATTGCGTTCAAGACCAACACGCTGGCCGGCCTCGGCGCCGCCCCGACCGCCGATCGCCGTGCGATCGCCATCGACCTGCGAGACGACTGGCCCGCGGCGTTGCGGGAGGCCGGATTTGACGTCGCGCAGCCGACGGCATGGAGCGCGGAAGGGCTGCTGCCCTACCTGCCGCCCGAGGCTCAGGACCGATTGTTCGACCACATCAGCGCGCTCAGCGCGCCCGGCAGCCGGCTGGCTACCGAGCACGTGCCCGACCCGAACGCGTTTTCCGATGAGCGCATGCAGCGGATCAGCGAGCGTTGGCGGCGCGCCGGGTTCGACCTCGACGCGGCCGACCTGTTCTATCGGGGCGAGCGCAGCGTCGTCGTCGACTACCTGACCGGCCACGGCTGGCGGGTGACGCCGCATCCCGCCAGGGAGTTGTACGCCCGCAACGGGTTTGAATTCCCCGAGGACGAGATGGCGGCCACCTTCGGCGACATGAGCTATGTCGCCGCAATCCTCGGGTAGCGCCCTGGCTAGGGTTTCCCCATGACACGCGCCCACGACGACGAATGGGATCTGGCCTCCAGCGTGGGCGTGACCGCGACGATGGTAGCGGCCGGGCGCGCGATTGCGACGAGGGATCCCAATGGCCTGATCAACGATCCGTTCGCGGAGCCGCTGGTGCGCGCGGTCGGGGTGGATTTCTTCACCAAGATGATGGACGGCGAGCTCGACCTCGAAGCGATCGAGAACATGACGCCGGTGCGCATGCAGGCGATGACCGACGGAATGGCGGTGCGTACCAAGTACTTCGACGACTACTTCGTCCAAAACATGGGGCGCACGGGCACCGGGGTGCGGCAAGCGGTGATCCTGGCATCTGGACTGGACTCGCGCGCCTACCGGTTGCCATGGCCGGACGGCACGGTCGTCTATGAACTCGATCAGCCGCAGGTCATCGAGTTCAAGACAACCACTCTGGCCGGTATCGGCGCCGAACCCACCGCCACCCGCCGAACCGTGCCCGTCGACTTGCGTCAAGACTGGCCAGCGGCATTGAAGGCGGCGGGACTGGATCCCGCGGCACCGACCGCGTGGTTGGCCGAGGGCCTGCTGATCTACCTGCCGCCGGAGGCCCAAGACCGGTTGTTCGACAACATCACCGCGCTCAGCGTGCCCGGTAGCACCATCGCCACCGAATTCGTTCCCGGCATCATCGATTTCGACGCCGACCGGGTTCGGGAGATGTCCGGGGCCTTCCGCGACCACGGCATCGACATCGACATGGCGTCGCTGGTCTATGCCGGCGACCGCAACCACGTCGTCGACTACCTGGGCACCAAGGGGTGGGATGTCGAGGGAGTGACGCGGACGGAACTGTTCGAGCGCCACGGCATCGAGGTGCCCGCCCCGGAACACGACGATCCGCTGGGCGAGATCATCTTCATCAGCGGCAGGCTTGCCGGCTGAGGGCCGGTTACAGGCGCGGGTTGCCCAGCCACAGCACGCTGGCGCCGCTCAGCGTGTGCTCGATGTTGTCCAGGATCCCCGCAATCGAGCGGCCCAGCAGGGCCCCCACCGCATCCGGCAGCGACGCGGCGGCCGGTTGCGACGAGGCGCGCGGCCGCACCATGTCCAGCAGCGAGGAGCTCGGATAGCTGGCGATGCGGATGTCGGCGTCCTCGTCCAGGCCAGCCAGGATCTTGGCTCGACGCACCGCGGTGCGAAAACCGCCGAGTTCGTCGACCAGGCCCCGCGCCAGCGCATCGGCGCCGGTCCAGACCCGTCCCCGGGCGACGTCATCCACGGCTTCGGTACTCAACTTGCGGCCGTCGGCGGCCCGTTCCACGAAGTCGGTGTAGAACAGGTCCGCCTCGGCCTCTCGACGGGCCCGCTGCTCCGGCGTGAACGGCGCGTCGATCGACCAGGCATCGGCATTGGCGTTGGTGCGCACGGTGTCCGACCCGACTCCCAGCCGGCCCTTCAGATCACGAACCACCAGCTTTCCCGTGATCACACCGATCGAGCCGGTGATCGTGCCCGGATTGGCCACGATCGCGTCGGCGGCCATCGAGACGTAGTAGCCGCCCGAGGCGGCGACCCCACCCATCGACGCCACCACCGGCTTGCCGCGTTCGCGGGCCCTTTGCACCTCACGCCAGATGGTCTCCGATGCGGTGACCGAACCTCCGGGGCTGTCCACCCGCAGCACGATCGCCGACACCGCATCGTCGGCAGCGGCCGCCCGCAACGCGGCCGCGATGGTGTCACCGCCGACGGGCGACGGGCCGAGCGGCAGGAATTGGGGGCCACCGCGCCCGTTGACGATCGCGCCGTCGAGGGTGATCACGGCGATCGTCGGCTTGGACCGGCGGCCGGGAACCGATGGCACGGGTGGGGCCAGTCGCGACCGGGCCGCGCCGGCGTAGCGCGCCAAGTAGAGCCGGGGAGGGGCGTCAACGTCCGGATCCGAAACATCCTCCACACCAACCATTTCCGCTATACGGGCATAGGCTTCGTCGCGGAATCCGATCCGGTCCACCAGGCCGGAGGCCACCGCGTCATCGCGCAGTAGCGGGGCCTGGTCCGCCCACTTGTCGAGCGCACCCGGATCGACCTTGCGCGACTCGGCGACCGCCTGCCACACCTGTTCTTGCAGGCTTTCCAGCATCCGGGTCACGGCCTCGCGGTGGGCGTCGGTGAAGCCACCCTCGGTGAAAAGGTTTGCCGCCGACTTGTATTCGCCGCGCGCGACGAACTGGGCTTCGATGCCCGCCTTGTCGAGCGCGTCGCGCAGGAACATCGCGTTGCTGGCGAAGCCGATCAGCCCGAGGCTTCCCGAGGGCTGCATCCAGACCTCGCCGAAGGCCGAAGCCAGGTAATACGACATCGTGCCCGGATACGTCTCGGCCCAGGCCAGCGACGGTTTGACGGCGCTGAAGGCCGCGATGGCCTCGCGCAGCTCCTGGACGGCCGCCGGCGGCGACGCCCGAAGCTGCACGTGAGCGATCAGCCCGGCGACCCGCGGGTCCTCGGCGGCACGGTGGATCGCGGCGACGGTGTCGCGCAGCACCATGGGTCGGCCGCCGGTGATGATCGCCAGCGGGTCGAAGCCCGTCGTCTCCGGCGGCACGGAGCGCAGGTCGAACTCCAGCACGCAGCCGTTGGGCACGCCGTGGTGGCGGGCGGTATCGACGCGGTTGACCAGGCCGCGCACGTCATCGACGCCGGGAAGAGAGGGCAGAAAACCAAACATGTTCGCAGCCTACCGATCGGCCACCGTACGGTTGACGGGTGAGGTTCTCCATCGCCATCCCCCAACTCGACTCCGATACCTTCGACACCCCCGGCCTTCGCTCCTACCTTGCCCGCGCCGAGGAGCTCGGGTTCGAGGGAGGCTGGGTGCTCGAGCAGACCGTCGGCGAAGCACCGCTGCTGGCACCGCTGGAGCTGCTGGCGTATTGCGCCGCGTGCACCGAGCGACTGCGCCTGGGGGTCGCCGTGCTGGTGTCCTCGTTGCACGATCCGCTTCAGTTGGCCTCGTCCGTGACGGCGGTCGACCGGCTCAGCCACGGACGGCTGGACGTCGGCGTGGGAGCCGGCGGCGGCTTCCGGAGCTTCGCCGCCTTCGGCGTCGAGAAGGCCACCTACATCTCGTATTTCACCGAGGGCCTGGAACTCATGAAGGCGGCCTGGTCCGACGAACCCAGGGTGACGTTCCACGGCCGGTTCCGTGACGTCGACGGCCTTCCCGTCCAGCCCAAGCCGGTGCAGCGGCCGCATCCGCCGATCTGGTTCGGCGGCCTCGCTCCCAAGGCTCTGGCCCGGGCGGTGCGACACGGTGACTCGTTTTTGGGCGCGGGCTCGTCGACCACCGAAGCGTTCGCCGGAGCCGTCACCGTTGTGCGCCGTGAACTCGACGAACAGCAAAAGGATCCCGCACACTTCACCATTGGCAAGCGAGTCTATCTGACGATCGACGACGACGCGGCGCGGGCCCGCGAGCGGGTGCTCGGCGGGCTGCGGCGAATCTACGGCGAAATGCCCGGCATCGACTCGGTTCCGGTGTCGGGCACACCCGACGATGTCGCCCGCGGACTACGCGAGGTGATCGACGCCGGGGCGCAGATGCTGCTGCTCAATCCCGTGGGCGCCGACGTCAACGAGAACCGTGAGCAGATGGAACGCCTTGCCGCAGAGGTGATTCCGCAGCTGGGTTAGGCTAGGTCCATGGTTCTCAAGGTCACCGTCTCGCCGGATTCGGTTGGCGGCAGCGTCGACGAGGGTTACGGCAAGGTCGCCGACGCATTTCGCGCCAACTTCACCGGCGGGCGTGAAATCGGCGCCGCGCTCGCCGTCTACCGCGGCGGCGTCAAAGTCGTCGACCTGTGGGGTGGCTACCGTAACGGCCTCACCAAGGAGCCGTGGCAGCGCGACACGATGGTTAACATGTTTTCGACAACGAAAGGCGTTGCGGCCCTTGTTGTCGCGGCGGCGGTGTCGCGGGGGCTGTTCGCCTACGACGCGAGAGTGGCCGACTACTGGCCCGAATTCGCCGAAGCCGGCAAGGGCGACGTAACCGTCCGACAAGTGCTGGGCCATCAGGCCGGGCTGTGCGCTCTGAAACCGGCACCGACCGTGCACGATGTCGCCGACCAGGCCAGGCTGTCGGCGATCCTCGCCGCCCAGAAGCCGGCGTGGCCACCGGGCACCCGGCACGGGTATCACGCAATCACGCTCGGCTGGTACGAATCCGAACTCATACGCCGCACCGATCCCAACGGCCGCTCACTGGGCCGGTTCCTCGCCGATGAGCTCGCCGGACCGCTGGGGCTGGATCTGCATATCGGACTGCCGGAGTCGGTGCCGCGCGAGCGAGTGGCGCATACGCATAACTCGGCACGCGCGGAGTCCCTGCTGCACCTCGGCGTCATGCCGCCCGGCTTCGTCGCCGCGTCGTTGAACCCGGTCGGTCTAACCGCTCGCACCGTCTCCATTCCGCGTGACGCCATCGCCTGGGACGGCGACTACAACCGTGACGACGTGCGCGCCGTTGAGATTCCGTCGGCGAACGGGATAGGAACGGCCGCTGCGGTCGCGCAGCTTTACGGCGCCGCTGCCACCGGGAACCCTGCGCTGGGTCTGTCAGCAACCGTCCTCGACGAGCTCGCGGCGCCGTCCACCCCACCAAGCGGCGGGTTGCGGGACAAGGTTATGCACGTCGACGTGGCGTATTCACTGGGATTATGCAAGCCGGTGCCACATTTTCGGTTCGGGTCTTCCGACAAGGCTTTCGGCACACCGGGTTTCGGCGGGTCGTTCGGATTCGCCGACCCGGACACCGGGACCGGGTTCGCCTATACAATGAGCCGGCTGGGCTTTCACCTGTGGAGCGATCCGCGGGAAATCGCGCTGCGTCAGGCGCTATTCCGTGACGTGCTCGGCGCGCGCCCACAGACATAGCGAGCGCTCGCGAGCCCTACAGTTCAGTCGCCGTGCCGCCGGCTCCGGTGATCTTCTCGCGGGCGCTGCCGCTGAACTTGTGCGCGGACACCTCGACCTTGACGGTCAGCTCACCGTCGCCGAGGACCTTGACCAAAGAGTTCTTGCGGACCGCGCCCTTGGCCACCAGGTCGTCCACCCCGACGGCACCGCCGTTGGGGAACAGCCGGTTGATGTCGCCGACGTTGACGATCTCGTATTCGGTGCGGAACCGATTCCGGAACCCCTTGAGCTTGGGCAGCCGCATGTGAATCGGCATCTGCCCGCCCTCGAACCTCACCGGCACCTGCTTGCGCGCCCCGGTGCCCTTGGTGCCACGGCCGGCGGTCTTGCCCTTGGAACCGTCACCGCGACCTACGCGGGTGCGCGGGGTTTTCGACCCACGCGCGGGCTTCAAATCGTGCAGCTTGAGTGTCATTGGGCCGTACCTCCAGATTCGGCGGGCTCAACCTCGACCAGGTGGCTCACGACCGCGATCAGGCCGCGGGTCTGTGGGTTGTCCTCGCGGATCACCGAATGGCGAATCCGTCGCAGACCTAGGGTGCGCAGGCTCTGGCGCTGTTTCCAGCGGGCTCCGATCGTGCTGCGCACCTGGGTGATCTTCAGCTGACTCATGGCTGTGCCGTTCCCTCCCGGACCGCGGCCCCCGCGGGCAGGCTGGCGACCGCTTCATGCTCGCGTCGCGCCTTCAGCATCCCGGCCGGGGCGACGTCCTCGATCGGCAGGCCGCGGCGAGCCGCCACCTCCTCGGGCCGCTGCAGGAGCTTGAGCGCGGCGACGGTGGCGTGCACCACGTTGATCGCGTTGTCACTGCCCAGCGACTTGGCCAGGATGTCGTGCACCCCAGCGCATTCCAGCACCGCGCGGGCCGCACCGCCGGCGATCACACCGGTGCCCGGACTGGCGGGGCGCAACAGCACCACGCCGGCGGCCGCCTCACCCTGCACCGGGTGCGTGACGGTGCCGCCGATCAACGGAACCCGGAAGAAGCCCTTGCGCGCCTCCTCCACACCCTTGGCGATCGCGGCCGGCACCTCCTTGGCCTTGCCGTAGCCGACACCGACCATGCCGTTGCCGTCACCCACGATGACCAAGGCGGTGAAGCTGAATCGCCGACCACCCTTGACCACCTTGGAGACGCGGTTGATCGCTACGACCCGTTCCAGGTAGTTGCTCTTCTCGCCGTCGCGGTCGCGACCCCGGCCACTGTCGCGCCGGCCGCGGCTATCGCGGCTATCGCGGCTATCGCGGTTGTCACCGCGCGCGTCGCGGCTATCGCCGCGGGCCTCGGGGCCGCCAGCCGACTGCTCCGCCATTATGCGGTCCTTCCAGTTGTCATCAGAAATTCAGTCCGTTCTCGCGTGCGGCGTCGGCCAGTGCCGCGATCCGTCCGCCGTAGGTGTATCCGCCGCGGTCGAACACCACGCTGTCAATGCCAGCGGCCTTGGCGCGCTCGGCGATCAATTGGCCCACCCGCACGCTGCGGGCTTTCTTGTCGCCCTCCAGGCCGCGCACGTCGGCCTCGATAGACGACGCGGCGGCCACCGTGGTGCCGTTCTCGTCATTGACCAGTTGCACGTGAATGTGCCGCGCGGACCGGTGCACCACCAGCCGCGGGCGTTGCGGGGTGCCCGTGATCTTCTTGCGCAGCCGCGCGTGCCTACGCAGCCGAGAGACTCGGCGAGTGGCGGATACGCTCTGCCCCAACGGCTTTCGCGCGGTGGTGTCAGCCTTTGATTGCGCCATGACTACTTACCTGTCTTTCCGACCTTGCGGCGGATCTGCTCGCCCTCGTAGCGCACGCCCTTGCCCTTGTAAGGGTCCGGGCGGCGCAGGCGGCGGATGTTCGCCGAGATCTGACCGACCTTCTGCTTGTCGATCCCGGTGATGGTGAACTTCGTCGGCGACTGCACCGCGAACGTGATGCCCTCGGGGGCCTCGATCACCACCGGGTGGCTGTATCCCAGCGCGAACTCCAGATTGGAGCCCTTGAGCTGGACGCGGTAGCCGACCCCGAAGATCTCCATCTTGGTGGTGTAACCCTCCGTCACACCGGTGACCAGATTGGACACCAGGGTGCGCGACAGCCCGTGCAGCGAGCGGTTGTGCCGCTCGTCGTCGGGACGGGTGACCACAATGGCACCGTCCTCGTTGCGCGCCACCGTAATCGGCTCGGCGACAGTCAGATTCAGGGTGCCCTTGGGCCCCTTCACCGAGACGTTCTGGCCCTCGATCGTTACGTCGACTCCGGCGGGAACCGGAACCGGCTGCTTACCAATGCGCGACATGGCTTTTCCTCAACCCCTCACCACACGTATGCGAGGACTTCGCCGCCCACGCCCTGTCTGGCTGCCTGACGGTCGGTGAGCAGGCCCGAGGATGTCGAGATGATCGCCACGCCCAGGCCGCCGAGCACGCGCGGCAGGTTGGTGGATTTCGCGTACACCCGGAGCCCCGGCTTGGACACCCGGCGCAGGCCGGCGATGCTGCGCTCGCGGCTCGGCCCGTACTTGAGCTGGACGACCAGCGCCTTGCCGACCCGAGCGTCTTCGGTCCGGTAGTCGCTGATGTACCCCTCGTTCTTGAGGATTTCGGCGATGTTGGCCTTGAGCTTGGAGTGCGGCAGGCTCACCTCGTCGTGATACGCCGAGTTGGCGTTGCGCAGACGTGTCAAGAAGTCCGCGATCGGGTCCGTCATCGTCATAGTGTTTTAGTCCTGTGTCCCGTCACCAGCTGCTCTTCTGCACACCGGGCAGCTCACCCGCGTGGGCCATCTCGCGCAGGCAGATCCTGCACAGGCCGAACTTGCGGTAGACCGCACGCGGGCGTCCACACTTGCTGCACCGTGTGTAGGCGCGAACCGCGAAGCGTGGTTTGCGGTTCGCCTTGTTGATCAGTGCCTTTTTTGCCATCTACTTAGTTCTCCTTGAACGGAAAGCCGAGGGCCCGCAACAGCGCTCGCCCTTCGTCGTCGGTCGTCGCCGAGGTGACGACGTTGATGTCCATGCCCCGGACCCGGTCGATCTTGTCCACGTCGATCTCGTGGAACACCGACTGCTCGGCCAGTCCGAACGTGTAGTTGCCGATGCCGTCGAACTGCTTAGGGGAGAGCCCGCGGAAGTCGCGAATACGCGGCAGCGCGATCGACGTGAGCCGGTCGAGGAACTCCCACATCCGGTCGCCGCGCAGGGTCACCCGGACGCCGATGGGCATGCCCTCGCGGAGCTTGAACTGGGCGATGGACTTCCGCGCCTTGCGGATTTCGGGCCGCTGCCCGGTGATCAGCGCCAGATCGTTGACCGCGCCGTTGATGAGCTTGGCGTCGCGGGCCGCCTCGCCGACGCCCATGTTGACGACGACCTTGGTCACGGTCGGGATCTGCATGACGTTGCCGTAGCCGAACTGCTTGAACAACTCATCCCGAATCTCGTTGCGGTAGCGCTCCTTCAGGCGCGGCTGAACCTTCTCTGCAGTAGTCATCAGACGTCCTTGCCATTGCGCTTGGAGATGCGGACCCGCTTGCCGGTCTCGTCGTCTACCCGGTAGCCGATTCGCGTGGGCTTGCCGTCCGAGTCGACGACCATCACGTTGGAGACGTGAATCGGGGCTTCCTGGGTGACGATCCCGCCCGAGCGAGCTCCGCGCTGAGTGGTGGAAACGGGGGTGTGCTTCTTGATCCGGTTGACGCCCTCGACCAGCACCCGGTTGCGATCCGGGTACGCCTGCAGCACCTTGCCCTTGGCGCCCTTGTCCTTGCCGGCGATGACCAGGACGGTATCGCCCTTGCGGACCTTCATCTACAACACCTCCGGGGCCAGCGAGATGATCTTCATGAATCGCTTCTCGCGCAGTTCGCGGCCGACCGGCCCAAAAATGCGCGTCCCGCGCGGGTCGTTGTCGGGCTTGATGATCACCGCGGCGTTCTCGTCGAACTTGATGTAGCTGCCGTCGGGACGCTTGCGCTCCTTGACGGTGCGCACCACGACGGCCTTGACGACTTCCCCACGCTTGACGCTGCCGCCGGGAATGGCGTCCTTGACGGTGGCGACGATGATGTCACCGATGCCGGCGTAGCGTCGCGACGAACCGCCGAGCACCCGGATGCACAAGATCTCCTTGGCGCCGGTGTTGTCGGCGACCTTCAGCCGCGATTCCTGCTGAATCACTCGATCTCC
>Ga0310914_10000240_pt1 | contig 30031 bp, 25 predicted proteins | sample GREbulkMGAN108_FD_203450 | JGI IMG/M metagenome (GOLD analysis project Ga0310914, IMG submission 203450) | Lab enrichment of tropical soil microbial communities from Luquillo Experimental Forest, Puerto Rico - GRE.bulkMG.AN108 | ecosystem: Environmental > Terrestrial > Soil > Tropical forest >... | reverse complement strand
AGAGGCATGTGGTATGGATTATTTTCTTCAACACCCATTCTTCCGATGAGTTGGTGGTGGGAATATTTTGATGACCGTGGAACAGATGTCTATTTAAATAGAATAAAAATTATTTCAGAGGAGATGTTAGCTGCAGGTAAGGGATCATTTGAAAAAGTGAACGCGAAAACAACAGATTCCGCAACAGAAATATTTGCCGTTGCTTGTGGAAATAAAGTTTTTGTGTATGCGTATAACCATTCGGCAACAGATAAAAAAGTATCCTTGCAGATACCGCTGAAAAGCCCGGCAGAATTGAGTTATAAAATATTCGACTGTGAACCGGGTGTTTATTCCAAAGCAAAAAAAATAAAAGTAACATCTGCAGATATGAAGTTGAGAAAAATATTGCTTCATGCCAACGCAGATGTTGTTTTAATAATAAGCAAAGCCGAATAATAAACGAATCATCTATAATTATTAAAAATGAAAATCTTTCAACTTTCAATTGCTCTTTATACAATATTCTTCAGTGCTAATGTATTGGCACAAGATAATATTTCGTGGTGGTTAACCACTACAGATAAGTCTGCATTGCTTTCAAAACAAGCCGAATTAAAGGCGGGTAGTATTGCAAATAATAATTATGCAATTATTGCGATTGATACTACAAAAAAATACCAAAGCATTGATGGCTTTGGATTTGCATTAACCGGTGGAAGTGCCCAACACATCATGCATATAACCCCTGAGAACAGAAAGAAGCTATTGCATGAATTATTTGCAACCGATGGAAGCGGCATTGGTATTAGTTATTTGCGGTTGAGTATTGGTGCATCAGATTTAAACGATCATGTTTTTTCTTATGATGATTTGCCTGAAGGAGAAACAGATATTCATCTTAATAAATTTGATTTGAATCAGGATAAATTGGATGTAATTCCGGCAATGAAAGAAATTTTAGCCATCAATCCTTCTATTAAAATATTAGGTTCCCCGTGGTCTGCGCCGGCATGGATGAAAACAAACAACAACATTCAGGGCGGTAAATTAAAAGAAGAATATTATGCGGTGTATGCAAAATATTTTTTGAAATATATCACAGAGATGAAGAAAAACGGAATCACAATAGATGCCATCACTTTGCAAAACGAACCATTTAATGATGGCAACACACCAAGTATGCAAATGTTTGCTAAAGAGCAGGCTTTGTTTATAAAAAAATATGTTGGTCCTCTGTTTAAAGCAAATGGAATCAAAACAAAAATTGTTTTATACGATCATAATTGCGATGCGCCGGAATATCCTATTTCTGTTTTAACGGATTCTGCCGCCAGGCAATATGTTGATGGTTCCGGCTTTCATTTATATGCCGGTTCTATCAATGCATTAACGAAAGTGCACAATGCTTTCCCTGATAAAAATTTATATTTTACAGAGATGATGGTTACCAATCGCAATGGTTTCAATATTGCAAACCCCATTGACCGGATTTTGATAGGAGCTGTAAGAAACTGGAGTAAGAATGTTATTTTATGGAACCTTGCTGCAGATTCAAATAACAAACCGCATACGGATAATGGGGGTTGTGCCATGTGCCAGGGTGCTATAACTATTGATGGAGATATTGTGGAAAGAAATAGTGCTTATTATGTAATTGCACATGCATCTGAATTTGTTCCGCTTGGTTCTGTGCATGTTGAAAGTTCAGCAGTAGAACCACTTTCGAATATTGCATTCAAAACCCCGAACGGAAAAATCATAGTGATAGTTGCCAACAAAACAACAACCAATCAATCATTCAATATTTCTATCGGTAATAGAATGGCTCAATCAGCATTGCCTGCAGGTGCTGTTGCAACTTATGTTTGGTAATCTATCATTCTTTAAAAATATTTTTTATGAAATCGAAATACTTATTTTTTTGTTTTGCATTTTTATTTGTTGTTGCAATACATGCTCAAAATAAAAATGCACTTCGTGTTAAAACAGAATATGGAATTGTTGAAGGAACAGTTGAGCAATCAGGTGTGTACGCTTTTAAAGGTATTCCTTATGCGGCAGCTCCTACGGGAGATTTGAGATGGAGAGAACCACAACCTCCTGCAAAATGGACAGGCATAAAACAAGCGAAGGCATTTGGCCCAAAACCAATGCAATTACCAATTTACAGCGATATGCAATTTCGTTCATCCGGCATGAGTGAAGATTGTTTGTACCTGAATGTTTGGTCTCCTTCAGATTATCAAACGTCGAAACTTCCAGTACTTGTATATTTTCATGGCGGTGGATTATCTGCCGGTGATGGTTCTGAAAAACGATACGACGGAGCAGCTATGGCTGCTAAGGGAATTGTAATGGTTACCCTCAATTACAGGTTAGGAATATTTGGTTTTTTTGCACATCCTGAGTTAACTAAAGAATCTGTCCATCATGCATCCGGCAACTATGGATTTTTAGATCAACATGCTGCATTAGTTTGGGTTAAAAAAAATATTGCTGCCTTTGGTGGTGATCCTGATAAAGTAACTATCGCAGGGCAATCTGCAGGTTCAAGATCTGTAAGTACTCAAATGGCATCGCCACTTTCGAAAAATTTATTTCGTGCGGCAATAGGGGAAAGTGGTTCTATGTTTGCAACCGGTAAGAATCCAACATTAGCTGAAGCGGAACAAAAAGGTATTGCATTCGTTTCTGTTGCCAATGCGGAAAATGTAGCTTCATTAAGAAAAATAAGTGCTGAAAAATTATTAGAAATTGTTGCTAAAGAAAAATCATTTCGTTTCGGTGCTATTATTGATGGCTATTTTTCACCTGCATCTCCTGGTGAAATCTATGGTACAGGCTTACAGGCAGATGTGCCTTTGCTTGCAGGATGGAATTCTGCTGAAATAAGCTACACATCTGTTTTAGGAAAAGATGCGCCAACGGTAGAGAACTATCGTAATGCCGTAAAAAAATTATATGGAGACCAGGCAGAAGATTTTCTGAAACATTATCCTGTTGCAACAGATAATGATGTAATGAAAGCAGCTACTGATATAGCGAGTGACAGATTTAACGGTTATGATACCTGGAAATGGATTGACCTGCATGGCAAAACAAGCGGTAAACCTGTTTACCGTTATTTATATACACAGTTGTTGCCACTCGATGATAGTACAAATATTCCCGCTTATCGAGGTGCGCCGCATTCAGCAGAAATAGAATACGCACTTGGTACATTACCTATATCTACTGCTCATAGATGGAATGCAGATGATTACAAAGTGTCTGAAATAATGAATGCATATTTTGTAAACTTCGTAAAAAACACAAATCCCAATGGGGATGGATTACCTGTTTGGTATGGCTTGCAAAGCAGTATTCCTAAAGTAATGGTGATTGATAAAAATGCTCATTCTGAACCGGAAAAAAATCTCAAAAGATACCTGTTTTTAGATCAGTACTATAATCATGAATAGATTACTGTAAATTGGTTTGATCTTTCTGTAATTAGAAATTATTTTCAGTAATATGCATAGAAATAATTTTTTTCGAATGATAATTATACTCATTATTATGATGTTGATGAGTGGGAGTTATTTGATTTGCAAACCGATCCGATGGAAATGAAAAATGTGTACAACGATACACGGTACTGTCCGGCTATAAAAGAATTACATCAACGATTGGTTGCACTAATGAATTATTACTACGATAGCGATACACTGGCACAATCGTTTATTAGAAATTCTGCACTCCAATCTCATTAAGCAATACCATATTAAAACAATTTCAATCGAATTGAATCTCTGCTATTTGCTAGCCTTATTTTGGAGTAGTGGTTAAAAAAATAAATACATTTAGTAGGATTATGATATGTTACAAGTCAATTAGTAGTTTCTTTGTGTTGAATAAATTTTTGAATATTATTTATTGAAGCAACCAATTTTATTGTAAACTGGATTTATGAAACAATTATTACTTCTCTTATTTTTTGTACAAGCGCTATCAGGAATAGCGCAACAGCAATATGCGATAGAAAAAAATATACACTACTATCCAGATTCAGTCGGTCAGAAGAATGAATATCTTTCTTCACAATGTACATTGGATATATATTATCCTAAAGGAGCAAAAAATTTTGCTACGATTATTTGGTTTCACGGAGGTGGTATCACTACAGGAAGTAAGGAGATACCAAAAGCATTAATGGATAAAGGATTTGCAGTAGTTGGTGTTGGATACAGGCTTTCGCCTAAAGTAACAGCACCAAAATATATTGAAGATGCAGCAGCAGCAGTAGCTTGGGTATTTCAACATATAAATAATTATGGAGGTAATGCCAATCTTATTTTTATTTCAGGTCATTCAGCCGGAGGCTATTTGGGAATGATGATTGCACTCGATAAAAAATATCTGAACAAATACAATATTGATGCAAATAATATTGCCGCACTTATTCCTTTTAGTGGGCAAGCGATTACTCATTTCACTATTAGAAATGAAAGAGGTATTAAAGCTACTCAACCTATAATAGATGAATATGCCCCGCTTTATCATGTACGTGCAGATGCTCCGCCAATATTGCTAATTACAGGAGATCGTGAAAAGGAACTTCTTGGTAGATATGAAGAAAATGCTTATTTCTTAAGAATGATGAAATTAACGGGAAATTTACACACCAATCTTTATGAGTTACAGGGGTTTAATCATGAGAATATGCCGGAGCCGGCTTTCCCGTTGTTGGTAAAAGAAGTGGCTAACACAACAAAAGAAATTTTAGGAAAGAAATAAATTATAATTGAAGAATTGTAAATAACTACAAGAATATTTGCTTGCAAATTCAAGTATTATATTGCTAGGTAAGTGATTTGGCAGAAACTTAAAATCTAAGCCCTAACAGGTATAGTTAATATTTTGATAATTACGAATTGTAATAAAGGCAATCACTAATTAGGCTCTATTCCACCTTTTCGCTAAAAATGGGTATATTTTTTTATTTATATAATTTTAATGAAGAATGATTTTGCTAATAAAAGCCTGTTTCTGCTGTAGTGGCTTTAAATGATGTGAGTTTTGGATAATCAGCTTTCTAAAAAAAGTAAATAAAAGAGATAAGAAATATTTTGCGTTAATGAACTATGTATTTTATAACTATTTTCTTATCTCCAACTCACGTTTAATAATAATAAGTTTAATGGCAAGATTAATTTAAAATGCCGGACTGATATGTTTTTTGATTTTATTTGCCAATTATTTTTAATCAAAAAAAATGTATGAAGTTTTCAAACATTCAAAAAATTTTACTTTTTGCTTCAGGCTTATGGTTTTTTGGCGAGGGCTTGTTCGGCCCGCTTTTCGCTGTTTATGCAGAAAAGGTTGGTGGAGATTTGTTAGATATAACCTGGGCTTGGTCTGTTTACTCTATTGCATTGGGGCTGTTATATTTTTTCAACGGAAAAGTGTTAGCGAAATCGAAGTATAAAGAAGAAGTGATGGTTTTTGGATATTTTTTAAATACTGTATTTACATTTTCTTATTTGTTAGTTCATAACAGCACACAATTATTTATTGTACAGATCGGATTGGCAATTGCAGAGTCTTTAAGTACGCCTACCTGGGATTCTATATTTGCAAAAGAATTAGAAGATCCCGGAGACTCGCTACTGTGGGGCATTGCAGGCGGCCAATCACATTTTGTTACCGGCATTGCTATTGCAATTGGAGGGTTAATTACCTATTATATTTCATTTGAGGCACTGTTTGTAATTATGGGCCTTATTCAGGCTGCTGCTACCATCATTCAATCAAAAATCCTTTTCTTCAAAAGAAAAAATATTTTGTAGAATTTAAAACAAATGAAATGCTTATAAGATTATATTGCTGCCGGTAAATAATCTTTAAGGGCAATCAATGCCATCATATTCTTTTTTTCTGAACGGATGAATATTGAGCATTATATAACCGCCTCCATTATAGGTTTGGGTATGTACTTTAAACCATTTGTAAAAATCGAGGCTATGAAACCCAATCAACAACGGCCCCAACTTAGCGGCCCCGCCTACCCATATTTGCCCTTGTGTGTTGTATTGAACAGGTAAATACAAACCGAATTTATTTGTTTCCCATCTGGGCGTAATGGTAAGCAAATTAATTTCTCTTGTTCTAAGTTTTGCAGTAGGATCGGTAGAATAAAAATTAATATTTAATTGCCCGTTTATATAAAAATGGTTTCCCAGATTTTTATCAACGGAAACGGTTAGCCTGGTTGGATTTGAGATAGTAAAAGGTGATGATAAAGAATCTAAAGTATTAAAATAATTGGCTAAAGTATCTCTTACTGCAGAAAGAGAATTGGCGTTATTTAAATTATTAATCAATGATGTGTCCGACGTGGTAAATTTGGGATTGCCTGCATAAAAAGAGCCATTTATCGGGCGGTATTTATTCTTACCGATATCCAATATACTTATACCTATTTTCCAATCATAATTTTCTGAAGTAAGTGCATCATCATCGTATGGTCTTTCATTCTTGAAAAGATACTCGGCACCAATATTTAAATTAAAGCCCGATTTTGTATCCTTTAAAAATGCCTTTGTATTTCCTGCAACCGATTTATAGTCGCTTAGTGAATCGTAATTAGAGGAGTATTCGGCAAGTGCAGAGCCTCCGGTAAGAATATAAAAATTATTGTTGTTGTTATCTTTTTCTTCAAGATAAGTTGCATGAACCACATTTGCATGGGCACCTGATATTCCTCTGGTATAAGCTATTGTGGCCCCTGCGGTTAATCTGGTGTTATATGTTTGTTTTAAAATCCTGGAGTAATTAAAATTTATTTCAACCCAGCCGCTATGTGTCCCGAATCCTTGTAAAAAATTTTCTACTTTATTTTCATAAAGAAAACTTTGTGTTGAACTTAGGGAGTCTTTATAAACAAATGGCATTATTTTAGAATTAATGAATGCCCTGCCTCTTATCCCAAATGCCAATGCAGATTTTTGATCCAGTTTTATTCTTGCATTAAAAAGTGTAATATCGAGATTGCCATGAAAAAATCGTGATCTGTTGCCATTGGTGAATTCTGTATATGCATTTGTATAGTTAAGTAAAGAGCCATCGTTAATAGTTCCTAAGGTTTGGCTGTTTACTTCCTGTACGGAGAAAATAGTTAGGTCCCATTTATATGCTGAGTTCACTGTAGATGCCGGGTTAACATACATGGAAGATACGCCGGCATACGGCGAACCATTAATGGCATGATAGCTTTGCGGATAAGCAGCAATCGTTATTAAACAAAAAATAACCGATGCAGGTAATTTTTTTAAAAACCGAATTGATTTCATTAATTGCAATATCTTATAAAAACCGAACTGCTGATTTGTAAATAATTCACAAATCAGCAGTTCGAATTTATACTAAATACAAATCAGTCAGAATTATAATTTTTCTCCGTGTTGGCTCCAGTCTAAACCTTCTTTCTCTTCATCTGCTGTTACGCGAAGCGGAGTAATCATATCTGTTATTTTAAGCAGAAGATAAGATCCGAAAAATGCAAATAGAGATACACCTACAATTGCCATTAAATGCGTTAAAAATAGTTTTGTTTCACCAAAAAATAACCCATTGGTTGTAACGGCACTGTTAATGCTTTTGTGTGCAAAAACAGCAGTCAATATCATTCCGGAAATGCCCCCTACACCATGGCAAGGAAATACATCCAGTGTATCGTCTAACGAAGTTTTGGTTCTCCATTCAACCATTAGATTACTAACAATACTACTTACAATTCCTATGGTTAAGGAGTGCGGAATACTTACAAATCCTGCTGCAGGCGTAATTGCAACCAACCCCACAACAGCACCTATGCATGTACCCATTGCACTTGGTTTGCGGCCGCGGACTGCATCGAAAATTACCCATGAAAAAGCGGCGGCAGCAGAAGCAGATGTTGTAGTTGCCAATGCAGTTGCAGCTAAATCGTTTGCTCCAAAAGCAGAGCCGGCATTAAAACCCAGCCATCCAAACCAAAGCAAACCTGTGCCGAGCATTACATAAGTAATTCTTGCGGGGTTGTGGTTTGGCTCGTTTCTCTTTTTTAAATAAATGGCACTGGCTAAAGCAGCCCATCCTGCACTCATGTGTACAACAGTTCCTCCGGCAAAATCCAACACACCTAATTTAGATAAAATACCGTCCGGGTGCCAAGTAGCATGTGCCAATGGCGAATAAATGAAAATGCTGAATAATGCTATGAACAGAACGTAAGATGTAAATTTTATTCTCTCTGCAAAAGCACCGGTTATTAAAGCCGGAGTGATGATAGCAAATTTAAGTTGATAAAAGGCAAACAAAACTAAAGGAATGGTTGCTGCAAGTTTTATGGTGCCGTCGGCAGAAGTAATTGGCCCGCCTTCAATTACCCCTTTCATCATAAAAAATGAAAGTGGGTTTCCTATTATGCCGCCTATTGATTTTCCAAAAGCCAGGCTAAAACCCACAACTACCCAAATAATAGTTATAATAGCCATACTCATAAAGCTTTGCAGCATTGTTGAGAGTACATTCTTTTTGCTGACCATGCCGCCGTAAAAAAAAGCCAGTCCCGGAGTCATGATAAGCACTAATCCGGTTGCACAGAGTAACCAGGCAATATCGGCATAGTTTAAATCCGGATTGGGTTTGGTTGGTTGCGGCAAACTTGGAAAGAAAAAGCTCAATACAACAATAAAAAGCAATAATACAAATGGAATGAAAGCAATTCTGCGAGTCATCGACATAATAAATTAGTTTTTATTATATATGAATTAATGATTAAGATTTTACAAATATTGCGTCATTTTTTTTAAAAACAATGATATATTTTATTTATTAATTTGATAAAAACTAAAAAACCCCGAATAAATCGGGATTTTATTTAGTAAGAAAAAGAAAATTAAGCAGTTATGAAATTTTGCCAGGATAAACTTTTAAAGCGGCTTCCAAACAATCCATTGCAGCATTAATATTTTCTTTGTTTAGTACATAAGCCAACCTTACTTCCTGCAAACCCAGACCGGGCGTACTATAGAAGCCGGTAGCAGGTGCAAGCATTACGGTTTTGCCATTTAGATTAAATTCTTCTAACAACCATTGACAAAATTTATCTGCATCGTCAATCGGTAATTTTGCCATAGCATAAAATGCGCCACCCGGATTAGGGCAAAACACATTTTTCATCATATTTAATCTTTTTACTATTAAATCCCTGCGAGACTTATATTCAGCTTTTGTAGTGTCAAAATAATCTGCGGGCAAATCTATTGCAGCTTCACCGGCTATCTGTGCAAAAGAAGGCGGACTTAATCTTGCCTGAGCAAATTTCATTACAGCATCCAATACCGCCTTATTTTTTGTAACCAAAGCACCTATTCTTCCACCGCAGGCACTGTATCTTTTGCTAATGGTATCCATCAAAATAACATGCTCGTCAACATCATCCAAATGCATGGCACTAATTTGTTTGCCTTCATAGCAAAACTCTCTGTATGCTTCGTCGGAGAAAAGATAGAGGTTATGTTTTTTAATGATTTGCTTTAAAGCTTCCATCTCTTCTGCAGTGTACAAATATCCGGTTGGATTATTTGGATTACATATCACAATTGCTTTGGTTTTAGAAGTAATTTTCTTTTCAAATTCTTCCATTTTAGGCAATGCAAAACCATCTTCAATAGAAGAAGTTACAGGAACCACATCAACACCTGCTGCAACTGCAAATCCATTATAGTTGGCATAAAATGGCTCAGGAATAATTACTTCGTCACCTGCATCTAAACATGCCATCATGCCAAATAAAATGGCTTCACTGCCACCTGTTGTAATAATAATTTGTGTATGATCTACTTTAATTCCAACAGAGTTATAATAATCTACCAGTTTTCTACGATAGCTTTCGTTACCTGCACTGTGGCTGTATTCCAATACTTTAAAATCGCTGTTGCGAACGGCATCTAAAACAAGTTTAGGTGTTTCTATATCCGGTTGCCCAATATTTAAATGGTAAACCTGTGTACCTCTTTTTTTAGCTGCTTCTGCATAAGGTACTAATTTTCTTATCGGTGATGGCGGCATAAGCTTACCGCGTTTACTTATTTGTAACATGGCATAAAGGTAAATGGCAAAATAAAAAGGCTGCGTTTTTTTGCAGCCTTTTTTATAATTGGTATTCTTAATTATTTTTTAGTGGTTACTTCACCTTCTATGGTAAGAATGGTCGGCTCGTCTATATTGGCAAATTTTACAGTAACCTTTTTGCTGAAAAGTCCCGGTGCCGCTGCATTGTAAGTTACTTTAATGCTTCCTTGTTTTCCTTTTGCAATAGGTTCTTTAGGATAAGATGGTGTGGTGCAACCGCATTCTGCTGTTGCTACTTCTACCACCAATGGTTTGGAACCTGTATTATTGAAAGTAAATACAAATGTTGCAGGAATATTTTGTTTGATTTTACCAAAGGTGTGTTTGGTTGTTGCAAACTTTAATGAAGATTGGCTGAAGCAGTTTACTGCAATAAATAAAAAAGCGAGTATAAAAATTTTTTTCATGATTGTTAATTATTTATTTGATGCTTTTAATTTTTCTACTGCACCATTTGCAGGAGCAGGGTTTGCGGGAGCTGTATATGTTTCGCCCTTAAAATTTACCGGCTTATTTAATGTACCATTGTTAAAAAACAAAGTAGCTGTTTTTTGAAAAGCACCAAATGTACTTCCGTTAAAACCTAAGGTAACTTTTATAGTTTCGCCGGGGCCAAATTTTTTGCCTTTTTCGTATTTGGGGGTAGTACAACCGCACCCAACCTGAACATTATCTATAGAAGCAGAATCGTTGCTGATGTTTTTAATGATTACATCGTACTCCACAGGTTTGCCAAAAGGAATTTTGCCAAAATCAAATTGATCATTTTTAAATTCAAAAACTTTAGTAATATCCTTCGGTGAATTATCGGTTGCTTGTGCATTTGTAATAAAGCCGGCAAAAACCATCATCACTAAAAAAAACAATTTTTTCATTTGAGATTTATTTTAAAAGTAAAATTATATAATTCAATAGTAGCCTGGTTATGAGTACTAATAAATAAAATGACGATCCAAATTTATTGATATTGTTATTATATTGTAGCCGCAATTCTTTCCACACAAATATTTTAGGTAAAATTAATTTTATTCTAACATTTAATTTTGTTTCATGGAACAAACCATTACCTTGGCATATAAAGACGATATGCTTTCTTACGAAGGATTTAGAAACCAGGTGCTGGAAGATTATCGTACTGCTGTTATCAGTCGTGAAGCCAGCTTAATAGGCCGCCGTGAAGTATTAACCGGTAAGGCCAAATTTGGCATTTTCGGTGATGGAAAAGAAGTGGCTCAAATTGCTATGGCCAAATTTTTTAAGGCAGGCGATTTTAGAGCCGGATATTATAGAGACCAAACTTTTATGTTTGCTACAGGCCTTGCCAGTGTTGAACAATTTTTTGCACAGTTATTTGCCGATCCGGATATTAATAACGATCCTTTTAGTGCAGGCAGGCAAATGGTTTCGCATTTTGCCACCAGAAATGTGGATGAAAATGGCAAATGGTTGGATCTTGCCAATCGCAAAAATATCTCATCCGATATGGCACCAACTGCCTCGCAAATGCCGAGGGCTGTTGGTTTGGCATTCGCTTCAAAATGTTTTAGAAATACACCACAGCTTCAAACTTTTCATGAACTAAGTCATAATGGAAATGAAATTTGTTTTTGCACCATAGGAGATGCATCAACAAGTGAAGGGCATTTTTGGGAAGCAGTAAATGCTGCCGGTGTTTTGCAAATTCCGTTAGCCATTTTTGTTTGGGATGATGGCTATGGTATATCTGTTCCCAAAGAACTGCAAACAACCAAAGGTTCTGTTTCTACGGCTTTAAGCGGAATGGCGAAAGAAGAAAATACGAATGGCATTGAAATTTATAAGGTAAAGGCTTGGGATTATGCTGGTATGTGTGAAGTGTTTGAAAGTGCAATTCAGAAAATGCGTGAAACACATGTACCCGCTGTTTTTCATGTAGAAGAAGTAACACAACCGCAAGGGCATTCAACCAGTGGCAGCCATGAAAGATATAAAGACCCGAAACGGTTGGAATGGGAAAGAGAATGGGATTGTATTAAAAAATTTAAAGAATGGATTGTTAATAATACTATTGCTACAGCAGAAGAGTTGAGTGAGATTGATTATCAGGCAAAAGATCATGTACGTGAATCAAAAAATAAAGCCTGGGACAAATTTTTAGCTCCCATAAAAATTCATGTAAATAAAACAGTAGAATTATTGAGGAGTATGATGGTGAGCGATATGGATACTTATAATTATGTGCAACAAATTGCTTCGGAATTACAAAGCAATATAGAACCATTTAGAAGAGATGTGCTAAAAACGCTTGCGCTTGCAATGGAAGCTGCACCTCATTCTCCTTCAACACCGGTCATTAAAGAATATTATACTGCTTTTTTAAAGGAGAGTAAAAAATTATATAACTCTCATTTATACAACGAAGGTGCTAAAAGTGCTTTAAAAGTTGACGAAGTAAAACCTTTAATTCCTTTTGATGCAGTAACCATTAATGCCTACGAAGTTTTAAATAAATATTTCGATGTATTGTTTGAAAATAATCCATTGGTATTTGCTTTTGGAGAAGATGTTGGGTTTATAGGCGATGTAAACCAGGGCTTTGCAGGTTTACAAAAAAAACATGGGAAAGAAAGAATTTTTGATACTGGCATTCGTGAACTAACTATTATAGGGCAAGCAATTGGTATGGCTTTGAGAGGGTTAAGGCCAATTGCAGAAATTCAATACCTAGATTATTTATTATACGGTTTGCAAACATTAAGCGACGACGCTGCTACAACACATTTTAGAACGGTTGGCCAGCAGAGCTGCCCGATCATTATCAGAACAAGAGGCCACAGATTAGAAGGTATCTGGCATAGCGGAAGCCCAATGGGTGTAATTATAAATGCTTTAAGGGGCATGTATGTTTGTGTGCCACGTAATATGGTGCAGGCAGCAGGAATGTATAATACATTATTACGCAGTAACGATCCTGCAATTGTAATAGAATGTTTAAACGGGTATCGTTTAAAAGAAAAATTACCTGCAAATCTTTTGGAATATACGGTTCCGTTGGGTGTGCCTGAAGTGATAAGAGAAGGTACAGACATCACCATTGTATCGTATGGTTCTACATTACGCATTATTCAGGATGCTGCAGAAAGATTGGAAAAATTAAACATCAGTTGCGAAGTGATAGATGTACAAACCTTGCTACCGTTCGATGTGCATCATAACATTCTTACATCGCTCCAAAAAACAAACAGAATTGTTTTTGTGGATGAAGATGTACCGGGTGGTGCGGCTGCTTATATGTTTAATAAAGTAATGGAAGAACAAGGTGGATATAAATGGGTTGATGTTGCTCCGAGAACAATTACAGGCGAAGCGCATCGGCCTTCTTACGGAAGCGACGGCGATTATTTCAGCAAACCAAACGCAGAAGATATTATTAATACTGTTACAGAAATGGTATACGAGTAAAGACAATTATTTTTTGTGAACAAATACTATGGATGTATAAATTACAGAAGCAAAAAATACAACCAGTGTAATTAAATACAACAAATGATAGTTTCTTAATAGGTAAGAGCGGATTGAAATTTGATCCGCTTTTTCTTTTCCCAAAATCAAAGAAAAAGTTTTGTAAGAAATATTGCCAATAACAGGGATTTTATCCCAATTTGTATACCGAACATCTTCGTAACTATACAGCATAGGATAGTTTGCAGGTAACTGTTTCTTATAGTACTCCCAATTGGTATGCACATCATTAAAACTTGCCAGCTTACCATCAGGTTTTATAAAATATACCTTGTATAACGGATCTAAAACTATCCAGCCACTATCTTTCTTTACTTCAACAACAATATGCCCGCCCCAAATATTTCCAACTTTCATTTGTGCAAACCTAACCTCATAATTATACGATTTTAAAATTCTTGCCAAAATAACAGAAGCTGTTCCGCAAGAGCCTTGACCCGTCATTAAGTCAACAGTAACCGGGTGAAATAATTTTGCTTCCCATCCGTCAATATCATCATCAGAAAAAATATTGGCACGGTAGCGTTGTAAATAATTAGCCATATCCATTGCTTTCAGGAAAAAAGAGTCGGTATTTTTTTCTGCAATGCTATCGGTATTTATTTTTTTTACAATAGAAATAAACAGTTCTGTTTCATAGGTAGATTCCATTTTAAAATAGCCGATGGAAGCAAACAGTATTCCATTGATAAAGAAAAGCAGGTATAAATTTCCGAAGATATTTTTAAGTTTTTTCATGGGATTATGTAAATACTAATGTTTTGCTCATTAATATTTGGAGACGCAGTTTAGCAGATAGCCTTTTTCGTTTCACACTTCAGGAATAAAAAAGCGTTATTGCTTTTTCCGAAGGTATCCAACATTGTTCTTTTTTCCCAAACCATTTATATCGGTTTTTGGAAATTATGTTATAAATGTAATTTCGTATGGGCTTAGGTATAATGATAGCTGCATAAAAAATCTTCCAGGTGCCGTTTAATTCTTTTGAAATGTGCAATATTGCAGTTGAACTTTTATAAATATCATTATTTTTTAGCAGCAAAATGGTTTCAGGCTGCGTATCATCAATTTTAAAATATTCTTTTATCTGTTTTCCGAACGAACTTTGTAACGATGCAAAACGAAACACTTTTTTTGCATCGTGCTTTATTATAAATTGTACACTGCGACTGCATAAATTGCATTCGCCATCAAATAAAACAACCGGTTCTTTTATTGCATCCCAATTAATCATTCCATAAAATTACTTCTAAAATAAAAAAGAGATTGAATGGCCCCAATCTCTTTTAAACTATTATAAATAACACGTTTTACCCCATGTTATGAAATACTTTATTTACATCTTCATCCTGTTCTAATCTTTCAATCAATTTACTTACATCTTCAGCCTGTTCATCTGTTACAGGAACTGTTGTTGTTGGAATCCATTCCAACTCTGCACTTATTGGTGTAATACCCTTATCTTCCAATGCTTTTTGCAGTTTGCCAAAATCAACAAATGCACAACGTAACACTAAAATGGTATTGCCATCATCATCAGAACTTTCACCTAATTCATCCAAACCGAAATCTATTAATTCCAATTCAAGCTCTTCCAAATCCAATCCTTCGGGTTTTAATTTAAATACCCCCATTTTTTTAAACTGAAAACTTACACTGCCGCTGTTACCCATTGCGCCATGCCCTTTGTTAAAATGACTTTTAACATTGGCAACTGTTCTCACATGATTATCTGTTGCAGCTTCTACAATTAATGCAACGCCATGCGGAGCATAGCCTTCGTACATAATTTCTTCGTAGTTGGTAGTGTCTTTACCCATTGCACGTTTAACGGCAGCTTCTACTCTGTCTTTCGGCATTCCCACACTCTTTGCATTTTGAAAACATCTACGCAAAGCAGGGTTAGTGGCAACATCTGGTCCGCCTGCTTTTACCGCAATCACAATTTCTTTTCCAACACGGGTAAATTGTTTGGCCATTCTGTCCCAACGGGCAAACATGGTAGCTTTTCTTACCTCAAAAATTCTTCCCATTTATATATAATATTTATAATTTAAAATTTCCGATTTTGTAAATCGGCACTTCTATTTCATGGCAGCTTTGTTGCGTCGCACCCTTGTACTGTTAGCTCAAGCGGCAGCAAATTTAGCAGATTGCAACCTACAAACAAAAAACCTCGCAATTTGCGAGGCTTTTTTAAAAAATTTATTCAAAGTCAGAAGCATGCGGTAGAATTTCTCCCGGGCTCTTTAATTTACTATTCTTACGGCTGTAAGTAAAATAAACAATTAATCCAATAGCCATCCATCCAAAAGCAACAATAAGTGTATGAGCATCTAAAGCTATAATCATTCCAAAACAAATAACAGCACCTAAAACAGAAACAACAGGAGCCATCGGCGTTTTGAAAGGCCTTTCCATATTAGGAGATTTTACCCTTAAAATCCATACACCAATACTTACCAATACAAATGCAAATAAAGTTCCAAAGCTGGTTAAATCTCCGGCAACGCTACCGGGAACAAATCCTGCAAATAACCCTACAAAAACAAATAGAATCATATTGGCTTTATACGGAGTTTTAAATTTAGGATGTAATTCGCCAAAAGCTTTTGGTATCAAGCCATCATTACTCATGGTATAAAATACACGGCTTTGCCCCATCAACATCACTAAGATAACAGAAGAGAAACCCGCTAAAATAGCAATGGTTACTGCTTTTGCTAACCAACCATAACCCGTCATATAAGTATTAATGGCATAAGCAACAGAAGCTTCTTTACCTGCAGTTTTAAATTCCTGCCAAGGAGCAACGCCTGTTAATACATGACCAAATAAAATGTATAAAATAGTACATACTACTAATGAGCCTAAAATACCAATCGGCATGTCTCTTTTAGGGTTTTTTGCTTCTTGTGCAGCAGTACTTACCGCATCAAAACCAATGAAGGCAAAAAACACAATAGCGGCACCGCCAACAATACCACCCCAACCATGTTTAAAGAAACCTTCATGCCCCGGAGTATCGGCAGGTATCATATAAGGTGTATGATTAGCCGGATTAATAAATTTCCATCCCAAGAAAATAAATAACAATACAATTGCTACTTTAATAAATACAATAATTGCATTTACAATAGCAGATTCCTGAGTTCCTTTAATTAATAAAAGGGTTAATAAAAGCAGGATAATTAAAGCAGGGGCATTAAATATACCTGTATGTACTGCCACTAAAGATTTTAAGTTTAGGGCTAAACTATTGTATTGTTGATCTGTAAGTAACAACACTCCTTCTTTTGCAGATTTGGCCATATCTGCCGGAAAACTGCCAACAGCATCGCCGGCTACCCTGTAAATATGTTCAAAAGGCGAGTGCGACCATTCGTATGGTATACCGCCTCCCAACAGTTTATTTAAATATTCGCTCCATGCAATAGAAACAGTAGCTGCACCTAAGGCATATTCCATAATTAAAGCCCAACCGATAATCCATGCAACTAATTCGCCCATGGTAACATAACTGTAAGCATATGCACTTCCTGCAATAGGGATCATAGATGCAAACTCTGCATAACATAAACCCGCAAAAGCACATCCGATGGCGGCAACAACAAAAGATAAAGTAACGGCAGGGCCTGCTGCTTCGGCTGCTGCTGCTGCGGTTCTAACAAATAATCCGGCACCTATTATAGCACCAACACCCAGCGCAACTAAATTGCCTGCACCCAAGGTACGTTTCATCCCTTTTTCCGAATCGGCAGCCTGAGCAAGAATAGACTCCAAAGATTTTTTCCTGAATAAGCTCATAATACAGTTAGTTAAGTTTTATTTATTGATTTTGGCAAAATAATCAATAAATCGCTTCGGGTAAAAAGAATTATTTAAGTGCAAACAATAATCATTGCATATTTTTTATTGCAGTTTTTTTGTTTTCTTACAAACAGGTGCTTGTATTTTAGTATTCAATAAAGTAGAAAAGGTTTATAAAAGCATCTTCACATATTTAATTATATTGCTCAAAATTTAACCCGTTGATGAGAAAAAACAAACTAACGTATTCTATTATTATTGCAATGATTGTAGGGGTAATAGTTGGATATATTGTTCATGAAAGTGCTTCTGCTGATTTTTTAAAATCTTTCGCTTCTAATATAAAATTACTTGGAACTATTTTTATCAGATTGGTAAAAACCATTATAGCGCCATTGGTTTTTTCTACACTGGTGGTTGGTATAGCAAAACTTGGTGATATAAAAACAGTTGGCAGGGTTGGCGGTAAGGCCATGATATGGTTTATTTCTGCATCTCTTACCAGTTTATTAATTGGAATGGTATTGGTAAACTTTTTTAAACCGGGTTCTTATATAGATCTTACACAGGCAGATAATAGCGGATTAAGAGATTTAATGAGCAAAAGCACAGAATTTTCGTTGCAAAAATTTGTAGAACATGTTGTGCCTTCAAGTGCTATTGATGCAATGGCTACCAACGAAATTTTACAGATAGTTGTATTCTCCATCTTTTTTGGAATTGCGGCTGCGGCTATTGGTAAAGCAGCAGAACCTGTTGTTAAAGTAATGGATTCTATTGCGAAAGTTACTTTAAAGATTGTAGAATATGTAATGAACTTTGCACCATTGGGTGTTTTTGGAACATTGGCTGCAGTAGTTGCAGAAAAAGGTTTGGGTATTTTTAAGTTTTATATTGTGTACTACGGTTATTTTGTATTAGGGATTACCTGCTTATGGATAGTATTGAGTTTTGTTGGATGGCTGATGTTGGGATCTCGGATGAAAGAATTATTTAAACGAATTGGTGCTCCATTATTTATTGCAGTAAGCACAACGAGCAGTGAAGCCGTTTTTCCAAAACTTACAGAAGAACTGGAAGATTTTGGATGTAAAAACCAAATCGTTTCTTTTATACTTCCGTTGGGATATTCTTTTAATCTGGATGGAAGCATGATGTATATGACGTTTGCCAGCTTATCTATTGCACAAGCTTATGGAATGAATATTCCTATAGGCACCCAACTAACTATGTTATTGGTGTTAATGCTCACCAGTAAAGGAATTGCGGGTGTGCCAAGGGCTTCGCTTATTATTGTTTTGGCAACTTGCGCCATGTTTAAAATTCCGCCCGAAGGTGTGGCCTTAATTTTACCTATCGATCATTTCTGCGATATGCTCCGAACCGGAACCAATGTATTAGGAAATGCTTTGGCAACAAGTGCCGTTAGCAAATGGGAAGGTGCATTAGAAAATAAATCCTCAATTTAGTTGTTATGTTAGCTCAAATATTATTGTCTTTTCAATGGCATCAATTATTGCAACCGCAATTTTATATTGAACATGGTGGCTTATGGGTTCTGTTGTTTGTAATTTTTGCTGAAACGGGATTATTTGCAGGATTCTTTTTACCGGGCGATAGTTTACTTTTTGTTGCCGGTATTTACAGCAACAATTTGGCTGCTTATTTTTTTGATACAGGCAGTGATGTTTTAAACCTTTTGCTGATTATTGGACTGGTAACCTTTGCTGGGATTTTGGGTAATTCTGCAGGTTATTGGTTTGGAAAAAAAGTAGGCCATGCCATGTATTCGTGGAAGGATAATTTATTGTTTAAGCAACATTACTTACATCAGGCACATGAGTTTTACGAAAAACATGGTGGCAGTGCCATTGTGTTTGCCAGATTTTTACCAATCGTTAGAACATTTGCACCAATTGTTGCCGGCATTGTTGGAATGGATAAAAAGAAATTTCATTCTTATAACTGGATTGGTTGTATTGCATGGGCAACAACAATGCTTGCTGCCGGACACTATCTCGATAAGTTTTTTATTACACATTATAACTTCGATTTAAAACAACACCTCGAAGTAATTGTTTTGGGAATTGTTTTAATAACAACAGCTCCGGTAATTATTAAATTGGTTTTTGGAAAGAAGAAGGAAGAAGTGAAAGGTAAATAGTGAGATGTGAAATGTGAAATGTCAAAGAGTAAAAGCCTAATAGTTATATCTCACATTTCACATCTCACATTTTGAGGAACGCTGAATTGTGCGACGCAACAGGCGATGCTATGAAAATTTGCTGCCGGTAACAAAAAACTTTCTCTTCATTTATTTTAAAATGTATTATTTTTCTGCTCTAACTGTTTAAACATGACTACTGCTCAAAAGCAATATGCCATTTTATCGCTTCCTGTAATTGTTGGTGCTTTAGGAAATTTTGTTGACATCTACGATTTGCTATTATTCAGCATCATTCGTGTAAAAAGCTTGAAGGCATTGGGTTTAACACCAACCGAAATAAAAGATTACGGTGCATTTATCATTAGTATTCAAATGGTGGGAATGTTGATTGGCGGAATTGTGTGGGGAATTATGGGAGATAAAAAAGGAAGATTAAATGTTTTGTTTGGCTCTATTATTATTTACAGCATTGCCAATTTTGCGAATGGAATGGTGCAAACAACTTCTCAATATGCGGTATTACGTTTTGTTGCAGGATTTGGTTTGGCCGGGGAATTGGGTGCAGGTGTAACATTGGTGAGCGAATTATTGCCTAAACAAAAACGTGGTATTGCAATATCGGTAATGGCAAGCATTGGTTTAACAGGTGCTATTGCAGCTTATTTTATTTCTAAAGTTTTCGATTGGCGTGTTTGTTATTATATTGGCGGTGTGCTTGGAATTTTATTATTGTTTTTACGTGTGAACGTTTTTGAATCGGGCATGTTTAACCAGCTAAAAAAATCAAATGCGCAACGTGGTAACTTTTTAATGCTCTTTTCCAACGCCAAACGATTTAAGAAATATATGCTGAGCATTTTAATTGGATTACCCAATTGGTATGTAGTGGGTATATTGGTAACATTTTCAAAAGAGTTTGGAACAGAGTTTAAATTATCTGAACCGGTAGATCCAAGCGTTGCTGTTTTGGCAACCTATACTGGCGTTTCTGTTGGTGGAATTTTAATTGGCTTTGTTAGCCAGTGGTTGCAGAGTCGTAAAAAAGCATTGATAATATTTCTTTTCATTAATTTAATTGGTGGTATTATTTATTTTTCGCAAGATGGCGGAACTGCAAATTGCATGTATTTGATTTGTTTGTTGCTTGGGTTTTCAACGGGTTTGTGGTCAATGCTTGTAACCATTGGTGCAGAACAGTTTGGTACCAATTTACGTGCTACAGCAGCTACATCAATTCCCAATATGGTTCGTGGTTCGTTGCCATTAATTACCTTGCTGTTTTATTGGTTACAAAAGAATTTCAGTTATGTACAAAGTGGAATGGTTACAGGATTAATTATTATCATCATTTCATTCACCGCTGCCATATTAATTGAAGAAACTTTTCATAAAGACCTTAATTTTTTAGAAGAATAGTTTTTTATTCTCAACAAAAGATTTCATGGCATCGCCTGTTGTGTCACTCACTTGTACATTCAGAATTTTTAGCAGCAAGAGTTGGTGAAAATTCTTTAAAAGATAATTCGAAAAAAATCGTGTAATTCGTGGTATGAAATTTCTCATCATTCGTTTTTCTTCTATCGGCGATATTGTTTTAACCACACCTGTTATCAGGTGTTTGAAGCAGCAGATAAAAGATGCGAAAATTCATTTTCTTACCAAACAATCCTTTGCACAAATTCTTGAAAATAATCCTTATGTTGATAAAGTAATCTCTTTGAATTATAGTTGGGAACTGATGATACACCAATTGAAAAATGAAGAGTACGATTATGTGATTGACTTGCATCATAACCTGCGAACATTACGAGTAAAGCGTGTTTTAGGAAAGCCATCTTTTTCTTTCAACAAACTGAATTTTAAAAAATGGCTGCTCACTGCCTTTAAAATAAACAGATTACCCAACGTTCATATCGTAGACAGGTTATTAGATACAGTTAAAGGTTTTGGTGTTGTAAATGATGGACTGGGGTTAGATTATTTTATTCCTGAAAAAGATTGTATCCTTAAAAAAGATATTCCGCTTTCACATAGTTTTGGTTATGTTGTTGTTGTAATTGGAGCAGCATTGAACACAAAAAAATTACCTGTACATCAATTGAAAAAATTATGTGCAACATTAAATTTTCCAATCATTCTTGTGGGTGGAAAAGAAGATATTGCAGAAGCAGATGAGATAGTAATAACAGATGACGTTAAAATTTACAATGCTTGCGGAAAGTTTAATTTAAATGAAAGTGCCGACATTGTTAGAAATGCTGTTGCAGTAATTACGCACGATACCGGTTTAATGCATATTGCGGCAGCTTTTCAGAAAAAAATAATTTCTGTTTGGGGTAATACCGTTCCTGAATTTGGTATGGCTCCGTATTATGGTGCAGCTGATATTTTAAATTTTAAATCGGAAGTTTTAAACCTTTCATGCAGGCCATGCAGTAAAATAGGATATAAAAAATGCCCGAAGAAACATTTTAAATGTATGGAGATACAAGACGTTGAAACTATTGCTACAAAACAGTTTCAGGAAATTCTAAAATAACTTACCACTTGTTAATGTTGTTTCTGACAAAATTGTAAATCGGTTTTTCTATTAATAAATACGCAGTAATTGATATTGCCCAAAGCAGTACAAAATTTCTGTCGCTAATGAAATGATAGTTCAATGTTTTTCTGTTTACATAGCCAATATGTACCAGATAAAAAATATAAGATGCATTGCCTAAAAGAACAGCCATCTGTGTTGACAATATTTTACTCAACCATGTTGTTTCTATTATTAATGCATATAAAAACAATGCGATAAAAACAGGTAATAATAAATTTCTGATAATTAAACCGGGTATATGTTCTGTCCCTAAATCGTACACATCCTTTTCAAAAATACTGATGCAATAAATACTCAATCCCATTAAAATACAAGTAATAAGTGTTAAGTTTTTAACGGGTAGCTTTTTCAGAAAACTCTTTTCTTGTTTTAAATAATGTGCCAATAACAGCCCTATTAAAAATTCTGGAAAGCGGCCAAAGAAAGTACTGCCAAAAATAAAAAGCCAATTGTATAACCATCTTTCCGGGTTGCCATTAATGAAGTACCATGTATAACCGATGATAAAAGCAATTATGGTTAATGCTAAAAGAAACAAGACGGTTTTGATAATATTTTTTCTGGTAAGAAAATACATGAACGGGGCAATAATATAAAAACTTAGTTCTACGGTAAGAGACCATGCTTGTGGTAAACTGTCTAAATTATATTTATCGGAGAAACCTTTGAGCAATGTATAATTGTAGAAGATGAGGGTTGACTTGGGGAACCCAAAATCTATATATCCGGCGGTAAGGATAATAATGTAAATTGGGAATATTCTTGCAAAACGAATGAATAAATATTTGCAGTATTCTTTTGTTGATTGGAGGGGTTTATCCTGATATGTATATGCAATAAGAAACCCGCTGAGTACGAAGAACAAAGAAACACCCGTATGAAATTCGTTTAAATTCTGAATGATAAAATCAGGTAACCAGCCACGCCAGTATTTTCTGTTATGAAAAAGAAAAACCATTATTGCCGCTATTGCTCTTATGCCCGTTAATGCCTTAAAACGTTGTTGCAAGAAAAAAAATTTTTGCAAATAGACGAAAGAAAAATGTAAGCAGGTTGAAAATTTATAAAGGTAACGGCTCTGTTTACTGTAAATGTGCTGTTAAATAAATGAAAAGCTTGTATATCTGCAAAATGGGGTAACCTGCGATTTATAATAAGCGTTTTCCTTTTTCTATATCGCTTTACTAAATTGTGGTTTTTGATCTTTGGCCTGCAACCTTAATAAGTGTAAATCAAATGCTTTACAAATATTACGTATAAAATGCCTGCCTAACTCTGTAACTTGCAATCCTTCTTCATTCCAAATAACTAAATCATCCGCTTCTAATTCTTTTAGTTCAGGAAAACTGTATTCCCTTAATAAATTAAGGTGTTCTTGTTTAAATTTCGTTTTTCCTTGGCAGCTAACGTTCAGTATATATTTTTTAAAAGCAATGTCTTCATCATTTAAAAAATAACCTTTAAAAATGCTCAGCTCATTTTTGTTGATCGATTCATAATATTCATGGATCGTTTTTTTGTTTTGCGCAAAAGCAATACCTGCATCGCTAATGCTCGAAACGCCCAACCCCAATAATATGCCTGTATTTTGTGTGGTGTAGCCCATAAAATTTCTGTGTAACCAACCTTCTTCCCGTGCAATAAAAAGATCATCATGTTTTAATGCGAAATGATCCATGCCAATATCGCTATAACCATTTTCTGTAAATAGTTTTTTTCCCAATTGATATAGTTTCATTTTAGTATCTGTGCTTGGTAAATCGTTTTCGTCAAATAAACGTTGCCCCCTGCTGGTCCAGGGTACATGAGCATAACTATAAAAAGCAACACGGTCTGGTAACAGGCTTATGCTTTGCAAAATGGTTTTTTCCATGGTTTGCAAGTTTTGTAAAGGCAAACCATAAATCAAATCAAAGTTTACAGATACGTAACCGATTTTTCTTGCAAGTTCAACTACTTCCTTTACTTTTTCAAACGGTTGAATTCTGTTGATGATACGTTGTACTTCTGCATCATTATCCTGTACGCCAAAGCTTACCCTTCTAAATCCAAGGTCATAAAATGTTTGCAAATGTTCTTCCGTAGTATTGTTAGGATGCCCCTCGAAACTAAATTCATGTTCCGGGTGGATACTGGCATCATCAAAAATTTGTTGCAATAATTTTTTCAAATTTTCAGGCGAAAAAAAAGTAGGTGTACCGCCACCGATATGTAATTCACGAATCACAGGTTTTTCGTTCATTAAACCCACATATAATTTCCATTCTTTTAATAATGCCAAACTATATTCATCTTCCACACTATGGTTGGTAGTTATCTTTTTGTTGCAGCCGCAATACGTACAAAGCGATTCGCAAAAAGGCAAATGCAGGTACAAACTGATTCCGTCTGCAGAATTGCAGGCAGTAAATTGTTGCTTAAAAATTTCTTTCCATTCATTGCTTGCAATCCCTTCTTTCCAAACCGGAACGGTAGGATAACTGGTATAACGAGGAACGGGAACATTGTATTTATTTAAAAGCGCTAAACTTACCTGCATAAGAGAATAATTGAAATGCAAAACTAATGTTGTTATAACTCGAAAAGCTGATAATGGATGCTTTTTATGCTTTTAATTGTAATAAGAAAGTCATTTTTTATATTTCAATTGTAGTTTATTTACTACATAATATGTAAAAATTAACCACATATATTTCATACAAAGCATTATAAAATAAAAAAGCGTTTCGGGGTCTCTTTGTATTAGAAAAATTATTTCTATGCAAAACCCTCTTGTTAAAATATTACTGGTTGATGATTCTGATACAACTGCCAACAGAATTGAAGAGATATTGTATCACAGTGCCACACCAAGTGCATTTAGAATTGCAATTTCTGCAAAACAGGCAAAATCGGTTATACATGCCTATCATCCTGATATTATAATGATTCACGAATCGTTGGAAGATTGTAATTCAAAAGATTTTATTCAATATCTTATGCAAGAAAATCCTACTGTGCAGGTAATAATAATTACCGGTAATGCTTCTAAGAAATACAGCAATAACTTTAAAGAAAAGTTTGTAACGCATTGCTTTAATTTCAATAAAAAGGATGGATGGGAAAGTATTAGTAATGTTTTGGCCGGCAGAAATGCAGCCGCATGAAGCTAATTTAAAATCGTTTGCGTATTTAATTTCATCTTATTGCATTAATGCAATAATTTTAAGTGATTAATTACTTCACTTAATAATTACGATTATGCTACGCCTCTCCGGATTGCTTGTTGCAATTTTTGTTTTTACTTTTTCCTCGGCCCAAAACCAACAATGGACTAACTTATTTAACGGAAAAGATTTATCAGGATGGAAACCATTAAATGGCCATGCCAAATACGAAGTTAAAGATGGAATGATTGTAGGCACTACCGTATTTGGAGAGCCCAATTCTTTTTTAGCAACGGAAAAAACATTCGGCAATTTTATTCTGGAGTTTGAATTTAAAGTGAATGATGAGGACATGAATTCCGGCGTGCAATTCAGAAGTGAAAGCAATGCAGAATATATGAATGGAAGAGTGCATGGTTACCAATACGAAATTGATCCATCCAAACGTGCATGGACTGCAGGTATTTATGATGAAGCAAGGCGTGATTGGTTATACCCGATGGAATACAATACATCTGCAAAATCATTATTTAAGATTGGCGGATGGAATAAAGGACGAATTGAATGTATGGGAAATTCTATCAGAACTTTCTTAAATGGAAAGCCTGCGGCCAATCTTGTGGATGATGCTACAGCAAAGGGTTTTATTGCATTGCAGGTGCATCAGGTAACTAAAGCGGCAAACGCCGGAAAGAAAATTTATTTTAAAAACATACGTATACAAACTCAAAATTTAAAACCATCCCCGCTGGATAACATTTTTGTTGCAAATTTTTTACCTAATCAATTATCCGAACAGGAAATTAAAAACGGGTTTCGATTATTGTGGGACGGAAAAACAACCAATGGCTGGCGTGGTGCATATAAAGATAAATTTCCTGATAAAGGTTGGGAAATAAAAGATGGAGTATTAAGCGTTTTAGATGCAGAAGGTAATGAGTCTGCAAATGGCGGTGATATTGTTACAGAAAAATTATATGGTGCATTTGTATTGCAGTTTGATTTTAAGATAACAGACGGTGCTAATAGCGGCATAAAATATTTTGTTACAGAGAATGAACATAATACAGGTTCTGCAATTGGATTGGAATATCAAATTCTGGATGATGCAAAACATCCCGATGCAAAATTGGGAAGTATTGGTAACCGAACGTTAGCGTCTTTATACGATATGATCCCTTCTGCAAAAGAACCGAGAGCCAGAAAAAAAGTTGGTGAATGGAATAAAGGGATGATTGTTGTTCGTCCTGATGGGAATGTAGAACATTGGCTGAATGGCTGGAAAATGCTGGATTACAGAAGAGGCTCTCAATACTATTATGCTTTGGTTGCGAAAAGTAAATACGTGCAATGGGCCGATTTTGGAATGGCCGATAAAGGGCATATTTTATTGCAGGATCATGGTAATAGTGTTTCGTTTAGAAGTATAAAAATTCTTGAATTAAAATAATAGCGAGGAGTAAGAATGTATAATCAATTTTTTATTCTAATTCCTGTCTCCCAACTCCATTCTTCTTTATTCTTTTAAAAATTTTATATGAAAAAAAGTCGTCGTTTATTTATTAAAGAATCTGCTATGGCAGGTGCAGGTGTTGTGTTATCTAAGTTTGCTTTTAGTGCAAAAAGTTATAACAAAATAATGGGTGCTAACGATAGGGTTAGAGTGGGCGTAATTGGTTTCTCGGATAGATTTAAAAATTCGCATGTGCCTGCGTTTATGAATCATTATAAAGAACTGAATTTTGATATTGTAAGCGTATCCGATCTTTGGAAAAAGAGAAGAGAAGAAGGTACTGCATTTTTAAAAGATAAAATGCAGCATGATATTGTTGGGTATAGAAACAATGAAGAATTATACAATTCTAAAACAGTTGATATAGTATTTATAAGTACGGCAGATTTTCAACATGCCCTGCATGCTGTTGAAGCTGTAAAAGCAGGCTGCGATTGTTATGTAGAAAAACCTTTTGCAGAAACAATGGAAGATAACAGAAATGCTTTAAAGATAATTAAAGCGTCGGACAGGATTGTGCAAATTGGTTCGCAACGCAGAAGCGGTGCTAATTATAAGGCTGCCGCAGATTTTATTCAATCTGGCAAGTTTGGAAAGATTACTATGGTTGATTTAACGTGGAATGTAAATCAGCCCGGACGGTGGCGCCGTCCGTCGTTAGTAGCACAATTAAAAGAAGAAGATACCGATTGGAAAAGATTTTTAATGAACAGGCCGTTTGAAAATTTTGACCCGAGAAAATATTTGGAATATCGTTTGTTCTGGCCTTATTCTTCCGGAATGCCCGGGCAATGGATGAGCCACCAGATTGATACGGTGCATTGGTTTGCTAATTTAAAACATCCAACATCTGTTGTTGCAAACGGTGGCGTTTATATGTGGAAAGATGGCCGTAAAAATTGGGATACCACAACTGCTGTGTTTGAATATGGGCACGATGCAGATAATACTAATTTTCAAGTAACATTTTCGTCTCGTATGCACAATGGTGATGAAAGCCCTGCTGAAATTTATTATTCAAATGGCGGAGAATTAAATCTCATTACAAATAAAATTTCACCTAAAGGCGGATTGCAACAAAAAGATGCAGCAGCAATGAATATGCAAGCAAATCTTTTACCCGAAATGAATATTTCTGAAATGGCGGAGAAAGTAGTTGCATCTGCAAACACAGGTGGAGATATGCTAACATCCAATCATATCAGAAATTTTATGGAATGTGTGCGTAACCGTAAACAACCACATGCCAATGTAGAAGCGGGTTACAACCATTCTGTTGCTTGTATTATGGCAAATGCTGCTGTGCGTACAGGCTGTAAAGCAACATTCGATGAAAAAACTCAGGAAGTAATGGTAAACGGAAAAATTTTCAAATATTAATTGTGATTAGTATCACGTAAAGAGGGTTAATAAAATAGCAACTTTGCAAAAAAATATCAATGCAAAAATTTATAACGAATAATAAATTGTATTTGATTGGAGTTGTTTTCGGCGGAATATTCGGTTTCGTTTACTGGAAGTTTGTTGGATGCAGCAATGGAACTTGTATGATATCTTCCAGGCCATTAAACAGCACAATTTATTTTGCGGTAATGGGTGCATTGGTGTTTGGTATTTTTAAAAAAGAAAATAAAAAGCAACATGGCAACTGAAATATTTTTTGTAAACAATATTAAATGCATGGGTTGTGTAAAAACCATTGTGGAAGGATTGAATACTGTTGAAGGTATAACCAATGTGCAAGTGGAAAAAGAAGAAGGAAAAGTTTCGCTTGAATTAAAAGGTATTGAAAGAAATATTATTACCGAAAAATTAAACGAATTGGGTTATCCTGAAAAGAAAAAATCCATATTCTCTTTTTTTAAATAATTATGACAAACAGTTTTACAGAATTAATTCAATCCGGTCAATTGGTACTGGTAGATTTTTCTGCTGAGTGGTGTGGCCCATGCAAAGTGATGGCACCTATTCTCAAGCAACTAAAATCTGCTATTGGCGATAAAGCAACTATTATTAAAATTGATGTAGATAAAAGTCCGCAGACAGCCGCCAGCTATAATATTCAGAGTGTACCTACTTTAATTTTATTTAAAAAAGGAGAAATTAAATGGCGTCAAAGTGGTGTTGTTCCCGCTGAGCAGTTAAAAACCGTGATTGATAAAAGTTTATAGCCTGTTTTGTTAATGGATGCGAAAAGGTAGTGAAAAACCTTTCGAAAAAATAGGATAAATTACAGAAGCAATTGTTATGCAAAATTAAAAATTTAAAGCATACTATAAAAATTTTCAACTTATTTCTTTTCCTCATGTGTATTGCAACGGCTTCCAAGCCTGGTAAATCATTTTAATTCTTATTTCAAGTTTATTTAACAAAACTATTTAGCAGTCAAAAGAGAATTGGTGTTTGGAGTTGAACAACAACATGATTTTTATCAGTAATTGTATAAAATCTAATTTAAAAAGTTAGAATTGCATGTTCGTAACATTAGTTACAAAACGCTTTTAGCGATTAAGTTTTCTTTGCAGCTTAAACTTAAAAATAGCAGAATGAGATATATTATTATAGGCGGTGTTGCAGGCGGAGCAAGTACAGCAGCACGTTTGAGAAGATTAGATGAGCATGCAGAAATTATTCTGTTCGAAAAAGGGGCTTATATTTCTTATGCAAATTGCGGACTGCCTTATTATATTGGCGATGTAATTACAGATAGAAATAAATTGTTCCTTCAAACTGCAGCTTCGTTCAAACAAAGATTTAATATAGATGCAAGAGTGTTGAGTGAAGTAATTGCAATTCATCCTCAATCAAAAACCGTTTCGGTTAAAGATGTTACCACCGGAAATATTTATGAAGAACGTTACGATAAACTGGTTCTTTCTCCCGGTGCAGAGCCTGTTCGCCCGCCATTAAATGGAATTGAGAGTAACGGGATTTTTACTTTAAGAAATGTAACGGATACCGATAAGATAAAAGAATACGTACAACAATTTCCCAGTGGCAAAGCTGTAATCATCGGTGCCGGATTTATTGGGTTAGAAATGGCTGAAAACCTGCATCATTTGGGAATGAAAGTTTCTATTGTTGAAATGGGCGAGCAAATTTTAGCACCAGTTGATTTTTCCATTGCAGCTATTGCAGAACAGCATATC
>Ga0310914_10000239_pt1 | contig 30101 bp, 24 predicted proteins | sample GREbulkMGAN108_FD_203450 | JGI IMG/M metagenome (GOLD analysis project Ga0310914, IMG submission 203450) | Lab enrichment of tropical soil microbial communities from Luquillo Experimental Forest, Puerto Rico - GRE.bulkMG.AN108 | ecosystem: Environmental > Terrestrial > Soil > Tropical forest >... | reverse complement strand
GCCGACGCAATGCCTAGGTGATTCAACAACGCGATGCAGTCACCAGCCCACCCTTGCATCGTCATGCCCGCCAGAGCGCGCGAGCTACCGGCGTAGCCGCGGCGCCGGTAATGGACGATCTGAAAATTCTCCGCGATTCCGGTCTGCTCGATCACCGGCACGAACCCATCCGACAGAATCGCTCCGTGGATAAATACCACCGGTTCCCCGGACCCGCGGACATCATACTCGATGTCCGCCCCGTTCAGCTGTACTCGTTCCATTCGTGGCGCTCCAGTCATTTTCCCAGAGCTTGTGCGATGAGAAGGGTGTCGGCGGTCTGCTGCAGGGCCCGACCTTGCCGTCTCGCAATGTCCAGAAATGGGCGAATCGGGCTTGCACCCTCCGCCCCTTCTTCGTAACGCCGAAATAGCGTCCGAGAACGATCACGTGATCGCCCGACTCGAAGTACTCGTCCCCTTTCGCGTAGAACTCGTCGAAGTCGGCAATAAATGTGAAGAAATCATTAACAACCGTGTCGATACCGCGATAGACGCCCCCGTTGGGGAATCCTTCGGCAATATCCCACTCGGCGTCATCCGCCAGGAGCGATTTGAAAGAATTCGCGTTTCCTCTGGCGTCGTACAACTTCCGGATGAGAGCGATCTGCGGTGTATCTGACATAAGAACCTTCCTTAGGTTGATGTTGATGGCCCACTCGAGAGCGACACCCAAGTAAAGCGACCACTGTACCTTGTCGGCAAACGATTTAGACCTCCCAAAACGGCTAAGTAGATGGTAGTTTCGGGAAGCACCCTTTCATTGGTGGAAGGAACGCCATGGATCGACTGGAGGCGATGACCATTGGACGCCCGCCGAGATGCGCCCTGGCGCCAGTCCGATCCGCGCGCGATTTGTCGTGCCGGACCGTATCTCAGCGCATTCCTGCGACGACCCACGCCGTCGCGGCGAACGAGCGTGGCCCGTCCGCGTCACCAACCAGGAAAGCACTCTCGACGGCACGACGAACACGCTCGTGCCACTCGGGGGACAGCCCATGGAGAAGGCCGGGCAATAGCGGGCCCTGGATCGCCGGTTCCCAATAATCGGCGAAATTGGCGAAATCCATGCGGATGGTGATTTGCCCCTCCCTCACATCGCGCAAACCGGCCGCGCGCGACAATTTCGCGAGCTCGCCGGGACGGACTCCAGGACCGCCCAGTTGACGGGCCCGCCAGCTCTCCGCTCCCGGCACGCCGAGGGCGACGATCGAGTCGTACGACATGCGCGCGGTGGTAACCCCGCCGCGAAGGTCCCAGGTGGCCGTCGCCACAACTCCGCCCGGCTTGGCGACGCGCGCCATCTCTGCTGCCGCGAGCGCGCCGTCGGGACAAACATGAGCACAAGGCTGGAGACGACGAGATCGAAGCTGTTGTCCGAGAAGGGCAGGGCGCACGCGTTTCCCGGTTCAAAGCGCACGCGGTCCGGGTACGGATTCGCAGCCCGACCGTGCGCCAGGAGCGCCTCGGAGATGTCGCAGCCGGTGACCGACGCTGTCGGGTCGCGGCGGGCGATCGCGAAGCTTAGGCTGCCGGTTCCGCAGCCGACGTCGAGCGCCGCCGCACCGTGCAGGTTAGCGGCTACGAAATCCAGAAACGGCTCCGCGAGACGCTGGGTCCAGCGGCCCATCTGGCGCTGATAGATATCTCCCGCAACGGGACCGAACACCGCGGTCGGCGCCTCCGCTTGGATCCCTTGCTCGCTCGACATGTGGCCTCCTCCGTCGGCGCAAACTCAAATACTACCATTTCGTGCAATCATACGAGGCGCCGTATTGGTTCAATTGACTCTTTTCGTCCGACCGGTGGCCGAGTAGAGGCTGGCCGAGGCGATCGCGCCCGAAGGACCGGAATGGCTGCTTGAAATCAAATTCGACGGCTATCTGTAGCGCGGCGATCTGGATGGAAAAGCTCATCCTGATTGCCGCGCACAACGCCGCGTTGCTGGCCGCTCGACGGAGCGGACGCCACGCGCGAGGGCGGCGAAAGTGACGCCATCAACTGGCTATCGCTGGCGTCGTTCTTCCGTCCACTCGCTTGGGATGACGCTGTCCAGTGGAACGTCAGCGCCGAGCCCCTCTACAAACGCGATACCCTGATCAGGGTAGACGCAGACCTCGTGGCGGAAACGATTGCCGAAGGCCCAGATGACGAGATCCTCGCTGCCGGTATTCTCGAACGCATGCGCTTCGTGATCACCGGCTAGGTAGCAAACACAGTCGCCGGGTCCAGTCGGGAGACGCTCATCGCCGTGGTGCAGGACGCCGTTTCCCGCCATGACAACCAGGATCTCTTCCTGGAACAGATGCCGGTGACGGCGCGACGACCAGAACCCCGGGTGCACCGTCTGGATGGCAAGCCCGATCGAGGCACTCCCGAGCGCGCGGCCGATATCTGCCATTTGCGCCGTGATCGGCGGTCCGAAACTGTATTCAAAGCGCGCGACCTCACGGATGTTCAACTTGCGAAGCGGCATGGCACCCTCATTCCTTTGATGCTGGAGTTCCTCTTGCGATCGATAGCACCACGTCCTGAGCCTGGTGGGTAGGCTTGGATTCAGGGAGCGTGTCGCGTTCGAGGAGGCACTCCGGCACTCCCTCCTAGTGATCTCTAGTGATTGGCGAGTGCGCCAGCAGTCACGAGGCCGCCAATGCCGGCGCCGATCACGATTGGACGCCCGCCGAGATCGCGGTGATGGGTCCGAAGGGTGCGGTCGAAATCATCTTTCGCGCCGATCTCGGCGACGAGGCCGCGATCGAGGAATACCGTGAGAAATTTGCCAACCCCTTTGTCGCGGCGAGCCGCGGCTTCATCGACGACGTCATCCTGCCGCGCGGCACCCGCCGGCGGCTATGCCGCGCGCTCGCGATGCTGCGCGGCAAACAGCTCGCCAACCCCACAAAAAAACACGACAACATCCCGCTGTGATTGGCCTCGGCTATTTCCGGCAGGCGCCCTCCTACCCCAGCCCTTCCCGCAAGCGGGGAGAGGGTCCGGGCGGGGCGTGATAATAATCCCGTCTACCCCTCTTGATTTGTAACGGCAGTTACATATTTTCCGGGCCATGGATACGAATTCATGGCTACTCCTCACTTACAAGGTCCCGGCTGAGCCGGCAGCAAAGCGCGTCGGCCTTTGGCGACGGCTGAAGGGCATGGGCGCCATCTATCTACAGAATGGCGTATGCCTTCTGCCCAAGACCGATGACCACGCGCGTCGGTTGAAGATGCTGGAAAATGACATTGCCCAAATGGGTGGAGAGTCGGTCATTCTCGAAACCGTTGCCCACGACCGTCTACAACAGGAAAAAGTCGTCGCACGCTTCAAAGTTGATCGAGACGACGCCTACCGCGAGTTCATCGACAAATGCGGAGATTTTGACGCAGAAATCGCCAAGGAAACTGCAGCGCAACACTTCACCTATAATGAACTCGAAGAGAACGACGTCGAGCTAAAGAAGCTGCAAGGCTGGCTCGAAAAGATCAAAAAGCTGGATTTTTACGGCGGCGAGTTCGCTGCCGAAGCCGCCGATCGGCTGAAGACCTGCGAGAATCTGCTCGATGCTTATGCACAGCACGTCTTCGATGCGCATGACGAAAACCGCTGAGCAGGGGAACGATCATGACTTGGTCTATTGCGGCTCCCGCGGTAACCGCCGCGTTCCTGGCGGCGATCGTCGAGGTGGTCGAAGCGTTTACGATCGTACTCGCCGTCGCGACGTTGCGCGGCTGGCGTCCCGCTGCATGGGGCACAACCGCCGGGCTCGCTTTATTGGCGGCTATCGTGCTGCTGCTGGGGCCGCTTCTCGACCGTGTCCCGATTCACTCGTTACGGCTCGCCATCGGCATCCTGCTGCTGCTCTTCGGTATGGGATGGCTCAGAAAGGCGTCGCTGCGGGCAGCCGGCATCATCCCGTTGCATGACGAAGACGCTCTTTTCGCAGCCGAGACCGACCAGCTCGATCAGCAAGCCCAACGACAGCAGAGAAACCTCCATTGGCTGGCCGGGATTACCGCGCTCAAGGCGGTGTTGCTGGAAGGCCTTGAAGTCGTGTTCATTGTAATCGCGGTAGGCGCGGGCCGCGGGTTGTTGATCCCCGCCAGCCTCGGTGCGCTCGCTGCCTGCGTCCTGGTTCTCGCCGTCGGAGCTATCGTGCATCGCCCGCTTTCGCGCGTGCCGGAGAATACTCTCAAATTCGGTGTCGGCGTCATGTTGTCGGCATTCGGCGTGTTCTGGACCGGTGAAGGGCTTGGCATCGCCTGGCCGGGGCAGGATATCGCGCTGCTGTTCTTTGCTGCGCTGTTCCTTGCCGCGGGTCTCATCGGCTCTTCTCTCGCTCGAAAGCTCCGCATGGAGTTCGCGTAATGAGGATGCTCAAGGAACTCGCTGCTGAACTGGTCGGCATGTTCGTCGGCGAGACGCGGCTGACGATATCGGTTCTCGCGATCATCGCGCTGGTGGGGTCGCTGGTGGATTTTATCGGTCTCGACCCGCTTCTTGGCGGCGCCGTCCTGCTGCTAGGCAGCGTGACTTTGCTCGTCGAGAGCGTCCTTCGCGGTGCTAGGTCGCCTGGTTTGTAGGCTCAGGCTTCCGATGACTGTCTCGCCCGAGATAACCAAGCGGCGCGCCGCGAAGCACCGGCGACGCCCCCCTCTGATTGTCGGCCTCGCGATGATTGCGATCGCGTCGACCGGTTATTTGGGCTGGCGACATTTCGCGCGTACCCCTAGCAGCGCGATCGAGCCCCCTGCGCCGGTTCCGGTCATTGCGACGACGGTCCAGCAACGCGACTTCCCAATCGTGCTCACCGGGATCGGCAACGTCACCGCGCTGAACAGCGCCACTGTTCGCAGCATGGTCACGGAACAGATCCTCAGCATCGACTTCAACGACGGCCAAGTCGTCAAACAGGGCGAGGTTCTGGCGCAGCTCGATCCTAGCACCTACCAGGCGCAGCTCGACCAGACGGAAGCCAATCTCGTCCGTGACCAAGCGCATCTCGACAACGCAAAGATCAACCTCACCCGCTATGTTCCGCTGCAAAAGCAAGGCTTTGCCCCAGAGCAGTAGGTAACCACCCAGCAGGCACAAATCGCCCAGCTCGACGCCACGATCAAAGCCGATCAGGCGGCGATCGAGTACGCCAAGACCCAGCTCAGCTATACCAAGCTGGTGGCGCCGTTTGACGGGGTCGCCGGCATCCGTCTGCTCGATGTCGGCAACATCATTCACTCGAGCACGTCGCGGGGCTCTCCGAGCGAGCCGAATGCTCTGGTCGTAATCAATCAAGTACAACCGATCAGCGTGATGTTTACATTGGCTGCAGCCGACATTCCGGAGGTGCAGGAGGCGCTCGCAAAAGGCTCGGTCAAGGCCATCGCATTGAGCGTAGACGGCAAAACCGAACTCGATACCGGCACTCTTGCCGCGATCGACAACCAGGCCAACACTGCTTCTGGGACGATAGGACTCAAGGCAATCTTTCCCAACCCAGATCGTAAATTGTGGCCCGGTATGTTCGTCAATGTCCGGGTAGTGACCCAAATGCAGGAAAATGGCCTGACGGTTCCGCTCGACGCCGTCCAGCAGGGACCGCAAGGACAGTATGTCTTTGTCGTCGGTCCTGATCACAAGGTGGCAACGCAGCCGGTCTCGGTGCGCGAAACGCTTACCGGCGAGGCGCTGATCGATAACGGCTTGAGCGCGGGGCAGACCGTCGTCGTGCGCGGCCAATACCGGCTGACGCCGGGTACCGTAGTATCGCTCGCCGACCCGAATAACCCGGCCGCGGTGCCGAACCCGAGCACGGCGAGCGCGGGTCTCCTGCCATGAACATCTCGGCAGCGTTCATTCAAAGGCCGATCGCCACCGGCATGCTGATGGCGGCGATATTGCTCCTGGGTCTGATCGGCTACGTGCTATTGCCGGTAGCGGCGTTGCCGAATGTCGATTCACCGACGATCCTGGTGACAGCACAACTCCCGGGCGCTGATGCGCAGACGGTCGCCGGCACCGTCACGACGCCACTCGAACGGCAGTTCGGCCAGATCCCTGGCTTGACGCAAATGACGTCGAGCAGCGCCACCGAGTATGCCCAAATCACCTTGCAATTCGACCGCAGCCGCACCGTCGATTCGGCGGCGCAGGATGTGCAGGCGGCGATCAATGCAGCGGCCGGCCAGCTGCCGCCGACAATGCCCAACCCGCCGATCTACCGGAAGACCAATCCCGCCGACACGCCGGTGCTGATGCTGGCGCTGACCTCGGAGACATTGCCGCTCATCAAGGTCAGCGATTATGCCAGCAGCATCCTCGCGCAAAAGATTTCGCAAATGCCGGGTGTCGGCGAAGTCGATGTCGGGGGTCAGCAGAACCCGGCTATCCGGGTGCAGGTCAACCCGGCGCAGCTGGCCGCAGAGGGCCTCGACCTGGAGGCGGTGCGGACCGCCCTGGCCACCGCCACGGTCGACCAGCCGAAAGGCACATTGTATGGCGCCAACCAGGCCTTCGCGCTGCAGACCAACGACCAACTGCTTACGGCGGAGGGTTTCAACAACTACATCCTCGCCAACCGCAGCGGTACCTTCGGCGCGAACGGACCGGTTCGCGTGCGCGATGTCGGCCGGGCCATCGTCGCGCCGCAAGATGTGAATCTGGCCGGCTGGATGAATACCGAGCCGGCCATCATCATCGCGGTACAGCGCCAGCCGGGCGCCAACGTCATCACGACCGTCGACCAGATCAAAAAAGCGCTGCCGCAGCTCGAAGCCTCGCTCCCGCCCTCGATCAAGATCCATGTCGTCTCGGACCGTACCCAGACGATCCGGGCCAGTGTCGCCGATGTCCAGAAGACGCTGCTATTGACGGTCGCGCTGGTCGTCGGCGTCATCTTTCTGTTTCTGCGCAAGCTGTGGGCGACCGTGATCCCGGCGATATCCGTGCCGATGTCGTTGATCGGCACTTTCGCGGTCATGTCTGTGCTGGGCTACAGCCTCGACAATCTCTCGCTGATGGCGCTGACGATCGCAGTCGGGTTTGTCGTCGACGATGCGATCGTCATGATCGAAAACATCGTGCGGCACATCGAAGAGGGAAAGACCCCGATGCAGGCCGCGCTCGAAGGGGCGGGCGAGATCGGCTTTACGATTCTGTCGATCTCGATCTCGCTGGTTGCGGTGTTCATTCCGCTGTTCCTGATGAGCGGCATTGTCGGCCTGTTGTTCCGCGAGTTCGCCGTCACCGTCGCGGTGGCGATCGTCGTCTCCGTCGTTGTCTCGCTGACTTTGACCCCGATGATGTGCGCCCGCGTCTTGACCGCGCGGGGCGACGCCCGGTCGGGCCTCCTCTCGCACGCGCTTGAACGCTTCTTTGACGGGCTGACCGCCGCTTACGATCGTGGTCTGGTCGTTGCGCTGCGCCACCGCTTTGTGACGTTGCTGGTCATGATCTCGACCATCGCCGCGACCCTCGTTCTGTTCGTCGAAATCCCGAAAGGCTTTTTCCCGCAGCAAGACACGGGCCTCATCGTCGGCATCGCCGAAGGAGCGCAAAACAGCTCGCCGCAGGCGATGAAGGACCGCATGCAGGCGGTGCTCGCGGTGGTGACGAAGGACCCCGCGGTCGCTGCGGCGAATGCCTATATCGGACCCGGTGGGCCGACCGTCACCGAAAATGACGGCCGCATGTTCATCACCTTGAAGCCGCTCGGCCAGCGAACCGCCACCGCGAACCAGGTGATCGAGCGCTTGAACAAGGCGCTACAGCCGGTCTGGGGCGTCACCTTGTACATGCAGGCCGCACAAGACATTACGATCGGCGCCCGGCTCTCGAAAACCCAATACCAATATACGCTTGTCGATGTCGACAGCGACGAGCTCGATCACTGGGCGCCGATCCTGTTAAAGAAATTGCAGACATCGCCGCAGCTGACCGACGTCGCCAGTGACCAGCAGAGCACCGGCCGGGTCATGAAGATCGAGGTCAACCGCCAACTTGCCTCGCAGCTCGGCATCAACCCGTCTATTGTCGATTCGATCCTCTATGACGCGTTCGGACAGCGGGTCGCGGCGCGCATCTACACGAGACTCAACCAGTATTTCGTAATCCTCGAAGTCCAGCCCGATTTCCAACTCGGGCCGAACGCGCTCAGCCGCATCTACGCGACCACGTCGAGCGGCGCCGAAGTGCCGTTGAGCCAGTTCGCGACGATCACCTCGACGGTGGCACCGATTGCGGTCAACCACCAGGGCCAATTCCCGTCGGTGACGTTGAGCTTCAACCTGCCTCCCAAGGTCTCGATTGGCGAGGCGGTGACGGCGATCGAGCAGGCCGCGCAGGAGCTGCATCTGCCGGCTTCGATTGCGACGAGCTTCCAGGGCAGCGCCCAGGCGTTTCAGAATTCGCTCTCCAGCACGCCGATCCTGATCCTCGCTGCGTTGATTGCGGTCTACATCATCCTCGGCATGCTCTACGAGAGCACGATCCACCCGATCACGATCATCTCGACACTGCCCTCGGCCGGGCTCGGAGCGCTATTGACCCTGATGCTGTTCGGCATGCCGCTCGACGTGATCGGCATTATCGGGATCATCCTGCTGATCGGCATCGTCAAAAAGAACGGCATCATGCTGGTCGACTTTGCGCTGGTCGGCCAACGCGAGCGCGGGCTCAGCGCGGAGCAGGCGATCCACGAGGCCTGCCGTTTGCGCTTTCGTCCCATTCTGATGACGACGATGTGCGCGCTGCTCGCCGGCATCCCGCTGATGCTCGGCACCGGCATCGGCTCGGAGATTCGCCAGCCGCTCGGCTATGCGATCGTCGGTGGCCTGTTGGTGTCGCAGCTGCTGACATTGTTCACGACGCCGGTTGTCTACATCTACATGGAACGCCTCGGCCACTGGCTAGCGCGCCGCCCTTCCACACATCGGTCGGCGAGTGCCCCCGCAAAGTAGGCCGATCACCCAATCGTAAACTAAACTCGCCCAGCCGGTTTGGGGTAGGTGCCAACCGCGGCTCAACGCGAGCGTCGCGGTCCCACGCCTCAATGCCTGACGTTGCCGGGGGTGCGCGGGAACGGGATGGCGTCGCGGACATTGGAAAGCCCGGTGACATAGGCGAGGGTGCGCTCGAAGCCCCCCCACCCCTCCCTCCCCCGCAAGCGGGGGAGGGTTAGGGAGGGGGCGTAGTGCTCCTTGTCGATGCCGCGCTCGCCCATGCTACGGTCTAAGACCTCCGCCTTCGGGTAGTTCATCACGGTGACCGGCTTTTTCGCGTATTTTTCGGTCAGATAGCGCTCGTGCTCCGACTGCAGGTCGACACCCCATTTCGGGCTTGCCATTGGGTTCCGCCGTTAATCAGATCGCCCTCTGGCGAAACGACGATGGCGTACGCCGGTAGGTTGCGCGAAATGCGTCGTTGAATCGCCGGATGCTGCGGAACCCGGCGGCGAATGCGATCTCCGAGAGCGGCATGGCTGTCTGATCGATCAGCCGTTTCGCAGCTTGCACGCGTTGGGTCGCGGCGATTTCGCTCGGAGTAGCACCCACATGGCGAAGAAATAGCCGCAGGAGGTGGCGCGGTCCGATCCCGAGGCGATCGGCGAGATCCGCTACAGAGGCTTCATCGAGGAATCGCTCTTCAATAAGTCGCATTCCTCGCACAACGGTGGTTGCGGTCCCGCCCCACGCAGGGCTGCCCGGCGCCGTTTCGGGTCTACAGCGCAAACATGGCCGAAAGCCCGCCCGCTCGGCCGCGGCTGCCGTAGCAAAGAACTGAACATTCTTGGACTGCGCAGGCCGCACCGGGCAAACCGGGCGACAGTATACGCGGGTCGTCCGAACGCCCGTGAAGAACACTCCATCGAAAGCCGGGTCCCGCGCTAGACGGGCCCGATCGCACGTCTCCCAATCGAGACTCGGCGGAACTCCAGTCAACATCGGAGTGAGGTTAGGGGAAAGCGGCAACCGCTGATAGCTGGAATCGGACGCGATCGGCAGATCACGTCCGATCTCGGCCAGCCTCGGCCGAGCTAGGGGATCAACTTCCTCGTCTATGCGAGCTTCATCGATTTTCCAAGCAGCGCCTGCCAGAAAACTCTATTGGGGTTGGCTGGTCGTCGCGGCTGCGTTCCTCGTCGCCACCTTCGGGTTCGGCGTCGGCTTTTACGGAACAGGCATATACTTGCTTGCGCTTAAAGCGCGCCATGGGTGGTCGACCGGGGTGCTCTCGTCGGCGATCACCATGTATTACGTCTTCGGTGCCGGCCTGCTCTTCTTTGTCGTCGGACCCCTGTTCGATCTATGGGGAACACGAATGGTTGTCACCATCGGCACTGTCGCGATGGCCTGCGGGGTGGTCGCGCTAACTCTATTGAGCCGGCCCTGGCAGCTCTATGCGGCGTTCGGTGTGATGTCGCTCGGCTGGGCCACGATGAGCGGTGCTGCCATCAACATCATCGTCGCGCCTTGGTTCGACAGACGCCGCGGGCTGGCGCTGAGCTGGGCGATGAACGGCGCCAGCGCCGGCGGCGTCGTGATCGCGCCGCTGCTGGTCTTATTGATTTCGCGGTTCGGCTTCTCGGCCGGTCTCCATACAGCAGCAGCGCTGATGCTCGCCGTCCTTCTTCCGGTTGTGATGCTGATGCTTCGGCCGAAACATCCCGATGAACATGATATGGCAGACTTTCGATCAGCCTCGATAAAACCGCCTCCGTCCGCTGCGGCGTCCGCTAATGAGGGCCCAGAGTTTCGCCTCGGAGCAGTGTTGCGCAGCCGCGCCTTCATCATGACTTCCATCCCGTTTGCGCTCGGCCTGACTGCGCAGGTCGGGTTCCTTACCCATCAGGTCGCATTTTTATCACCGACGATCGGAACCGTCGCCGCTGGTTGGGCTGTCAGCTTGACGACATTCGCTGCCGTAGCAGGGCGCATCGCAACCGGATTTATCCTCGACCGCTTCAACCGCCGTGCCGTCGCCTCCCTGAATTTCGTGGTGCAAGCCTTCGGCCTGGGGATCCTGGCGGCGAGCAGGAAGGAATCGGCGCTCTACCTGGGCTGTGTGCTGTTCGGGGTTGGCGTCGGAAACGCGACCTCGCTGCCCGGCCTCATCGTCCAGCAAGAGTTCCCGAAGCAACACTTCGCGCGCATTGTCAGTCTCATCGTCGCCATCAACCAGTTCAGCTTCGCGTTTGGACCAATCTTGCTTGCCCAGCTCCAGCATGCGGAGGGGACCTACACGGTGGCGCTGCTGGTATGCCTTGTCATGGAGATCGCGGCGGCAATTGTCGTTCTGTCTCCTGCCGTAGTCCGACACCACGGCACGACTAGCGCAACGCTGCTGGTGGACCCGCCGCGTCGCGTGTGAGCGGGCATCCCTCGTCCGGGCACAGATGGTGGTTAGACTGGCCCAGATCCCCGGCTCGATGATCGGTTGAGAGCCGGGCGCTGTGGTAGTGCGCGTCAGTAGCGCGCGTTTCCGGGAGTACGCGGGAAGGGGATCGCGTCGCGGACGTTGGCGAGGCCGGTGACGTAGGCGAGGGTGCGCTCGAAGCCGAGGCCAAACCCGGCATGCGGCACCGTGCCGTAGCGCCTCAGATCGCGGTACCAGGCGTATTCGTGCCTATCGATGCCGCGCTCGGCCATGGTTCGGTCCAAGACTTCGAGCCGCTCCTCGCGCTGGCTGCCGCCGATGATCTCGCCGATCCCCGGCGCCAATACGTCCATTGCCGCAACGGTGCGGCCATCATCGTTGACCCGCATGTAGAAGGCCTTGATCGTCTTTGGGTAGTTCATCACAACGACCGGTTTCTTCGCGTATTTCTCGGTCAGATAGCGCTCGTGCTCGGACTGCAAATCGACGCCCCATTGGACCGGGAACTCGAATTTCTCATTGGACCGCTCGAGCACCCCAATGGCTTCGCCATAATCCATATGCACGAATTCCGAGCCGACGATCCCTTCGAGCTTCGCGACCAGCCCCTTCTCGATGCGCTGGTCGAAAAAGGCGAGGTCTTCCTCCCGCTCCTTCAGCAGTGCTGCGAAGGTGTATTTGAGCAATGCCTCCGCCAATGCCGCATTGTCCGAGAGGTCGGCAAAGGCGATCTCCGGCTCGATCATCCAGAACTCGGCGAGGTGGCGGCTGGTGTTCGAGTTCTCGGCGCGGAAGGTCGGCCCGAACGTATAGACCTTGGTCAGCGCCAGACAGTAGGCCTCGATGTTGAGCTGGCCTGAGACCGTAAGGAATGCCTCGCGGCCAAAGAAATCCTGCGCGAAATCGACCTTGCCGTCAGGCGTCCGCGGCAAATTGGCGAGGTCCAATGTCGAGACCCGGAACAATGCCCCGGCGCCCTCGGCGTCCGAGCCAGTGATGATCGGCGTATTGACCCAGAAAAACCCGTTCTCGTCGAAGAAGCGGTGGATCGCCCGCGCCAGGCTGTGGCGCACCCGCGTCGCCGCGCCGATCACGTTCGTGCGCGGGCGGAGATGCGCGACCTCGCGCAGATATTCCATCGTGTGCGGCTTGGGCTGGATCGGGTAGGTGTCCGGGTCATCGACCCAGCCGATCACGCGCAGCCCATTCGCCTGCATCTCGAAGGGTTGCCCCTTGGCCGGCGACGGCACGATCGTCCCCGTCGCCTCGACCGCGCAGCCGGCCGTCAGCTTCAGGACCTCGCTCTCGTAATTGGGCAAGGTGTTCGGCGCCACCACCTGCACCGGATGGAATGACGATCCGTCCGAGACGTGCACGAACGAGACACCCGCCCGCGAGTCGCGCCGCGTGCGCACCCAGCCTGTGACCGTGACCGGCGTGTCCGGCGGCGCCCGGCCGGCCAGGACCTCGCGCCCGCTGAATTCTCGCTTGCCCATGATCGAGAGTTACGCAGGCGGAGCCACCTTGTCCAGTGGCCGCACCGGGCAAGGGAAGCTCGGCCTTGCCAGCAAGGCCGTCTTGGGCAACTCTGCGACCCCAATCTCCTTAAGCCGCGAGCCGCGCCGCCCTCAGCTTTGGTTTTAAATGGAATGCAGGAAATGGAAGCTCTTGAAAACCCCACGCTGACAGCCGCCGAAGAACTGACGACACTCTATGCGCGACCGCTGGATCGCGTCCTCCGGAAAGAGATCGACCATGTCGACGCGGTGGGACGCGCCTTCATCGCCGCCTCGCCCTTTCTGGTCCTGGCGACCGGAAGCAGCCAGGGGCTCGATTGCTCGCCCAAAGGCGACCGGCCCGGCTTTGTCCTGGTAGAGGACGGCGGCCGCACATTGCTGATCCCGGACCGCCGCGGCAACAATCGGATCGACAGCCTGAAGAACCTAGTGGAGGATCCCCGCATCGGGCTGATCTTCTTGGTTCCCGGGGCGAACGAGACCTATCGCGTCAACGGCCGCGCCCGGATCAGCGCCGATCCGGCCCTCAAGCGGCGTTTTGCGGTTGACGGCAAGGAGCCCACAACGGTGATCGTGGTTGCGGTCGAGCAAGCGTTTCAGCATTGCCCGAAGGCGCTGGTCCGCTCCGATTTGTGGAAGGCCGGCAGCGCCGGCCGGCCGAAGGATGTCCCGACACTCGGAGATTTCGCGGCCGCGCGCACCCCGGGCACCGACAGTGCGGTCTACGACGCCGACTACGCCCGCCGCATGCCGAGCGAGCTTTACTGATAGCGGAGGCTGTGACCGGCATCATGGATTACCGCAAGAAGTTTTTCGTCGATCCGGCTGAAGCGCTGCAGCTTCGCAAGCTCGACCCGGGCTACAAGGGTGACCACGAGGAAGAAGAAGCGGCAAAAGAGGAGACCGAACACTATCGCGCAAAACTCGGCCATCAACAGGCGCTGCTGTATGCCGAGCGGAAGCATTCGGTGCTGGTCGTGCTGCAGGCATTGGACGCCGGAGGCAAGGACGGCACGGTGAACCACGTGTTCAGCGCCCTCAATCCACAGGGCACCACGGTCGTCGGCTTCAAGCAGCCGTCGCCGGCGGAGCTCGCCCATGATTTCCTCTGGCGAGTACACCCGCATGCGCCGGGACGGGGTGAGGTGGCGATCTTCAATCGGTCCCACTACGAGGACGTGCTGGTGACGCGGGTGCACAAGCTGATCGACAAGGCGGCCTGGACCGCCCGCTACAAACGCATCCGCGAATTCGAAGCCGGGCTGGCCGACAACGGCACCACGATCCTGAAATTCTTCCTGCACATCAGCAAGGAAGAACAGCTCGCGCGCTTCGCCGAGCGGCTGGAGGACCCGAAGCGCAACTGGAAGATCAGCGAATCCGATTATACTGAGCGGGCCCTGTGGGACGACTATATCGCGGCGTTCGAGGATGCGATGAACGCCACGAGCACCAGTGAGGCGCCCTGGTACGTGATCCCGTCGAACCACAAGTGGTTTCGCAATCTGGCGGTGTCGCAGATCATGGCGGACACAATGGAGTCGCTCGGCATGGCGTTCCCCAAGCCGTCCGTCGATCTGGACGAGATCCGGCGCAAATATCACGTCGCCGTGGAGCAGGAGCACGGGCATAAAAGGTAGATGCTCCGACCCGCCCGAGAGCCATCGCTTTGCGCGCCTGTCGGCGGCGTAGACCGCGGAGAACGGGATAGGTAGACGTCGACGCGCGTCGATGATCGGAATTTGCGCGTCGGCGAGGGCGGGCATTGCGATGCGCGGCGCCGCAGAGATAAACGATGCGACGCCGACGGCCGTCCGCAATACGCGACGGCGGCTCGGTCCCGCCGTCATCGCGACGGGGCGCCGCAAAGTCCCTATTCCGCGGCACGCGGCAGCTTTGCCAGTCGGGCCTTCAGGAAATCGAAATCGACCGGCTTGGAGAGGAATTGGAGCGCGCCGGCCTCGGCCGCCTGCCGGCGGCGGTCGTCGTCGCCATAGGCGGTCACCATCATGACCGGCAGATCTGGACGCCGGGTTTTGATCTCGCGCAACAAGGTCAGCCCGTCCATCCCCGGCATGTTGATGTCCGACAAAATGACGATCAGCTCCGGTCGGACCCCGTTCGCCAGTTTGTCGAGCGCCTCCTCGCCGGAGGCGGCGAAATGCAGCACATAGGTGCCCTGGCGCGCTTCGCGGCGAAAGCGCTGGCGAAACATTTCCGCGACGTCGGGCTCGTCGTCGACGACAAGAATGCTGAAGGTCATGGTGTCTTCCCTGTCATTGTGGCCTGCCGGGAACGCGGCAGGCGGATCGTGAATTCGGTGAATTCGCCGGGTTCGCTGTCGACCGCGATCGAGCCGCCGTGCTGCTGCGTGACGATGTCGTAGCTGATCGAGAGCCCCAGACCGGTGCCTTCGCCGGTCGGCTTGGTCGTGAAGAACGGCTGGAACAGCCGGTCCCTGATTTCCGGCGGGATACCGGTGCCGTTGTCACGCACCCGGATCTCGACGTCGCCGCCGAGATCGCGGGTCGAGACCTGGAGGGTCGGGCGATAGCCGGCCTCGCCGTTGCCGCGGGCGCGCTCGGTGGCGGCGTAGAAGCCGTTGCCGAACAGGTTGAGAAACACGCGGGTCATTTCCTGCGGCGCCAGCTCGATCGGTGCGGCGGCGGGATCGAGATCGCGTTCCAGCGTGATGTTGAAGCTCGCATCCTGGGCGCGCGCACCGTGATAAGCGAGGTTGAGCGCCTCCTCAACAAGGGCATTGAGATCGACCGCGCGGCGCTCGCCCGACACCCCGCGCGAGTGCTCCAGCATGCTCTTGACGATGCCATCGGCGCGCCGGCCGTGCTCGGCAATCTTTTCGAGATTGCCGGTCAACATCGCGACGATTTCGTCGACATCGGCGCGCTCGTCTTCGGCCAGCCCGGCAATCGCCGGTGCCGCGGTCTCCTTTAGCTCGTCGAGCAATTCGACCGAGAGGCCGGCAAAGTTGTTGACAAAGTTCAGCGGGTTTTTGATCTCGTGGGCAATGCCGGCGGTCAATTGCCCGAGAGAGGCCATCTTCTCCGACTGGATCAGCCGGTCCTGGGCGCGGCGCAGGTCAGCGAGTGCCGTCTCAGCCGCGTCGCGGGCGGCGCGGATCTCGGCCTCGGCGCGCTTGCGCTCGGTGATGTCGCTGTAGTTGATGACGACCCCGCCGCCCGGCACCGGGTTCGCCCGCACCTCGACGACGCGGCCGTCGGGGCGCGTGCGCTCGGTCGAATATTGTGTGCCGGCCACTTCAAGGAGCCGGCGCACTTCGGCGTCGACATCGACCTCGCCGTACTCGCCGTGCGTTGCGAGGTGGCGAATGTAATCGGCAATGCTCGGCCGCGCGGCCAGCAAAGCATCTGGCAAATCGAGAAGCTGCTGGAAATTGCGGTTCCACGCCGCGAGCCGCTGCTCGGCGTCGAACATTGCGACCCCATCGCCCATGTTGTCGAAGGTGACGCGCAACTCGGCCTGCCGCTGGCGGATCTCGCCGAGCAGCCGCGCGTTCTCGATCGCGATGACCGCCTGGTCGGCAAAGGTTCGCACCAGCTCGATCTGCCGCTCGGTGAACGGCTCGACCCGTTTCCGCGCAAGACCAATCGTGCCGATCACGGTCGCCTCGCGCAGCAGCGGCACCCCGAGAATGGTACGTCGCCCGGACGCCACATTCTCGGGCCAGGAGTAGTCCGGGTCGGCCAGGATGTCCGCGACATGCACGACTCTGCCTTCGAGCAACACCCGCCCGGCGAGGGTTTCGCGACCGGGGACAACTGTTCGCTGGCGCCGGATCGCCCAATATTCGGCGTCCAATGCAAAGGCCGACACGTAGCGGTAGACCTCGCCCTCGCGTATGGAGATCGCTCCGACATCGGCGCCGCAAAGCCGGCACGCCGTTTCGGCCACCGTGTCGAGCACCGGTTGCACATCGGCGGTCGAGCGGCTGATGACGTTTAAGACGTCGCTGGTCGCGGTCTGGTATTCGAGCGATTCTTCGAGGTCGCGCGTGCGCTGGCGCAATTCGCTCAACAGCCGCGCGTTCTCGATCGCGATGACCGCCTGGTCGGCAAAGGTGCGCACCAGCTCGATCTGCCGCTCGGTAAACGGCTCGACCCGCCTCCGTGGGAGATTAATCGTGCCGAGCACGGCCCCCTCGCGCAGCAGCGGCACTCCAAGGATGGTGCGTTGCCCGGCCGCCACAGCCTCGGGCAACGCGTAGTCCGGGTCAGCGCTGACGTCCGCGACATGCACGACCCGGCCTTCGAGCGCCACCCGCCCGGCGACGCTGTCGCGGCCGGGGACAATGGCGCGTTGGCGCAAGGTCTCCCAAAACTCGGCGTCCGCTGCAACCGCCGGGGTGGCCGCCACATAGCGGTAGACTTCACCCTCGCGTATTGTGATCCCTCCGCCGTCGGCGCTGCAAAGCCGGGTGGCCGTTTCGATTAATGTGTCCAGCACCGGTTGCACATCGGCGGTCGAGCGGCTGATGACGTTCAAGACGTCACTGGTCGCGGTCTGGTATTCGAGGGATTCTTCGAGGTCGCGCGTGCGGGCCTGCAATTCGCCGAGCAGCCGCGCATTCTCGATCGCGATGACCGCCTGGTCGGCAAAGGTGCGCACCAGCTCGATCTGCCGATCGGAGAACGGTTCCACTCGATTCCGCCCAAGACCAATCGTGCCGAGCACGGCCCCCTCGCGCAGGAGGGGCACCCCAAGTCCGGTGCGTCGCCCGGCCGCCACATTCTCGGGCACCGCGTAGTCCGGGTCGGTGGCGAGGTCCTCGACATGCACGACCCTGCCTTCGAGCGCGACCCGCCCGGCGAGGGTTTCGCGACCGGGGACAAACCTTCGCTGGCGCAAGGCCGCCCAAAACTCGGGCTCCGCCGCACTGAACGAGCTCGCCGCAAAGCGATATACCTCGCCCTCGCGTATCGTGATCGATGCGGTATCGGCGCCGCAAAGCCGCGCGGCGGTTTCGGCCACTGTGTCCAGCACCGGTTGCACATCGGCGGTCGAGCGGCTGATGACGTTCAGCACGTCGCTGGTCGCAGTCTGGTATTCGAGCGATTCTTCGAGGTCGCGGGTGCGAGCCTGCAATTCGCCGAGCAGCCGCGCATTCTCCATCGCGATGACCGCCTGATCGGCAAAGGTGCGCACCAGTTCGATCTGCCGCTCGGCGAACGGCTGCATTCGGTTCCGCCCGAGACTGATCGCGCCGAGCACCTCCCCCTCGCGCAACAGCGGCACCCCAAGTCCGGTTCGTAGCCCAGCCGCCACAGCCTCGGGCAGCGCGTAGTCTGGGTCGGCGGCGACGTCCTCGATATGCACAACCCTGCCTTCGAACGCCGTCCGCCCGGCAATGCTGTCGCGACCGGGGACAATGGTTTGCTGGCGCAAGATCGCCCAAGCCTCGGGCTCCGCTGCACTGTACGAACTCGCCACAAAGCGGTAGACCTCGCCCTCGCGTATTGCGATCGATGCGTCATCGGCGCCGCAAAGCCGGGCGGCCGTTTCGATTACTGTGTCCAGCACCGGTTGGACATCAGAGGTCGAGCGGCTGATAACCTTCAGCACGTCGCTGGTCGCGGTCTGGTACTCGAGCGATTCCTCGAGATCGCGCGTGCGGGCGTTCAGTTCGTTGAACAGGCGGACATTCTCGATCGCGATGACGGCCTGGTCGGCGAAGGTCTTAAGCAGGTCGATTTGCCGTTGCGAAAACGGCTCGACCTCGCGGCGCGTTACGGTGATTGCGCCGACCGGATTGCCGTCCTGCAGGATCGGCACCGAGAGCATGGTGCGCACCCCCGTCTGCAGGACGGCCCGCAGCGCATATTCGGGGTCCGCGGTAGCATCGGGAATGTGCGCGACTTCCCGAGTCAAAATGGCGCGCGCCGTCGTGCTTTGCCGGCCGGGCGGGATCGGAAAGTCACGCTGGACGGCCTCGAGGACATCGGGCGGCCACCCGTAATGCGCGACAAAATGGATCAGAGAAGCATCGAACCGGAAAATGCCGCCTGCCTCAGCGCCCGATAGGATCGTGGCATTGGCAGCGATCGCATCGAACGTTGGCTGCAGATCGGTCGGAGACCCGGAGATGACGCGCAGGATCTCGGCGGTCGCAGTCTGCTGTTCCAACGCCTCCCGCGTCTCGGTAATGAGCCGCGCATTCTCCATTGCGATCACCGCCTGCGCGGCGAAATTCTGCAGCAGCGCGATCTGCTTGTCTGAAAACGGGCGCACCTCCTGGCGGTAGATATTGACGACGCCCAGGAAGGCATTGTCCTTGCGCAAGGGCACCGCGAGCAACGTGCGCGCCCCGCCGAGGTCGACTAACGCTCGTCGGTAGGGATCGCCGGATCGGTAAATTTCCTCATCTGAGAGATCGGAGATGTGCACAAGACGCTCGCCAGATAGAAGGCGGTGGCTCGCGCTACCGGGGCCAGGTTGATTCGAAGTCACGGCCAGGTATTCCGCGAAACGAGCAGGTTCGCCCCCGGCGTCATCGGCTTGTCGCAACGCGACTTGGTGGAAGCGTTCGCCATCGTATGTCGAGAGAAGACCGAACGCCGCGCCGCATAACCGTATCGCTTTGTCGAGCATTGCATCGAATACGGGGGTTAGGTCGCCGGGTGAGGAGTTGATGACCTGCAATACCTCGGCAGTTGCGGTCTGCTGCTCCAGTGCCTCGCGCGTCTCGGTCAATAGCCGCGCGTTCTCCATCGCAATGACCGCCTGGTCGGCAAAGGTCGAAACCAGCTCGATCTGGGGCTCCGAAAACGGTTCGACGCGCTGGCGCCCCACCGTAAAGGCTCCGACCAGCTGGCCCTCGCGCAAGAGCGGGACGCCGGCGACTGTCCGCAAGCCGCCGAGGCTAACCGCTTCGGCCCGCTCATATTCCGGATCGGCGGCGACATCGTGGACGTGGACAACACCGCCGCCCTGTTGAAAGATGCGACTGACAATGGAGCCCCGGCCTGGGCCGGACGCCATGTAGTTCAGATCCTGTCGTCGCGCGTTCGCGATGAATTCCTGCCATGCGGGCGGCAGGCCGAAAAAGGCAACCCCGCGATAGCGGTCGCCCTCGCGTCGGAACATCAGCGACATGTCGGCATTGCACAGCCGCGCGGCGGTCTCGACTAAAGTGTCGAGCACCGGCTGCAGATCGAAAGTCGAGCGGCTGATGACCTTGAGCACGTCGCTGGTTGCGGTCTGATATTCGAGCGATTCCTCGAGCTCGCGCGTGCGGGCCTGCAATTCGCCAAGCAGCCGCGCGTTCTCCATCGCGATGACCGCCTGGTCGGCAAAGGTGCGCACCAGTTCGACCTGCCGCTCGCTGAACGGCGCGACCCGTTTCCGAGAAAGTATGATGATGCCGATTGGCTCGCTGTCGCGCAGGAGCGGCACCCCGAGCATGGTGCGTCGCCCGGCCGCCGCGGTCTCGGGCAGCGTGTAGTCCGGGATAGCGCGGACGTCCGCGACATGCACGATCCTGCCTTCGAGCGCCACCTGCCCGGCGACGCTGCCGCGACCCGGGACAACTGTTCGCTGGCGCACAATCGTCCAATACCCGGCCTCCGCTGCAGAGGTCGGCGCATAGGTGCTCGACACATAGCGGTAAACCTCGCCCTCGCGTATCGCGATCGATGCGGCATCGGCGCCGCAAAGCCGCGCGGCGGTTTCGGTTACTGTGTCCAGCACCGGTTGGACATCGGTGGTCGAGCGGCTGATGACGTTGAGCACGTCGCTGGTCGCGGTCTGGTATTCGAGCGCCTCGTCACGCTCGGCTCTACATTCCCCAAGCTGACGCTGTAGATCGGCGATCAGCTGTTCGGACGCGGTAGGATCTTTCGTCGTTGTTGCTTTCCGCCCTCCCCCTCGATGGAGGGAACGGGTGCGCTCGCCCGCACCGGCGCTCGGCGCTTTCTTCACCATGGATCGGTCCTCGGCATCACCCCTACCCCGGCCCTCCCCCATCGACGGGGAGGGCGTGACCGGCTGCCTGCTCGCACGGGCGAGGAATCGATTACGCCCAGCGCCGGGGAAATCGCGGCCGATTGGGCTCGCGCTTCGTCGCGCTCGGCTCGGGATTCGGCAAGCTGACGCTGCAGATCGGCGATCAGCTGTTCGGAAGCGGCAAGATCTTTCGTCGTTGTTGCTTTCCGCCCTCCCCCTCGATGGGGGAGGGTATGGGTGGGGGTGACAGATCGAATAGGGGTGGGGGTGACCGGGTGGAGATTTTCGGCGACCGCTGAGCGCACACCCTCGGCGTTCTCCAGCACCTCGTTGTTCCAGAACCGCAACACGCGGTACCCCTCGGCTTCCAGAAACCGGGTGCGGCTTGCTTCCGCTTCGGACGAGGGATCATGCTGCCCGCCATCGATCTCGACGATCAGTCTTGCCTCATGGCAGACGAAGTCGGCAATGAACCCGCCGATCGGCACCTGTCGGCGAAACCGATAGCCTTCGGTTTGCCGCGACCGCAGCATCTGCCAGAGCTGCTTTTCGGCTTCGGTCATGTCACGGCGGAGGTTCCGGGCGCGCTCGCCCGCACCGGCGCTTGGCGCTTTCTTCACCATGGATCGTTCCTCGGCCTCACCCCCACCCGGCCCTCCCCCATCGAGGGGGAGGGCGTGACCGGCTGCCTGCTCGCACGGGCGAGGAATCGATTACGCCCGGCACCGGGGAAATCGCGGCCGATTGGGCTCGCGCCTCGTCGCGCTCGGCTCGGCATTCGGCAAGCTGACGCTGCAGATCGGCTACGAGCTGCTCGGAATCGGCTAATGTGCTGTCGGGCGTCGCGCTCATTTGCGGACCTTCTCGGGGACCGTCTCCCCTACGCGATCATATCGTACTCGGCGCCAGCCACCACGGTTGTCGATCGGGACCGTCAGAGCAGGTCGGCGCAGGAATACTTTCACAAACTCTCAGCATGAGGTCGTCTATTCTTGAGGCATTAAGAAAAAGCGCTCATCCTCAGGAGGCCGCCCACAGGTCCGCACTGCGCGCGGTCCGAGGACAGGTTCCGCGGCCGTCTCGAAGGACGCACAACGCTGATCCAGGCTATCGACGATTTCCTGACACCCTCTTTCGCGGGGGCGACGACACCGGCTATTCAATGTGGATTAGGCATACGGTAATTTACGCAACGAGGTACTAACGTAGGCGCGAGCCGGGGTCGAGGCCGAGATAGACGCGGCCGCCGATCGGGTACCATTCGGGCGCGAGCGTGACGGTCTGGCCAACGGTGTGCAGGTCCCGCCAGCATTCGGCGAGGCGGCTCTCGCGCTTGAACGACGTGCTGCCGCCTGCCCGGTACATCAGGTCCATCGCCTCGCGCGCGCTATCGGCGGTGTAGGTCGAGGCCAACCGGCAGCGGGCCCGCTGCTCGAGCGTCGTCTCCTTTCCGCAAGCGAGAGTATTCCACAACTCGGTGATCATCGCGGTGCGGTAGGCGCGGCCGGCGTTGAGGATCGCATCGGCCCGCCCGACGGCGTCTTGCACTTGCGGGCTGTCACAGAGCAACCCGACGGGGCGGCCGCGCGGCTGCTTGCCCCCGGCCAGCTCGATCAGCGCATCAATGCCGGCCCGCGCGATGCCGGTGATGACGGCGCTGTGGTGCGGCCCGACCCAGCACTGAACCGGCAGCTGATAAGTCAGACCGGGCCAGCGCGACCACTGGTTCTCGAGCGGGATGCCGACCTGCGGCATCGTCCGCCGTTCCGGCAGGAAGACGTCCTCGACCGTCCAGTCGAAACTGCCGGTGCCTCGCAAACCGGTGACGTCCCAGCTCCCCGGGACGACCTCCGCCTCCGCGCGCGCGAAAACCCCGCGCCAGTAGAGCGAGCCGCCGTCCGGGTGCGGGCGCGGCTGGCCGTTGTCGCCGAGCACCTGGAAGCTCCCCAACATCCAGCTGGCCTCCTGGCAGCCGCTGCCGAACTGCCAGCGGCCGCTGACCCGGTAGCCGCCCGCCACCGGCACCGCCTGTCCGCCGCCCGGCACCGCGGTGCCGGCGATCACCGTGTCGGCCCGCTTTCCGTAGATCTCGTCGACACCGTCATCCGGCAGCCCGAGCGTGACCAGTTGGCCGACGCCGCCATTGCCGAGGTTCCAGCCGACCGAGCCGGCGCCCTCGGCCAGCCGCTCGATGACGCGCAGATAGGTCAGCGGATCGACCTGGAGACCGCCCAGCGAGCGCGGGATCACCATCTTGTAGAAGCCGGCTTCGCGCAATTGCCCGAACAGGGCGGGCGGCATGCGCTGCCCGCGCTCGATCTCGTCATGATACTTTCGCAGCACCGGCTGCAGCGCGGCCGCCGCCTGCACCAGCAGTTGCGTGTCGACATCTGCGGGCAAGCGCGTCTCTTTGGCCATCGTGTCCATCCTTCCTCCTGACGCCGTTCCGGCCGCCAAGCCTCGGTCAACTCTTGCCTCATCCAGCTTGCATCGGCAAGCCGATGGCTCCGGGGAAATCGGCATCGCCCTTCGTTGCGAACACGATCACCATAGAATTGCCTCATTGGCATGGCATACTGGCGCTCATGAATGGAACGCGGAACGCCGGCCAGAGGGAAGATTACTACAACTTCAACGTGAATTTGCTGCTGATTCGCTGCAGATAGCACAAAGGGTAATATGCAAATCGATTTATGATTGTGGGTTGGAGGCAGGGATGCAGCGGGGGCGCGGCGGAATGGGGAGCCACAAGCACGGGATCTCCGGTCATGCCGGCCAAGGGAAGGGATCCTGGCCGGATCACCAGCGAGTGTCGAAGCCCTCGAACCGGTGCGGGATGCGGTGGATATCGGTCAGCAGTTCGCGCTGAAGCCCGGCGGGGCTGCCGGCCGGGAAATTCAGCTCGATCGCGTCGGCGAGCCCGCCGTAGCGCGCCTCGATCGCCGGCGCGATCGCGCCATAGGTACCGCAGGCGGCGAAAATGAGCACGACGTCGTCCGAGACCTCGGGCGGCATCTCGTGCCATCGGCCCCTCACCGACATCGCGTGCAGCTTGGCGCCGAGCTCTTCGAGTCCGTGCAGCGCCAGGATCGGGGCGTAGCTGCGGGTCGAGGCATAAAACGCGATCCGCTTGCGCGCCTCGTCCAAGCCCTCGGCGACGGTCTTCGCATCGGGTCCGGTGACGACAAACTCGCCGCCGAAGACATCGAAATTGGCGCGGCAGCGACCGCTGCGCCGCATTCCCTCTTCGATGCGCGGCAGCGCGACCTCCTCGACATAACGGCAGGAGCAGAGCGGGTGCAGGCGCACGCCGTCGCAGACCTCGCCGGCAACCCTGAGCATCGCCTCGCCCACGGCGGCGATTGTCACCGGCACCATCGGCAGCCCGGTCGGCTCCGGCGAGAAGTCCGGGGTCATCAAGGTCAGTTTGTAGTGCGCTCCCTGATAATCGAGCTTTTCGCCCGTCTCCCAGCAACGCCAGATCGCGCGCAGCGCCCGCACATAATCCTTGAGCCGCGGCGCCGGCGGGCTCCACGCGATGCCGAAACGGCGCTCGTTGTGGCCTTTGACCTGGCTGCCCAGCCCGAGCACGAACCGGCCGTGGGAATTCGCCTGCAGATCCCATGCCTGGCTCGCCGTGATCGTCGGGCTGCGGGGAAAGGCGACGGCGATCGATGGCGTCAGCTCGATCCGATGGGTCGCAAGCGCGGCAAAGGCAAGCGGCGCGAACACGTCGTGCCCGAGTTCGACCGTCATCACCGCATCGAACCCGGCGGCTTCCGCCGCGGCCGCGGCGGGTCCCGCCTCGCGCCAGTGACGCAGCGGCAGCATCGTGAAGACGCGCATCCGATCCACCCCCACCTTGAAGCGCTAGAGCTGGGATGTTGCAGGAACCGGCACGCAGCTCGAAACTTGGCCTTGATCGATGCGCTCCAGCTTGCGGTGGTCGGGTTCGACAAGGAAGACGCCCGCCAAATGGGGGCGATCCGTGGCTGTTGGCCTCCCAGGGGACACCGATCGGTCCTTATGATGTATTGATTGCGGGCCAAGCGGTGGCCCGGCGTTTGATCCTCGTCACGCACAATAGGCAGGAATTTGGACGCGTACCGGGTCTGCGGCTCGAGGATTGGGAAACCTAGCACTCCTGATCAGCCACTGCGCGACTGTCGGGCGGCACCAGAGCGTCGATCAGGGCCTGGATGTAGCCGTAGCAATAGGCGAAGGCGACACCGGAGGGGTCGCGGCCGTCGATCTGCGGCACGTGGTCGGGCATCAGCATGTAGGGGTAGCCGACATCGCGATAGGCAGCGAGCGAGCGCGGCATGTCCATGTCGCCCTCGTCCGGGAATGCTTCCATGAAGTCGAGCTTCTTCCCTTTGATGTTGCGGAAATGCACATTGAAGATCTTGCCACGCTCACCGAACCAGCGGATCACGTCGAAGATTTCGCGGCCCGGGTCGTCGAGCATCTCGGCGATCGTGCCCTGGCAGAAATTGAGGCCGTGATAAGGGCTCTCGTGCATCTGCACGAACCGTTTCAGCCCCTCGACCGTGCCCAACACGCTCGTCACGCCGCGATAGCCGGGCGGCGTGTGAGGGTCCTGCGGGTGGCAGGCCAGCCGCACCTTGGCTGAGGTCGCGACCGGCACGATGGCGGCGAGGAAATGGTCGATCCGCTCCCAATACTCGTCCTCTGACACGGTACCTGCCAGGGTCGGCGGCGCGGCCTGGTCGGCGCGGCTCCAGCGAAACGCGGCATTGCGCGAGCCGCCGCGCCCTGGTTCCCGCTCAGTGCGTGGGATGCCGATGATCGTCAGGTTGTATTTGACGGCGGGGATGCCGGCGGCGGCGAGCCGCTCAATGAGGCGGCAGATGCTGTCGATCTCGCGCTGCCGCTCGGGGTCTTTGCCCAGCAGGATGTGCGGGCTGTCCTGTTCCTCGATCGGCCGGGACGCCATCGGCAATTGCACCATGTCGAGCGTTAGCCCAAAGGACTCGACGTGCTCGCGATGGCGGTTCAGGTCATCGAGGCTCCAATGGTGTGGGTTGCCCGGCGGGTCGACGCAGACATGGCGAACCCCGAGCTGCGCCCAGATCTTGTAATCGGAATCGTCCCGCGGCCGGATCTGCGTACCGACGTACACGGAGCGTCCCTAGAATAGGGCGAGGGTGCGAATTTCGATGCTCTCGCGCGGCCGTGGATGGGGCGGCGGCGTCGGATCCTCGAAAGCGGTGTGGGCGGTGAACCGGGCGCGGCCGTCCTTTACAGAGTCGTAAACCTTGAAGACCAGCGCCTCGTCCGGCCGCATTCGTGGGAACCAATACCAACGGTGGGCCGGATTGTGGGTAATGGCGGAGGTCTGGCCGATGCGGTCGGGGTAGCGGCGCTCTGTCACCACCATATCGCCCAGCGAGAGACTCTGAGCATCAGCGATCGCCAACGGCCAATTCTCGACCGGATGGCGGATCGGCCGCCACACCTGCACGATCGCAAAGCGGCGCTGCAACAGCTCGTCGGCTTCGTCGGGCAACAGGTCTCGGACCCGCTTCGGCGCCGACCATTCGGTATAGTCGTTGTGGACGCGGCGCACGACCTCGCGGATCTTCGCGGCCTCGCGCCGCTCCTGATCCGGCGTGCGCAAGGTGTGGTCGAACACAACGACGCGCTTGGCGCCGCTCTCGGCTTTTATGAGCGCCTCCGTCTCCGGGTAATAGACCCGCCGGATCTCGTCCTCGTCATAAAAGTCGCGGACCTTGGTGTCGTGATGCACAAATCGGAACCCGTTACGCTCGAGCGCGAAGCTGTCAGCGTAGAGGCGGCCGTTGCGCAACACGACGCGACACGGATCGGATTGACCGCCGCCGGTCCGCGTATCGGTGCCGCCCGGCGCACCGACCAACGAGACCGGCGTCTCGCCGGTGTCCACAAAATAATTGAGCGTCGCTTCGATCGTTTCCGGGAAGGTGTCGAGTTCGGCAATCTGAACCATTGAGACCTCCTCCTCGCTTGCCGACCGATGATAGAGAGGCAGCTCTGCCGAGACAACTGCCGCTAGCGACGCCAGCCGCCGTAGCTGGGATGATCCGATGCGATCGGTAAGCTCACGGCCGTGCCGGTTGCAGCCGAGTGGTAGAATGCAGTGACGAGCTCAATCGAACGGCGGGCATCGGCAAGGGTCATCGGCAACGTGGCGCCAGTCGCGAGAGCTTCGTGGTACGCCGCCATAAGCCCGGTGAACCCGGATGGCACGAAGCGGTCGTCCGCCAATGCGACGGCGATATCGTCGGCAACCTCGGGCGAAGCGGGGATGATCTGCCATGGCTTTTCGCCGGGAGCGTAAGGAGCTTGTGAGCTCTCGAAGGTGACATGTTCGAAGCACAGGCGTAGCCGGCTGATCTCCTTGTGCGACCCGAGGGTGGCGGCGAGCGAGGTGAGCGCGCCGCTGCACATGACGAGGCTCGCCACCGCACAATCCTCGACCTCGACCGGATTGACCCGCGTCGCGGTATGCGCGAACACCGACGCGACTGGTCCCATAAGCCACGTGAGGAGGTCGTGCGAGTGGATCGCATGGGTCAGCAACACACCGCCCAATTCGCTTGCCAGCCGCCCGCGCCATGGGGTCCGGTAGTATGAGGGCGTGCGCTTCCAGGCGGTCTCGACGTTGGCGACATAAGGTTTTCCAGCCACGCCCATATCGACAATCCGTTTGGCCTTCTGGACTCCAGCGCCGAAGCGGTACTGGAAAATCGGCATGACACGGCCCGCCGCCTCTTGCTCGGCAGCAACTACGCGGTCGACATCTGCCAGCGACCCGGACAGAGGCTTTTCGCAGACGACATCCTTTCCGGTCGCCAATGCGGCAATGATCTGGGAGACGTGAAGCGCCGGCGGGGTGCAGATATCGATGATCTCGACATCGTCCATACGCAGTAATTCGTCGAATGACTGCGTACGGCGCATGATGCGGAATTCATCTCCGACCGCCTCGAGCCGCCGTTCATCGACATCGCACAGTGCCGCTACTCGGAACTTGTCGGGGTGGCTCCTATAACCTTCGATATGAGCGCGGCCGATGCCGCACCCGACCACGGCAACCGTCCAAACCTTGTTTGTTATAGCCATCGCTTGTAGCCGCGGCGCAGCGCCTTGCCGAGGCGAAAGGCATTATCCGTCCAGTTATCCTTCGGTTCCTCGGGAGATACCGACTTCTTCAGCTCCTTCACGCGCCGGCCAAGGCGAAAGGCGGTGTCCGTCCAGTCGCCTGCAGGTTCGCCGGCTTCTCTGAGCCGCCGTGCGAGGCGGGCCCGCAACGCCTCGGCATTGGCCCGCTCATGCTCGGTCGCACCGGCATTCTCGGCCAATGCGGCCACCGCTCGGAGCTTCCGCCGGAGGTCGGCCACCGATGCGATCAACCGACCTGCCTTCATTGTTATGGCAATACTTCTGAACGAGTGTAGCGGCGCCACGCACTCATCTGGACCGCCGAAGTGAGGCAATGGACGACGACGGGCTTGGTCTTCACCGCGAAGGCTCTCGCAATGCCGTCGCCGAGTTCGGCCTCGTTGCGGATCGTGATTCCCTCGGCGCCGAACGAGCGGCCCCATTGGGCGAAATCCGGATTGGTCAGCCGAGTGCCTTCCATGAACGCCCGCTCCGGATAGCGTACATAAGAATGCATGCCGATCGTGCCGTACATGCCGTTGTCGGAGATGATCATGACCGGGTTGGCGCCATACTGGCGGGCAGTCGCGATCTCGTTGCCCATCATCAATGCGCCGCCATCGCCGAGAAACGCAACGACCTGAGTGCCTGGCCGGCGCAATGCCGCTGCAACCGCCATCGGCATGCCTGAGCCCATCGCACCGACCACCGAGGCGAGAAAAATCTGGCTCTGCCGGAAGCCGATATAGCGGTGCACGAAGCTGGCGAAATTGCCGGCATCCGTTGTCACCGTAGCATCGGGCGCCAGGTGCTTGTCGACTTCGCAGACGATTGCGGCGAAATTGACCCCGTCTGTGGTCGGCTCCCATTCCTTGGCGAGCAATTTGCGGTGGATGGCGTGCAGACCTTCGACCCAGCCGCGGCGCTTGCCGGCATCGGCTGGCGCGCCGTCCTGCAACAGCGCCTTGATCACCTCGTAGGGGCTGCACGGCATGCCAAGGTCGGGGCGCCAGACGCGGCCGACCTCATTGGCATCCGGCCAGATGTGTACCAACGGTAGCTGCGGTTGCGGCGCCGCTGGGAAGCGGTAGGACTGGCTCACCGAGTCGCTCAGCCGCTCGCCCAGCGCCACGATCAGATCGGCGCGCTTCATCTCGCCGATGAGCTCTGGCGGCACGCGGATGCCCATATAGCCGCCGTAATTCGGGTGCGTCGCATCGAACAACTGTGGCCGGCGATGGGTCGGGTTGATCGGCAATACCCATTCCTCGGCAAGCCGGTTGAGAGCGGCGAACACTGTGTTGTCGTGGACGGCGTCGGCCAGCAGCGCGCCTCCGACCAGCACCAACGGTCGTTCGGCCTTCGCCAGCATCGTGACGAGCCGATCGAGATCCTCGGTGCGCGGTGCCGAGGCAACGCGCGGCCGAAGCGGATTAAGCTCCGCGTCGGTCTCCTCATCGAAGATGTCCTCGGGCACGACCACCGCCACCGGCCCGGGGGTGCCGCTCTCGGCAACGTGAAAGGCGCGGGCGATCGCCTCGGAGGCCTGTTCCGGGGCGTTGACCTCGATGACCAGCTTCGTGACGTCCGACAACAGCCGTGAGTAGTTTTGTTCCTGCAATGCGAGCCGGCCAAAATCGCTGCGCTCGACCTGTCCGATCAGCATCACTACCGGCGTCGCGTCGTGATAGGCCGAATGCAGTGAGACCATCGCGTTCGATAGCCCAGGGCCGCGCGACACCATCACCACCCCTGCGCGGTCGCGCAACCTGCCATCCGCCACTGCCATGTAGCCGGCGCCGCCTTCGTGGCGGCAGACGATTACGCGGATCGAATTGCGTTCAATGAGCGCGCTGGTAAGTCCGACATAACTCTCGCCAGGCACGCAATAGATTTGGTCGACATCATGCGCTTCGAAGCTTTCCGCGAGCAGGCGGGCGACGGTTCGGGTCATAGTTCACCACAGAGTACACACAGAGCACGGAGATTTAATAACATAATTTCTCCGTGTCCTCGGTGTCTCTGTGGTGCGATT
>Ga0310914_10000237_pt1 | contig 30183 bp, 31 predicted proteins | sample GREbulkMGAN108_FD_203450 | JGI IMG/M metagenome (GOLD analysis project Ga0310914, IMG submission 203450) | Lab enrichment of tropical soil microbial communities from Luquillo Experimental Forest, Puerto Rico - GRE.bulkMG.AN108 | ecosystem: Environmental > Terrestrial > Soil > Tropical forest >... | reverse complement strand
CGTGCGCCCGTTATCGGAGAGCCCGCCGTGCACGGTCAGTTACCCGTGGGAAGGGGGATGTTGATACCCTCCTTGCCGAGCACCTCCCGAATGTATTGGAACCGCTCATACTGCGAGAGGGTGATAGACCCAGAATAAGCCTCGCTCTGTGGCTTCCGCGGTGGATATTGCAAATAAGTTTTCATGAGGTCCTTGATTGCCGCACTTATGCTGACCAAAGTCCATGTTCACTCGGTATAGTTGTTCATAAAGATGTCGTAGCGCTCCTGTGGGTCCTGCCACAAATCGAATATCTGAGGAACCGTCGCAACATACTTATCGGCCCCTTTCCACCCGAGATTGGTATCCACCGCCAATCCGCCAGTCGGGGCGCCGTCGTCGCCACGCAGGTTGAACACGGCCTTGTAGTTCCCGACTCGCGCCGCGCCCGGCGTCAGCTCATTTTCGGTGAAATAGAACCAGGAGGTTCGCGCGGACTTACGAGTGCCAAACAAGACAGGCGACATATCGATGCTGTCGAAGATAATCGGCTGGTTTTCGCGATCCTTCTCGGGCAGCTTCACACCGGCGATTGCGGCGAAGGTCGCCATCAGATCAAGGCCGCCGAGAATGTCATAATTCCTTTTTCCGGCGGCGATCCTGCCGGGCATCCAGGCAAACGCAGGAACTCGATTACCGCCCTCCCGCACGGTCCCCTTGGTGCCGCGGAACGGTGTATAGCCGGCGTCGGGATAGACGTCTTGCCAAGCGCCATTGTCGGTTGTGAAAAAGACGAGCGTGTTCTTGTCGAGCCCGAGCGCCCGAATCTTGTCCATGAGCTGGCCGACATGCGCGTCGAGCTCCACGACCGAATCGGCATATTTGCTCTTGGAGAGCGACTTATGGATGTAATCGGGGGCCGGCATGTTGGGCTGATGCACTTTCATGAAAAACGGGCCTGGATCCTTCGCCGCCCCATCGAGATAGTCCAACGACGCCTTCTGGATGTACTCGTCCAAGAAAGGAATCCCGACCAGGCCTTGGGTAGGTGTGTTGACGTACTCGCCGTTGACTTTGAAGTCCTCATGCGCCGTCTCGCCTGCATTACCCGACAGGAAGCCTTTGGTCACCCTTTGAAACATCGCCCGTAAGTCCGGGCTCATATCGGGAAACCACTCGGGGTCCGCATAGGTGTAGGCGTTGAGGTGATAGAGCCCGGCATATTTCATCTCGTCATAGCCCTGGGCGTTGGGCAGCGCGTAGTCGGCCTCACCGAGGTGCCACTTCCCGGAGAAGAAGGTCTTGTAGCCGGCCTGTTTCAGTACCGAGCCCAGCGTCCACTCGGCCGCCGGAAGGCCACCGCCCTGTCCCTGAAAGGCCACCGTCGTCATGCCACTGCGGTTTGGGATGCGACCGGTCTGGATGGCAGCCCGACCGGGTGTGCAGCTCGGCTGGGCATAGAACGAAAACAGGGTCATCCCTTCACCTGACAACCGATCGATATTCGGCGTCGGCATGCCGCGGCCTTCGCCGCCGCCATAGGGGCCGGTATCGCCGTAACCGAGGTCGTCGGCAACGATCAGAATTATGTTGGGCTTTTGCTGCTGCGGTTGCGCTGGTGCGGGTGTTGGGGCCGGAGCTTGCGCCCGGCTCATCAGCGCCGGGAAGGTCGTCAGCATCAGCGCGATGGCAGCGCCGCCGAGCAGCCGAGTTAAAAATTTGTGTCTCATTGCGTAACCCCCATCGTGGTGAGTGTCCGGCTAGACGTCATGCCGGCGAAGAGCTCGGAAAGAAATAGGCTGCAGCGAAGCCGCGCGTGCTTCGAGACGCGCCCTTTGGGCGCGCCTCAGCATGAGGGGCGGCCTTTGATGGCATTAAAAAAACCCCTCATCCTGAGGAGGCCGCGGAGCGGCCGTCTCGAAGGACGCACTGCACTGGTGCAGCTGCATTTTCGCGGGAATGACGAAAAATCCGCCTGCGGGGCGCGGCGTCAGGCGCCGGGGCCCTCCAGCACGATCTCGATGCGGCGGTTCTTCGCGCGGCCGTCGGGCGTGTCGTTCGAAGCGGCCGGATGCGTGTCGCCGAACCCTTTGGCCGAAATGACGTTGGGGTTGACGCCTTGCGAGGTGAGATACGCCACGACCTTGTCCGCTCGGCGCGAGGACAGGTCGATGTTGTTGGCGATGCCGGCGCGCTGCAGCGGCGGGCCGACCGGCAGGTTGTCGGTATAGCCGTAGACGACGACCTTGGCGTTCTCCAGGCTTTGCAGCTTTGGCACGTATTGGTTGAGCGCCTGCTTGCCGTTGGCGCTGAGCTGATAGCCGCCTTCCGGGAACAGCACGTCGCCGGCGACCACCCATTTTTGCTGCTGCTGCATCTTGCCGATCTGCGCCTGCTCGGCTGCCGCCTGCGCGCGAACGGCCTGCAGCTCCTGTCCCTGTTTTTCGTAGGCGCCCTGCGACACGCAAGCCCCCAACATCAGTGCGGTCAGCGGGACGATCCGCGCCGCGGCTGCCAAGTCGATCTTCATGGCCATGTCTCCGAACGGGTTGACGCCTAGCGGGCAGAGCTTGCCCGAGCCTCGACCCTAGGCGTCTGATCCCTCGTCCGACTATTCATTTTCGGCAAAAGCTGCGCGGCTAGCCGTATTGCCGTCGAAGCGTTGCGGACGGAGTCTCGCCGAACAACGCCTGGTACTCGACCGCAAAGCGCCCGAGCTGCCAGAAGCCATAGCCCGTCGCGATATCCGTCACCGAGGCTGCATCTGGCGCTGCCTGGCGCAACGCCCGCCGCGCCAAATGCATGCGGCGCAGCAGCAAGTAGCGCTTTGGTGACATTCCCAGGTGCTCCTGGCAACACATGCGCAACGTCCGCTGCGAAACCCGGATCGCCTTGCAAATCTCCGGGATGTAGAGCGGTTGCTCCGGATTTTCCTCCACCACCCTGCGGAAGCGGCGCATCACGATCGCGTGCTGCCCTTGCGCGGAGCTGCTCTCGCGGCTCTCGCCTTGTGCGAGGCAGCCGACCATGGCTTCGATCAGCGCCTGCTCGAGACCGCGCGCCGCCTCGGGATGAGCGATGATTTCCGGAGCATCTTCCGCCAGTCGGCCGGCTGCCGCGTGCAACCGTCGTAGCTTCGCCATTGCGGCCCCTGCAGGCGTGCTCGACATCGAATCACGCGGCGTTGTCAGGTCGATCCCGGCCAATGCCTCTCCGAATGACGCAATATCCTCGACCGGCAGCGACATCGTGCCAAGACTGATCGGTCCCGACGAGCGCTGATAATACTCGTGGCTTTGGCCGTGCTTTAAGACAGCAGAAGGTTCGATCTCCACACCAGCCTGAAGCAAATCGGGCCCGGGCTGCCGGCGGAACGAGATGTAGGCCCGCTCTTTTCTGGTGGCCGCTTCGACAACACGCGGTAGATTCTCTGAGAACCGCTGCATCCATAGCCGATGCAGCTGAATGCGGGTCAATTTGGCGCTGAAATCCCCGCGCCCCACGACCGTCATCTCGACGGTCCCGCCTCGGATCGATGCAGCGTAATCGTCGGGGTCCGAAAAGGTTCGCACAGCGCTCGATGGCATCTGGACCTCGCCAGAGGGTTTTCGACGCAATGTGCTGAAGGGCGGCCAAGGTCGCGCTCCTGTTGAACCAAGTCAACGCTGTCACGAAAATTTTACGCGCTGCCGCCCAAGAGCGAGTTCTACCACGCCCGGATTTGAGGCTCGCCGCAAAGTGGCCGACGGTAATTCGCCGTATAACGCACGATAGCGGGTGGCGAAACGGCCGAGACCACGGAAGCCGTATCGCTCGGCGACTCCGGAGACCTTCGTCGCGCCCGAATTTCCGCGCCGCAGGGCGCGGTGCACCCGTTGCATTGCGCAGAGGTACCGGTATGTGCTCGGGCCCATACCTAAATGCTCGTTGCAGCACTAGCGCAGCGAGCGCTGCGACACGCCGAGCGCCCCACAGATGTCGGCGATGCCCGCCGACGGTTCAGCAACGAGCAGAGCCTCGAACCGGGTCAGAATGTCTCGATGGCGGCGGCCGGTCGCCTTTTCCTCCTCCGCCCCATCCGCCAGACACTCGATCAGTGCCTGGAGCAATTGCTGCTCCAGTCCGTGAGCGGCCTGAAGATCCGTCAGTGCTCCCGCGCGCGCCTCCGCCATCCGGATCGCAGCTCGGTGGAGGTTGCGCAATTGTCTGACCACTGCAGGCGGCGGCCGCCAGCGCGCCACAGGCGGAACGACAAACCGAGCTCCATTCAGCGCGCGGCCGTATCGGGCAAGCTGCTGGTCCGGCACCTGAATGGCGCCCCAGTGAGCGGATCCGAGCGTTTTTGCATGCACCCGCTGGTCTGGGCCGAGGGTGAGGATCTCACCCGTTCGCACCTCGATCCCGCCCCAGACCGGCGATGGTCCTCCATCGATCGAAAACGAGACTAGCACCATGCCCGCGGGCACCGCGACAAAAGCGATCCGCGATAATGCCTCTTCGACCGCCGCCAGTCGCCAGCCGTCGAGCCGAACTTGGGTCAGTCGCGCTCGGAATTGGCCGCGGCCGGTGACCAGCAAGCCGGCGACGCGGTCCGCGCTCAAAGCCGCCTGAAAATCCTCGGCTTCACCAAATACCGACGCGCGGCTGCCCGGCATTCCGCCTCAACACCTATGTGGCCGAGGCCATCCCCCCGGCCAGAGGGCTCCCGGCTATTCAAGCTGAGAGGAAAAGCACCTCCTCGCTATTCAATTACGGCAAATGCTGCGACCCTCGCCGAGCCACTCCCTGGTCCAAGCATGTGCGTCGGGTAGGGCAGAAATTAGCCACCCGGTGTTTTTCGGCATGCCGTCGCTAATTTTGCCACATTCGTGCGTTATTATTTATATCGCAATGACGTCGTGGATCGCGACCCGCTGAAGGAAAAGTTAATGCCTGTAAATTTCCTGCAAAAACAGGCGGCCGGTTGAACACCTGCCTAGCTGTGTGCGGTTTGATTGTGAATTGCGCGTTGCGCGACGAAGCAGTGCCGGTCGGAGTGACGTCGCGGAGGCGAGCGTCGCAGGAGCGGCGGTGAAGGGTCACACGTTGTCGAGCTTGGCGCCGCCCGGGGTGCCGATCATCGCCAGGACCTCGCGGCGGCTGAGCGGGTCGTCGCGAAAGGCGCCCAGCATCCGGCTCGTCACCATCGTCACCCCCGGTTTGTGGACGCCGCGGGTGGTCATGCATTGATGGGCCGCCTCGATGATCACCGCCACCCCCTTGGGCTGCAATACCTCGTCGAGCGTGTTGGCGATTTGCGCCGTCATCTTTTCCTGGATCTGCAGACGCTTGGCGAAGACATCGACGAGCCGGGCGAGCTTCGAGATGCCGACGACCCGCTTATCGGGCAGATAGGCGATATGAACCTTGCCGATGATCGGCGCGATATGGTGCTCGCAGTGCGATTCGAAGCGGATGTCCTTCAGCGCGACGATCTCGTCGTAGCCGTCCGTCTCCTCGAAAGTGCGCTGCAACAGCGCAACCGGATCCTCGTCATAGCCGCTGAAAAATTCCCGGTACGAGCGGACGACCCGCTCCGGGGTGCCGAGCAGCCCCTCGCGGCTCGGGTCGTCGCCGGCCCAGCGGATCAGCGTGCGGATCGCCTCCATGGCTTGCTCTCGGGTCGGGCGCTGCACAGCGGCCGGCGGCTCGGGGCGCCGTTCGGACAAGGAAACGGAAGAGGCTAGAGCTCGCGGCATCAATATTCTCTTTTTGGTTGAGCGATGTGCCCCCGGAGAGACCGGGTCGCTCCCCGGGCGGCGGTCAGTTGAGGCGAACCGACTGGTGGGGGCTATCGAGCGAGAAGGCAGGAATGCGAACGGCGAAGCTGTCGCCGCCCCTCGTTTCCATGTGATAGGTGCCGACCATGATACCCGACGGCGTCGGCAGCGGGGTCCCGCTCGTATATTCGAAGCTTTCGCCGGGCCGGAGAACCGGCTGCTCGCCGACGACGCCCGGACCGCGCACCTCTTGCACCTGGCCGCGGTTGTCGGTGATCCGCCAATAGCGGCTGCGCAGCTGGACTGTTTCTCTGCCGCGGTTCTCGATGCGGACGTGGTAGGCCCACACGTAATGGTCTTCGACGGGCGAAGATTGGTCCTCGAGGTAAAACGGCTCGACCGTCACCTTTATCGATCGGGTGGTTTCCGAGTACATCGCCGTGATCCTCGTTTTCCGGCCGGCCCCGCCGGCAGCGCGATCCTCGGACCAATGTCGGTTGCGCGCAGAATGCCGTCAAGGTCGGCGCGCGGGTGCCAACAGGTTGAGAATTCTCTCATCGACCTCGCGCGAGCCTTGGGCATTTATCGGCTGGATGCAGACATGGTCGGCGCCGGCGTCCCAATGCTCCTGGATGCGGGCGCGGATCGCGTCTTCGTCGCCCCACGCCGCCATCGCATCGAGAAAGCGCTGCGAACCGCCGCCGGCGAGGTCGTCGTCACCGAAGCCTTCGCGCCGCCAGCTGTTGACGTAGTTTTCCAGCTGCAGATAGCGGGAGAGCGCCTCTCTCGCGGCGCTGCGCGCAGTGGCCGGGTCGGTTTCGAGCAAGACCCAGACTTCCGGGCACAGGAGCTTGCCGCGGCCGAGGATCGAGCGCGCCTTCGCCGTGTGCTGCGGCGTCGTGTTGTACGGATGCGCGCCGTCGGCAAGTTCGGACGACAAAGCCATCATCCTGGGGCCCAGCGCGGCGACGATCGTCAGCGGTCTCTCGCGCGGCATCGGCGCCTGATAGGGAGCGACCCGCATCGCCTCGAGATAGCCCCGCATCGTCGCGACCGGCCTGCCGTAGCTGTGGCCGCGCACGCCTTGCACCATCGGCCGGTGCGATACGCCGACCCCGAGCAGGAAACGCCCGTCCGATTGCTCGTTGAGACCGCGCTGACCGCTGGCCATGGCCATTGCATCGCGGGCATAGATGTTGGCGATGCCGGTCGCGACGACGAGCCGCTGGGTATTGGCGAGCAGCCACGAAGAATGCACCAGCGCATTCCGTCCGCGGCTTTCGGGGAGCCACAGCGCAGCATATCCCCACGCTTCGACCCGCTTGGCGAACGCCGCCGCAGCCGCGGCGGTCATGCTGTCCATCGACACCCAAACGCCGAGCCTACCCAGTTCCATCGGCTTCTCCTCCCCGGCACGTGCACGAGGCGCGGCGAGTGTGGATCGACGAACGGGCGGCGTCCAGGCTTTCCCGTTTCGAACTGGAATCTACGGGCGTAAATTTCTTCCACTGGCGTTTACTTCGCCGCTGGTGTGAGGAACATCACACACAGCCGCCGTGGCGGTTACTAAATTAACCGCTTGTTTATTCCTGTCGGGATCAATCAGGCGCTGGGGCTGAGGGTGGAGAGGGGTTATGAACGACAAGATCACAGAACCTTCGCTTGCCGAGCTGGTTTCAGACCCCCTTATCGGCCTGCTGATGAAGAGTGACGGCGTCGACCGCTACAGCATCGAGGTGTTGTTCGAGCGTCTCGCAAAGGAGCGGTCGACACCCGATTTCTGCCGGCTGGCGACTGAGGAAGGAGCCACCGCGTAAGCTGACTCGCCGGCGCCTCTCCCTAGGTGGCCGTCGATTTCCTGCGGTCGGCGTAATTACGTGCCGATCGCGAGCGGACTCGTTAGTTTCTTTAACGCAGCGATCACCGAGAGGGCGGTAAGGCGGCCCGTGCGCGGGTTCTCGGCAGACGGCACGTTTTCGACCTGCATCGACAGGCGCGCGGCTTCGGCCTCGACCTCGATGCGGTGGGTATTGCGGGTCACTGTCGGGTCGGCCCAGATCTCGACCATCGTGCGATCAGGCCCGATGCCGGCCAGCGCCAGCGCTGCCGCGACATTGACATTGGCGGGAAAACCTCGGGCCGCCTCCCGTGCGGTGCCGGCAAAGACCAGCTTGGGCTCGCTCAGTCGAGTTATGTCGATGCGCTTGGCCACCAGATAAGGCGCACCGGCCAACCCGCCCGGCGGTTTTCGCGTCACCATCCTTACGTTCGCAATACTACCCTCGGCGGCGGCCGCAACGGCGTCGAGCCCCAACAGCGCACCCGTGGGCACGAGAATGCGGCCGCTATGTTGGCGCGCCAGGTCGACGAGATCGAAATTGTCGAGGAGCGCGCCGCAGCTCAGTACGATTACGGTGCGCCCATGCTCCAGCGCCGGTTCGGCGACTTCGCGCAGCACTGCGGCCGGCGCGCACTCGACGACGACATCGGCAAATTGACAAAGCCCGGCGAGCGGCATCACCGGCACTTCATGTGTGAACCCCTCCATACCCGCTTTCGCCCGCGCCACATCGCGCGCCGCGACGGCGGCGAGCGTCAGCCCGTCGATGCCCTCGTCGAGACGCCGGGCGACGACCTTCCCGATTGCGCCAAACCCGCCGATCGCAACCCGCAAAGTCACGTTCTTCGATCTCCTCGTTGGGCTCGCGTGGTTTGCGAAAAAAGGTGCATCACAGCTCGACATCGGACGGAACGTCTTCGGGCTTGACTCCATTGATGGCCAGACCTGCGTAGAGCCATTCGCGGATTTGCTGGATGCCGCGGTTATAGTCGACCCAAGCGTTGAGGAACTCGCGCCAGCGCTTGTCCGCCTCCATCCGCACGCCCATGCAGGTCGGCAGTTGCACGCGCGGCTGGTGCAGCATCTGGAATTCGCCGAGTGCCGGGTTTTTCTTGACGGCGGTCAATCCCAGATTGGCGGCGAGAATGACGCAATCGGCCCTTCCGGACTGCACGGCGAGGATGCAGTCGTCGCGCGCTTTCAATGCAATGATCGTTGCTTTCGGCGCAAAGCGGCGCGCTGCGATCTCGTGCACCGAGCCGATATCGACCGCCACTTTGACATCGGGGTTGTTGAGGTCGCTCCAGTTCGCGGCGTGAAAGCCCTTCTTCCCGACCATCCCGAAGCCGTGCAGGTAGAAAGCATGCGTGAAATCGATGACGAGCGCCCGCTTGGGCGTCGGGTTCAGCGAGAACGCCAGGTCGATCTTGTTGGCTTGCAGATCGAGCACCGAATTGCCGTAAGTCGACTCGACGTATTCGACCTGCGCGTCGAAGACCCCGGCAATGTCCTTCGCCATCTCAATGCACATGCCCGACCAGTTGCCCGAGGCGATATCCTTGTTGAAATAGGGCGCCTCGCCGGGCAGCGCGGCGATGCGCAGCACCTTGGCGCGCTTGACCCGCTCGATCGTCGACTCCGCCGGTTGGTCCTCCGCTCGCGCGGCATCGGCCAGGACCACAGGCGCACCCGCTGCCCCGGCGGCGAACAAGCGGCGTGACAGCATCGAAGCCTCCTCTTCTTCTTTGATCACTGGCATGGCACAAAATTACCAAGCAGTCACCCCCGCCGAAAGCAGCAAGAGGAGCGTCGGCCAATGTCCGTCAACAAGCCCCATCTAGAATTCCACCGCGTCGACATGAGCTCCGGGTGGTCGACCCCTCCCGGTTATCCGGCTGGCATCGAGCAGAAGATCCTGGCGGGCGGCCTCGACGAGGCGCGGCGCCGCGGCAGCCGCACCCGCCTGTTGCGGTTTGCTCCGGGCGTATTCACGACCGAGCCGTTTGTGCACGACTATTGGGAGGAGGTCTTTCTGGTAGAGGGCGACCTCACGGTCGGCAACGACGCTACGGGCAATGGCGGCGAGAATTTCCATGCCGGCACCTATGCGTGCCGCCCGCCCGGCGCCGTGCATGGGCCCTTCAAATCGAGCGGCGGCTGCCTGCTTTATGAGATCCACTATTACGGCGAGTGACCCGGAAAAATGGCAGGCCTGCCATAACCCGCCCTGAAAATGTCATAGATAAAACCCGACAAATTCGCTTTTTGCGTTGGATCGTACCGGCAAGCGCCAACGTTGAAAGCTTACCATGCATGTTTTTTCGGTGATTGCTGCTTCCGCGGTGATCCTCTCCGGCGTCGGGATCGCCGCAGCGGCCAATTCGATCCGGATCGCCGAGACCGGCGCTGTCCTGCTCGGGAATGCGCATCGCTGCGGCGTTCCCGACGAGCGCGTCGTGCGGGCCGGAAAGGTCATCCGTGAGCTGATGATCGCCGCGTCGGAGGACCCGAGCCAGCGAATGGCCGCGAAATCGCGCTTCGCCGAGATGTTCCGCGCTGCCGCTCGGACTGACGGCAGCGCCGGAATGTCCAACCCGCCTTGCAAGGCGGTCCTCGCGCAAATCGAGCGGCTCGAACAGTTGGGCGATTCGCCAGGATTGCTGGCGGGCCGTCGCAGCCCCTAATCTTGGTGCATGGATTTCGAGCTGACTGACGAACAGCGGGCATTTGCCGAGACGGCGCGGAGCTTCGCGCGCGAAGAATGGCTGCCGCACGCGCCGGGTTGGGACGAGCGCGCCGAATTCCCGGTCGAAGCGCTGCGTCGGGCGGCAGAACTGGGGTTCGCTGGGATCTATGTCGGCGAGGAGTTCGGCGGCAGCGGCCTCGGCCGGCTCGACGCCACGCTCATCTTCGAGGAGCTTGCCGCCGCCTGCGTCTCGACCGCCGCTTATCTCTCTATCCACAACATGGCGGCGTGGATGATCGACCGCTTCGGCACGCGCGAGCAGCGCGCGCGGTTTCTGCCGCAGCTGATGACGATGGCGCATTTCGCGAGCTATTGCCTGACGGAGCCGGGCAGCGGCTCGGACGCCGCGGCGCTCGCCACCCGGGCGGTTCGTGATGGTGATAATTATGTCCTCAATGGCACGAAGGCGTTCATCTCCGGCGGCTCGGTCAGCGACGTTTATGTGACGATGGTGCGCACCGGCGGCTCCGGGGCCAAAGGCATCTCCTGCCTCGTCATCGAGAAAGGCGCCCCGGGTCTGTCGTTCGGCAAGAAGGAAAGAAAGCTCGGCTGGAGCTCGCAGCCGACAGCGATGGTGATCTTCGAGGATTGCCGCGTACCGGCCGCCAACCGGCTCGGCGCAGAGGCGGACGGGTTCAAGATCGCGATGATGGGGCTCGACGGCGGTCGCCTCAATGTTTCGGCCTGCTCGCTCGGCGGCGCGCGTGCCTGTCTCGACGCGGCGCGCGAGCATCTGCTCGAACGGCGCCAGTTCGGGCAATTGCTCGCCGATTTCCAAGCACTCAGGTTCAAGCTTGCCGACATGGCGACCGAGTTGGAGGCGGCACGGCTAATGGTGCGGCGCGGCGCCGCGAATCTCGACCGCGGCGATCCCGAGGCGACAACGCACTGCGCGATGGCCAAGCGCGTCGCCACCGATGCCGGGTTTCACATCTGCAACGACGCGCTGCAGCTGTTCGGGGGCTACGGCTACCTCAAGGATTTTCCGATCGAGCGCTATCTGCGCGATGTCCGTGTCCACCAGATCCTCGAAGGCACCAACGAGATCATGCGGGTCATCATCGCCCGCCGCCTGCTCGGCCACTGATGGACGAGAACGACGAGATCCTCTGCGGCCGCGAAGGCGGTCTCGCGATTCTGACGATCAACCGGCCACAGGCACTCAATGCACTGACCCTCGACAATTATCGGCGGTTCGACCCGGCCCTGCGCGCCTGGGCGGCGGATCCGTCGGTGCATGCCGTCGTCGTCCGCGGCGCCGGCGGCCGGGCATTCTGCGCCGGCGGCGATGTGCGCGCGGTTTACGAAGCGGGACGGGGTGTCGGCGGTGACCCGGACCTGCCCGCGGTATTCTTTCGCGAGGAATACCGGCTAATCCGGCAGATCCAGCGGTTTCCCAAGCCGTACATCGCGATCATCGACGGCATCACGATGGGCGGCGGGGCCGGGATTTCGGTCAACGGATCCTACCGCGTCGCGACGGAAGGTACTCTTTTTGCGATGCCGGAGACCGGGATCGGGCTCTTTCCCGACGTCGGGGCCACGCGTTTTCTCAACCGCTGTCCCGGGCAAGTCGGACGCTATCTCGGGCTCGCCGGCGCCCGGTTGGCCGGCGCAGACGTGCTTTATTGCGGGTTCGCGACACATGCCGTCGAGCACGACCAGATCGAGACGTTGCTTGCGGACCTCGCGCGGGTTTCGTGGCGGACCGGCAATGAGGACGTCCTGACGACAGCCAGTTTGGCCCGCTTCGCGGTCGATCCGGGTGCTGCCCCCCTTGCGGCGTTGCAACCTGCGATAGACCGATGCTTTGCCCCTGATAGCGTCGAGGCGATCCTCGATGCGCTCGCGGCAGAGGCGGCCGGCGACAGCGCATATGCAGCCTGGGCCGAGGAAACGCGCACAGCGCTGCTGACCAAATCGCCGACCAGCCTCAAGATCACTTTGCGCCAGCTCACGGTTGGCCGACACTACGACCTCGACGCGTCGCTCACCCTCGAATACCGGCTGACCCAGCATGTCATGGCCGAGCACGATTTCTACGAGGGGATCCGCGCGATGCTGATCGACCGAGACCGGCAGCCGCGTTGGCGGCCGGCAACGCTCGCCGAGGTCAGCGACAGCATCGTAGATGAGTATTTTGCGCCGATCGGCGATCGCGAGCTGCGGTTCGATTGAGCGGCCTCTCGTTGAAGGGTAGGAGGAAACGGCGGATGGCGACGATCGGCTTTATTGGGATCGGCAATATGGGAGCGCCAATGGCGGCCAATCTGTCGAAGGCCGGCCATCGCGTAACCGGGTTCGACATCGCGCGGGGACCGGTCGAGGCATTGGCGGCAAAAGGCGGCCGGGCGGCTGGCTCTGTTGCCGAGGCCGCCTCCGCCGGAGAGATCCTGATCACGATGCTCCCCGCCGGGCCACAGGTCCGTTCGGTCTATCTCGGCGCGGCAGGCGTGCTCGCTCATGCCCGCCACGGTTCGCTGTTGATCGACTGCTCCACCATCGATGTCGAGACCGCGCGAGCGGTCGCCGCAGCGGCGAAGGAAGCCCGGTTCGACATGCTCGACGCCCCGGTATCGGGCGGCGTCGCCGGCGCCGAAGCGGCGAGCCTCACGTTCATGGTTGGCGGCGAGGCCGACGTTTTTGCCCGCGCGCAACCGGTGCTGGCGGCGATGGGCCGCACGATCGTTCACGCCGGGCCGGCCGGCAACGGGCAGGCAGCGAAGATCTGCAACAATATGGTCCTTGGAGTCTCGATGATTGCGGTGTGCGAGGGTTTCGCGCTCGCCGAGCGGCTGGGGCTCGAGGCTCAGACATTGTTCGACATCAGCTCCAAATCCTCCGGGCAGTGCTGGGCATTGACGAGCTATTGCCCGGTGCCGGGACCCGTTCCCACTTCGCCGGCTAATCGCGAATATGCGCCGGGCTTTACCGCCGCAATGATGTTGAAGGACCTGCGCCTCGCGCAGCAGGCGGCTGGTGCGACGGCGGCGGCGACGCCGCTCGGCGCCTCGGCTGCCAGCCTTTACCAACTCTTCGTCGACGACGGCACGGCCGGGCTGGATTTCTCGGGCATTTATCGCTTCATCCGCAAGCCCGAGCGTAAAATTTGAAACGATAAATTTACGAAACCGGCACTAACATCTGCCTCGATCGGGTCACCTATCGAGGTCTTGATGAATAGCGCCTATCTTGACGTGATTTCGCTCGTCGAACGCCTGCATCGCCATTTTCTCGAGATCGTCAAGCTCGAGCTCGAAGGGCTTGGCGTCCACGATATCAACAATGTCCAGGGAATGATGCTGTTCAATATCGGCGATGCGGAAATGACGGTTGGCGAGCTTACCCTGCGCGGCTGCTACTTGGGCTCGAACGTCTCTTACAATGTCAAAAAGATGGTCGAGAACGGCTATCTCGCACAGCAGCGTTCGCTGCACGACCGACGTTCGATCCATGTCCGGCTGACTGATAAGGGCATGAAGTTGCGCGAGCGCCTGACCACCATGCATCACCGCCACGCCGCGATGCTGCCACAGGCGGGGCTCACAGCCGAGGAGCTGCAGGACGGGGCCACGATGCTTCGCCGCCTCGAGCGGTTCTGGATCCGTGCCGGCGATATGGTGCAGCGGCCGCCCCAATTCGCCGCCTGATATTTTTTGCTGAAATCGGCGCCGCCGGCTGTAACTCTGCGCTCAACCGATCGCGGAGGATCACTATGCCAGCCCAGCTCTTTCCATTGGGACCCGGGATAAACGTCGCCGGCCGCCTTGACCGCGTGGACATCGATGCGCTCGCCAAAGCGGGCACGCGGACTATCGTCAACAACCGGCCCGATGGCGAGGATCCCGGACAGCTCCCGGCCGCCGAAGCGCGGCGCGCCGCCGAAGCGCAAGGGATCGTCTACCATCACATCCCGGTCACTGCCGCAACCTTGTCGCGTGCCGATGTCGACGCATTTGCCGCGGTATTGCGGGATGCGCCGGCGCCCGTCGTCGCGCATTGCCGCAGCGGGACGCGCTCGGCGCTGTTGTGGGCCTTGGTGCGAATGCGCGAGGGGGCCGACGCGCTGTCCCTGATCGCTACAGCCGCGCAGCACGGTATCGACATCGCCAGCCTTCCCGCCGTTGCAGCGCGGCTGCGTTAGCAAAGCCTCGTCCTCACAGGCTGTACCGCAGCGGCGAACCCCCGGCGAAGTTGTTCTGACCCGCGAACGCGACCCGTGTCTTGTTTCAGGAGCGGCGATGTTGTGGAGGTTGCGGCCGAAGAACTCCTCCTACATGACAAAGAGCACGGCTGCAATCTTTTGGCGGTAAACTCGACTGATCACTGCCTCGCCACACAATTCGTAGAGTCGTACGAGACTTGGCACTGCCAGCAAAAGATAGATTCCGCGATAATTGATATTCTGGCTGGCTAAAAAACATATTGGTAAGACGCTGGCCGCGGTCTGAACGTCTCAGCGGCGCGTCGCCGTTCACCCACCCCGGCTGGACACCCAAGGCCGCCCTGTATAAAACGCCGGTCAGAGCTTGACGTCCGCCCCTTGTATGACCGGCGCGGAGGGCCAGAATCTGTCTATGCAGACGACCAACGACATCCGCGCCGCCTTTCTCGACTACTTTGCGAAAAACGGCCACGAGATCGTGCCGTCGAGCTCGCTCGTGCCGCGCAACGATCCGACATTGCTGTTCACCAACGCCGGTATGGTTCAGTTCAAGAACATCTTCACCGGCCTGGAGAAGCGACCCTATCAGCGCGCCGCAACGGCGCAAAAATGTGTGCGCGCCGGTGGCAAGCATAACGATCTGGAAAATGTCGGCTATACCGTCCGGCATCATACTTTTTTCGAGATGTTGGGGAATTTCTCCTTTGGGGACTATTTCAAGGATCGCGCGATCGAGCTGGCCTGGTACTTGATCACCCGCGAGTTCGGGATTGCCCGCGACCGCCTGCTGGTGACCGTCTACGCCGAAGATGACGAGGCCGCCCGTGGGTGGGCGAAGATCGCCGGCCTTCCCGAGGCCAAGATCATCCGCATCCCGACCTCCGATAATTTTTGGGCGATGGGCGATCTCGGGCCGTGCGGTCCGTGCTCGGAGATCTTTTACGACCATGGCGAGGACATCCCGGGCGGCCCGCCGGGCAGCGCCGATGCTGAGGGCGACCGCTTCGTCGAGATATGGAACCTCGTCTTTATGCAGTTCGAGCAGTTGGCGGCCGGAGAACGCATGCCGCTGCCGCGCGCGTCGGTCGACACCGGCATGGGGCTGGAGCGGATCGCCGCGGTCCTGCAGGGCAAGCACGACAATTACGACATCGATCTGTTCCGCACATTGATCCTGGCTTCCGCCGAAGCCTCGGGGGTGGCGCCCGACGGGCCGCATGCGGTCTCGCATCGCGTCATTGCCGACCACTTGCGCGCCTCTGCTTTCCTGATTGCCGACGGCGTGCTGCCGAGCAAAGAGGGGCGCGGTTATGTGCTGCGCCGGATCATGCGGCGCGCGATGCGCCACGCGCATATCCTCGGCTGCAAGGACCCGTTGGTTTGGCGGCTCGTGCCGGCGCTCGTGCAGCAGATGGGCAGCGCCTATCCTGAATTGCTGCGCGCGCAGCCGCTGGTCACCGAGACATTGCGGTTCGAGGAGAGCAACTTCAAGCAGATGCTCGACCGCGGTCTCCGCCTCCTCGAGGAGGAGACGGCACGGCTCGGCCCGGGCCAAGCTTTACCCGGCGAGGTCGCCTTCAGACTCTACGACACTTACGGGTTTCCGCTCGATCTGACCGAGGACGTTCTCCGCGGGCAAGGCCGCAAAGTGGCGGTGGAAGGTTTCCACGCGGCGATGGAGCGGCAGCGCGAGGAGGCGCGCAAGAGTTGGGTCGGTTCGGGCGAGGCGGCAACCGAGGCGGTATGGTTCACGCTGCGCGAGGAAGTCGGCGCCACGGAGTTCCTCGGCTACGAGACCGAGAGCGCCGAGGGGGTGGTCTTGGCGATGCTTCGCCATGGCGGGCGCGTTGCAGAGGCCAGCGCCGGAGACGAGATCGCCGTTATCGTCAATCAGACGCCGTTCTACGCCGAGTCGGGGGGCCAGGTTGGTGATACCGGCACCATTTTCTCGCCAGCCGGCGCCGAACTCGCGGTACGCGACACGGTGCGGAAGGCCGGCGATCTGTACGCCCATCTCGCCACCGTGACGCACGGCGCATTGAAGGTCGGCGACGCCGTCGAGCTGAGGGTCGACGGGCAGCGCCGTCGGATGCTGCGCGCCAACCACTCGGTCACTCACCTCCTGCACCAAGCGCTGCGTCAGCACCTCGGCGCACACGTCACGCAGAAGGGTTCGCTCGTCGCGCCCGACCGCCTGCGTTTCGATTTCAGCCATCCGCGACCGCTGGTCCCCGAGGAGCTTCAGACGATCGAGCAGGAGGTGAACGAGCAGATCCGCACCAACTCCACCGTGCGCACCCGCCTGCTCACGCCAGACCGGGCCGTCGCTGAGGGAGCACTGGCGCTGTTTGGGGAGAAATATGGCGATGAAGTGCGGGTCGTCGCGATGGGTGGCGCGCCCGAAGGGAACCGGCCCTTCTCCGTCGAGCTGTGCGGGGGCACGCATGTGGGCCGCACCGGTGACATCGGCCTGTTCAAAATCGTCGGCGAAACGGCCATCGCCTCCGGGGTGCGACGGATCGAGGCTCTGACCGGCGCCTCGGCGGAGGCTTATCTCGCGCATGAGGAAGACATATTACGCGAAGCCGCAGCCGCGTTGCGCACGACCCCCGCCGAGCTGCCGGCACGCATCGTCAGTCTCGTCGAGGAGAGACGGCGCCTCGAGCGCGAGCTTTCGGAGGTGCGTCGGGCGCTGGCCAATGCTGGCCCGGCGACGAGATCGACCGAAAAGCGCATCGGCGAGGTCGCTTTCGATGGCCGTATCGTCGACGGCGTCCCCGGCCGCGAGCTCAAATCCCTGGCCGATGATCTGAAGCGGCGCGTCGGCTCCGGCGTTGTCGCCGTCATCTCACGCACCGACGGCAAGGCGGCGATCGTCGTCGGCGTCACACAAGATCTGACCGGCCGCTTCGACGCGGTTGAACTGGTCCGCCGCGGTGCCGCCGCGCTCGGCGGCAAGGGCGGCGGCGGGCGCGCCGACATGGCGCAGGCGGGCGGCCCCGATGCCGGACGTGCCGAAGCGGCGCTTGCCGCGGTCGAAGCTGCGGTTGCCGGGAAAGGCCAAGCCCAGGCTGCGGAGTAGATTTCCAGGCCGTCGAGGAGGGGCGATTCGCATATCGGCCAAACCCTCTCGCCTTCGGATAAGTCGTCCAGCCGCGCACAACATGGCGGAAACAAGAAATTCTGGACGAGATTTTGACGCATTCTGCATAATGAAATCGGGGGTGGATTGCGTCGGCGTAGGTTTATGAAAAACACAAAATCCAGATGGCGCAGGAGCAAGAGGACGCTGGCGCCAGCATTTCTGTTCGCGTCTTTCGGTGCGCTTGCGCTTGCAGGATGCGCCGCTTCTCCAGTTCATCTCGACGCTCTCAACGTCGACGGCCGTGACGGCGGCGGTCCGACGCCGAGCGCTCCGATGCTGATGCGGATCGGCGACGCCGCGCGGGCCGGCGGCGATCTGCCCAATGCTGTCGGCGTCTACCGCCGCGCCGCCGAGATGGCGCCCACCGATCCGGCGCCGCTGATCGCTGCCGGCGATGTGCTGCTCCAGATGGGCGAGGTCAACGAAGCGATTGTCAGCTATCACGCCGCACTCGTGCGGCCCGGTGACACGCACGGCGCCCAAGTCGGGCTGGCCAAGGCCTTTCTGAAGACCGGCAAACCCGAACTGGCGCTGGCGCCGATTTCCACGGCGTTGGAGGAGAGCCCAGGCGATCCCAAATTGCTGCTCCTGCTGGGGGTTACCCGAGATCTGGCAGGACAGCACGGGGAGGCGCAAGCCTACTACCGAGACGGTCTCACTCGAGCGCCCGGCGACCCGGCCTTGACGGTTAATCTTGCACTCTCTCTGACGTTGAGCGGCGATTACCCGAATGCTATAGCCGTTTTGCAACCCCTTGCGATGGGACCAACCGGATCACCGCAGGAGCAGCAAACCTTGGCGTTAATTTATGGTCTCAGCGGTAATCCGGAACAGGCTGCTCGACTCAACGGGCGCTATTTGAATCCGACCGAGGTGCAGACCAACCTAGCCTATTATCAGACACTTCGCCAACTATCGCCCGAGGCCAGAAGCCGGGCGATACTGTCCGGCGGAACCTGGTCGAGGGGTTGATTGTCTAGAATTTAATCGAAATAGTTGAAAGATCTCGCTCGGTCGCTTCCGCCGACTCAGAGCGCGTGCACCCCAGCGGTCTGGGAACGGGCGGAGTCGGTAGATTTTCTTCTACGGGACGCTGGTTTCAATCCGACCAGCAGAAATTGGCACAGCGCGTTTCGGGTCGCGTGGAGGGCTGGCGCCAGGATGGTTAGCCGGAGCTGGGGCGGGAGCCGCCGGGTCTTCAGGCGGCTTTGGCGCTTGGCGGCCGTGTGTTTGTCGAAGCGTCGGTCCTCAATGTGCCGGCAACCGAATTTACGGTAATGTTTGACCACCGCCTCCAACCCCCGGACCCTTACCTCGACCCGCGAGCAGAGACAGCAGCGATTATCATCGTTCAGAACGTCTACCCGTTCGAGGAGCAGCCGACACTCAATGGTCACGTGGCCGTCCGAGTGGTCGACAATGCAGCCCGTGTGATCGCGGGTCCCCTGCTGCCTTATGCTGAGCGGCTTCTTGCTGCCGCCGGCCCAATGCCGATCCCAGTACAAGGTCCGCCGGGCGTGGGCTCGCTTCCGCCTGTAGAGAGCTACGGATATCGTCAGGCACTTGGTTAGGCACTTTATCAGCACTGGACCATTGAACCGTAGGTTAGGCGGCTGCGCTGGCTGTCGCCAGGACGCATCGCGGTGCGTATAGGGTCGCGCTGTCGTACGGCACGGCGCTTCTCGCTGTTTCCGCTGTCTTTCCCGCAAATTAACAGCGAACCGGATCTCGTTTGTCGCAGAAATCCTAGGCTGCCGACAATTTCGCAGCCAAAATAACAGCGAAACGTCAGCTGTTCCGCCGCTGTTTTTCGCTGTTTTTCAATACGTAATTCCAAATATTTGTCGAAAAGTCATTTACTGCAATCCCGCGGATCAGCGCTTCCGAGACGTGACAATTATCCCAATTTATTAATTTTGTCAATGATAGATATTTCTCTAGCACGGTCTGTCGCGATTGGCAGTGCTTTCCAGCCCGTGATGGACGGAGAGCCTCAGTGGGCCAGCCTCGCGCTCAAGGTGATGAGTGCGCCGACGAGCCCAGCGATCATTAGCGACGTCGGCGATGATTTGCCGTCGCGTCGGGCGTTTCTCGATTTCCGCGGCAAGCGTGCCGAATTCACCCTTGGTGCCGATCTCAAGTCGAGCGAAATCCTCCTTGGTGTCTCGCTCAAGTCTGGCGATATCTTCCTTGGCAGTGAGCTCGTGCCCTCGCCAGCTCTTCCTTTGTCGCAACAGGCTCATGATCATTGATAACAATGGCTGCGCGCCAGCTCGATCGCACCCGGGGGAGAGTTAAGTCCGGGTCGAATAGCGCAGCTGTTCCGGTCAATGCTTGGCGAAGGTGTCGATGACGTTGATCGCGGCCGGGCCGAGCAGGACGATGAACAGTGTCGGCAGGATGAAGATCATCATTGGGATCGTCAGCAGAGCCGGCAGCCGCGCCGCCTTTTCTTCGGCGCGCGTCATCCGCGCATTGCGCATCTCGGTAGCGAGGACGCGCAGCGATTGAGCCAGCGGGGTGCCGAACTTTGCGGTCTGCTGCAAGGTATTGACGACGCCGCGGATGCCGTCGGAGTCGGTGCGCGCGTTTAGGTTCTCGAAGGCCATGCGGCGCTCGGGCAGGAACGTCAGTTCGGCCGCGGTGATGCCGTATTCCTCGGCGAGCGCCGGCCAAGTGTTGCCGAGCTCGCGTGACACGCGAACCAGCGTCGCATCGAGGCTGAGCCCCGCCTCGGCGCAGATGACCATCAGATCTAGCCCGTCGGGCAACCCCAGCTGAATCTGCTTGGCGCGTTTATCGGCGGCGTTTCGCAGATAAATCCTCGGCGCGTAAAAGCCGAACACGACGCCGGCCATCGCCGGCAGTAAACCCCAATGTGGCGGCAGCGGCATCAAATGCAGCACATGCGTGTCCGCCAGCATCGCAACGCCGAACACGAAAGGGAGACTGATCCGCGCGAAGAGATAGCGCACCATCGTATCTTGCGATCTGAACCCGGCACGGGCGAGCATGCCGCGCGCTTCCGCGGCATGGCGAGAGCGCAACAAGTGTAGGCGGCTGACCGCCTCGCGCATCAATCCGACCGGGTTGCGCCGATGCTGGCTGCGGCGCGTCGCAAGTGCGGCTTCGCGCAAGCTTTCCTTGCGCTGGATAACTTGCTCGAGCCGCCGCTCGAACGAGGTCTTCGGGCGCAACGCCTGCCAGATCGCCAAAAAAGCCGCGAGCACTGCGAGCGATGCGAGCAGGACAATCGCGTCGTCGAGCCCTACCCCCGCCGGCAGCCAATCGGCAATGCTGAAGTCCTGGAGGCGAGTGCTCCTCATATCTCGAACCGTGCCATCTTGATCATGATGAAAACGCCGGTGCCGAGCATCGCGAACCCCAAGCCGTCGAGAAGCAGTCCGCGGACGTCGGTGTACAGAGGGGTGAGATAATGGGGCGAGGTCACCGCCAGCAGCACAATGACGACGACCGGCAGACCGGCGAGGATCATCGTCGTCGCTCGCGTCTCGCTCGACATGGCGCGGACTTTGGCCCGCATCTGGCGTCGCTTTCGCAGGACGTCGGCGAGATTGTCGAGGGTCTCGGCAAGATTGCCGCCAGTCTCGCGCTGAACGCTGAGGGCGATGATGAAGAAGCGGAATTCCGGAACGTCGATGCGCGTGGCGATGTCCCACAGCAGGGTGTCGAGGTCGCGGCCCAGCCGCATACCGGCCTCGATGCGGCCCAACTCGGCACCGACCGGACCGGCAATCTCGCGGCCGGCGCCGATAATCGCTTCGCTAATTGGCAGACCCGACCGCAGCGCCCGAACCATCAGATCGATAGCCTCCGGAAAGAGCTTGATGAAGGCAGCGACGCGGCGTCTTCCCATGCGGCTGACGATCTTGTGCGGAAGCGCCGTTCCGATCAGCACCGCGACGAGCAGGCTTGGGATGAGGCCGATCGAAGTGGCGGCAATCAGCCCGATCGCCGCCACGACCGCCAGGCCGATCATCACCAGTGCATATTGGCCGACGGTGATCGCGTAGCCGGTCCGCGCGAGCCGGGAGGCGAGAATGTCGCGGCGGGGCAGCCACCGGCGCGCAATGCGGTCGATCGTCGTTGCATTGCGCTGCCGCGACAGCGATCGCTCCGCCGTGGTCGCCGGGGCAGGAATACCTTGAGCCCGGTCGCGCACTGCATTGAGGCGCCGCCTGAGGCGGCGACCACCCAAGCCGTCGCTCAGCGCGGTCGCTGTTAGGTAAAAGACAAATCCGGCGCCGATCGCACTGCAGATGACCAGCCAAGTCTCCAGATCGAACGAAATATCGAACATGCGCGACCTATTCGCTCACTCAAATTATTTCGAGCAGTGCGCGATCGAGCCCGAAATATTCGGCGCGTGGGAGGAAATTCGGACGGATTCCAGTCGACTGGTAAACCCCGCGTAATCGGCCGTCGCTGGTTTCGCCCTGAAACTGAAAAGTAAACAGCTCCTGGGTCGTGATTATGTCGCCTTCCATCCCGACGACTTCGATGATGTGCGTCACGCGGCGGATGCCGTCGCGCATGCGGTTGACTTGCGCGATCAGGTGAAGCGCGGCCGCGATCTGGGTGCGCACGGCACGAGACGGCAAGTTGATGCCGGTCATCCCCACCATGTTTTCGAGCCGGGTCAACGCATCGCGCGGTGCGTTCGCGTGAATCGTGCTCATCGAGCCGTCGTGGCCGGTATTCATTGCCTGCAGCACGTCGAGTGCTTCGGCGCCGCGGATCTCGCCGAGAATGATGCGGTCGGGGCGCATGCGCAGCGAATTGCGCAGCAGTTCGCGCATCGTAATCTCGCCGCTGCCCTCGAGGTTCGGCGCGCGCGTCTCCAAACGCACGACATGCGGCTGCTGCAGCTGCAATTCGGCCGCGTCTTCGATCGTCACGGTCCGCTCGGTCGGATCGATCATTCGCGACAGTGCGTTCAACAACGTTGTCTTGCCGGAGCCGGTGCCACCGGAGATCAGGATGTTGAGGCGGCAGCGCGCGGCGATCTTCAGCAGGGTCGCCATTTCCGGCGAAATGTTGGCCTGCTGCGCCATCGTATCGAGGGTGATCGTCTTTTTCGCGAACTTGCGGATCGAGATCGACGGCCCGTCGATCGCCAGCGGCGGCACGATGATGTTGACCCGGCTGCCATCCAGCAGGCGAGCGTCGACGAGCGGCGTCGATTCATCGATGCGCCGGCCGATGCGCGTTACGATCTTGGTCGCGACGTTCATCACATGATCGTCGTCGCGAAACCTGACGTCTGTCAGCTCTAGCTTGCCGCGCCGCTCGACATAAACCTGCTGCGACCCGTTGACCATGATGTCGGTCACCGTCTCGTCCTCGATCAACGGCTCCAGCGGTCCGAGCCCGAGCATGTCGGCGATCAGCGATTGGACGAGCTCGCGCTGCTCCGCAAAGTTGAGCTGGATCTTGGTTTCGGTCAGCAGGTCCTTGACCCAGCCGCTGAGCTGCGCTTCGAAGACCGCACGCGGCATCTCCGCGGCAGCGGCGACATCCATATGCTCGAGGACGAGCGGCTGAATCTGCGTTTTTGCCGCCTCGACCGCAGACCGATTGGCGGTGCGGCGCGAGCCCCCATCGTCGGATGCGGCCGCCGCTTTGGCGGGGTCGAGAAGGCCTTTGATCAGTCCCGTGATCAGATCGCGGCGGGCGATCGCGTCAATCTCCAAGGCATTGCGGGCACAATAGGCCTGCACCGCGGCATCCACGACCTTGGCGAGCTCGCCGCGGCTCAGAATGCTGATGCGCTCGGAGCTGAGTTCCGCAGTCAGGCGGTCGAACAGCTCTTCACGCACCAGCAGCAGACGATCCTCTTCAGAAACGTCGCGCAGCGCCGGCAACGCGGGCACGGGGTCCGGCGCCGGCGGCGGGGCGAGGTCCTGTATCGGTGCGGGCGGCGTAACGGGACCGGGGGAGCCCACGAGCGGCTGCGCGCGCCGTGAAAGGGCGGCAATGCGCGCGTCGAGCCCGTTTTCTGTCACTGGGCGTTTCGTAAAGGCTACCATAGCGACGGCAGGGCGAAAGCTCGGCGCTTGGGAGCAGCCTGGGCCGGGCCGACCAGCAGCGCAGTGAGTTGCCGCAATTCGCGCACGACCGCGCTGCGCGGCGCCGCGAGCGGTAGCGACTGCCCGGAATTCGCCGCCGCACCGGCTGATTTGGGATCGTAGGAGAGGCTCGCATCGAGCGATCTGCCGATGCCTTTCTCGAATTCGCTTTTTGCAATCAGCGCGCGCTCGCCGCTGGCGCCCGCCTCGACGAGCCACAGCCGGGCCTGCGGCGCCTGCTCGCGCACCAGGGTCTGCAGCCGGATCGTATCGCGAAGACCGGCGAGGCTGCGCTCGCAGAGGACGACGACGTGACTCGCGGCGAGTACGACGCGCTGCATCGGGCTGGCGCCGCGCGGCAGATCGACCACGACACGGACGAATTTGCGACGCAATTCGTGAAGCAGCATGTCGATTGCACCGGCATCGACGGCGAGGTGTTGTGCCGCCGATGCCTCGGCGGCGAGGATGCGCAGATGGTCGCTAACTTTGATCATCGCGCGCTCGATGAACAGGCTGTCGATGCGCGAGGGTTGCTCCAGGGCTTCGCACAGCCCGCTGCCGGGATCGAGATCGAGTTTGAGAGCGACGGTGCCGAAATGGAGATCGAGATCGACCAGGGCTACGCGCTCGCGTCGCTCTGCGCCGATCAACCAGCCACAACCAACCGCGGAAGTCGTGGCGCCGACGCCGCCGCGGCTGCCGACGAACACGATCACCTGTCCGAGCCCGTCGGGGGTCGTTCCGACCGGGGCCGACTTTTTTTCCAACAAGGCGGCAAGCGCCTCCCGCGTTGAAGGCTTTACGAGATAATCGCTGGCGCCGGCCGAAAGCAGATCGCGAAACAGCCCGACATCGTTGACGGTGCCGAGTACTACGAGCTTGAGGTCGGCGCCGCCGACCGCGCGCGCTGCGCTGACCTCCGCGATGGGGGCCGTCGCCTCGCCCAGATCGACGAGAAGGATGCGAGGGCGCAGAACCCGAACGTATGCGCCGCAACGCTGCATCGAGCGTATCGGTAACTGTGAGCTCGTCATCCAGCTGCAGTTCGCGGATCACGCCCTCGATCCGGTCGATTGTCGACTGTTCCTGCAGCACCGCGAGGATTCCCTCGCGTTCGGGCTCGAGCGCGGCCGTGTTTCGCGATGATTTCATTTAGGGAGCAGCTCCTCCTGCTGGTGCGCCTCCCCCGGGAGCGCCGCCGCCGCCGTCCCCGCCTCCACCGCCGGTGGGGGCCGAAAACGGCGAGGCGGTGGGGGTCGGCGGTTGCTTGACCCGATCTTCAAAGTACCTCGTCACAGCGGTGACGTTGGGGGTGGCTGGGGCCGGTCCGACCGCACGCCCACTGACGAGATCGGCCGGTTGAGCCACCATCAGGCCGAGATTGGTGGCCGCGGCGCAACCCCAGTTGCTGTTATGCTGATTGGTATATTCGGCTTGCGGCGGCGAGCTCCAATTGGGGCATGGCGGTAACGTTACCGTGTAACGTCCGATCGCGAGGATCGCCCGATTGGCCGGTATGTTGTCGAGCGGCGATGCATCGGCGACAATGCGGTAGCGCAGCAGCTCGCTCGAAATGACCGCGGTCCGCTGCGCCGCCAGTCGGGGAGGACCGCCGGCAGCGATTGTTACGCGATCGGATGGGCGGATCTGCCCCGCGGCAACCAGCTGTGCTATCGCATCAGCGTGCGCAAGGCGGGCCGACCCCGGGATAAAAGAGAGCTCGGCGCTGCGCTGGGCACCGTCGACCCGCAAATTGTTCGGGGCTTCGCTCTTGGTGTAGTCGGTAACGCAGGCGGCGAGCGCCGATGTCAACGACAGCACGAGCAGGGAGAGGTGGGTTTTCATCGACTTGCTCCTCCCTCAATCCAATCGGAAACCGCCGGGGCCGGTCAGTCCGCCGCCGCCGGCCTTAAGCGGCCCGCGCGCCGGCGCGGGTAACCCCTGCCGATAAGTGTCGCTGTAAAACACCTGCTGCGGGTCACTCGCATGGACAAAGCCGTCCGTCGGGGCGGCGAGACGCGTCGCCACCGGATTGACGAGATAAGGGGTGACGATGATCACCAGCTCCGTCTCTTGGCGCTGGAAGCGGTTAGAGCGGAATAGGGCTCCGAGGATCGGAATATCCCCGAGCAGCGGGACCTTTGAGATGTCCTGCTCGGAGGTGTGTTGCAGCAGTCCGGCAAGCGCGAAGCTTTCGCCGCTGCCGAGTTCCACCGAGGTTTCGGCACGGCGGACCGTCAAGGCGGGGATCGTGACGGTAGCATTGGAGGTGATCGGCACCGAAACCGCGCCAACCGAGGTTAACGCGCTGACCTCCGGCCGGACCCGGAGACTGAGACGATGTGCATCCAGGATCGTCGGAGTGAAGGCGAGGCTGACACCAAAACTCTTGAATTCAACCGTCACGGTCGGGACGCCGCCCGTACTGGTCGAGCTGCCCGCGACCGGCACCGGGAACTCGCCGCCGGCCAGAAAGCTTGCGGTTTGTCCGTTCAGTGCCACGAGGTCCGGCTGGGCGAGGTCGGTGATGAACCCTTCCTGTGCGAGGGCGTCGATGGTGGCGCTGATGGCCTGGGAAGCTATCCTCCCAATAATGATCTCGTTTGCGCCGATAGTGCCTATGATGCTGGTGGGATTGTTCGTGTTGATGATCAGATTCGAGCCAAGCTTGTGCCAGTTGACGCCGATCGCACTCAAGGCCGTAAGGCTCACCTCGGCCACTCGCACATGCAGATTGACTTGATTCGGGGTGGCGACAGTCATCCGGTTGATGACCTGCGAACCCTTGGTTTCGTTCGCGACCGCGGCAGCAAGTTTTTGGACTTTCTCGGCCTGCCCGGGGTCCGACACCATCCCGCTCAGCACCAGATTGCCGTCGACCGAGTCGGCCGCGATGCTCTGACCTGGCGCCAACACACGCAGCGATGAGCGCAGCCGCGAGATGTCGTGCTCGACCCTCACCGGCGAGTTCAACAGGACGCTGTCGCTGGCGTCGACCGCGTAGAGTACGGTCTCGCCCGGTGATTTGGCGCTGACATAGATCAGCGTCGGCGACTTGACCTGGACATCGGCGATATCGGGACTGGCGATAAAGACGGTCGCGGCGGGGGCAGTCAGACGGATCAGCGTGCCCTTGTTGACCTCGAGCACGATCGGCGCGCCATTGGCGCCGATCTGGGCGGCGCTGCCGCCGTACAGCGGTCTCGCGGCGTTTTGCGGCGCGGCGGCGGTGCCGCGCCCGTCGGGGGGCGAGGCGGTGGTCTGTGCCGGCGCGGGCGTGACGGCAAGGAGGACGAAATTGATGGAGCCCGCGAGACCGACGAGCGGCAGGGAGCGCATGATGACCTCGACAAGCGTGTCGCGACTTGGTTATCGCTAACCTGACTTGCCGTTTCCGCGCAATACGATAACGCTATTATCCTCTGGAGCTAGAAGTTGACTGGCATCGCTGTCGAGTGTGAGGTCCCTGAACCGGCACCGAAGGAAGAATCGGCGAAAGCGAGCCTGGCAAGGCGGGCTCCGTTGGTCGAGCTCGACGGCAACTGTGGCCTTGGCGGTTGATCCGCGATATCCCGCAAGGTGGTCGTTCGGACGAGCGCGAACGGGCGAGCGCTGTTGCGGCATAACTGCGCTGGGCTTCCGGCGCGGCGCACCGCTGCTGGTCAAGATCGGCGACATATGGCGCGTCGCCGGAGTTTGCGGTCAGCGAGGGGCATGGCGCCGTAGATGGCCTCGCGGCGCTCGCTGATAGCCGCCAAGCGTGAAGGCGGCGCCGACCGGTGGACGCTCACACAGCCTCGGCAGCACGCGGTCACTCGCACCGAGTTGTTGGTCGAGCCCAGTCGCTCCTCGCAGGGCCTCCGGTGAGTTACTCCGTCCCACAACCGGATCCGTTTCGCAAAATCGACCATCAGGCGAGCTACTATCCTTTTTTAACCATTTTCCAGATAAATCCCGAACGACAGCGGAGGCTTATCCCTCTGCGTCTTGGGACCCTATTTGGGGCGGTGAGGCCGCTTTGGGGAATGCGCCGGCTGCGGCAAGCAGACCTCGGTGACCGCCGGCACGATCATGCACCATTCCAAGCTGCCGCTGACGACTTGGTTCTGGGCGGCCTATCTGATGGCAACCCATTCCAACGGCATCTCGGCGCTGCAGCTGCAACGCCAACTCGCCTTGGGTTCGTACAAATCGGCCTGCCTGATGTTTGCCAAACTTCGCCGCAGCATGGTAGCACCCGGCCGCAGTCCGCTCGCCGGCCCCGTCGAAGTCGACAAGACCGAGATCATCTGCAGCAGCAAGAACGATCCCTCACTGGCGGCGGCGGACGCAGCCATAAAGGCAAAATCCTCGTGGCCGGTGCGGTGGAGATCGAGGACGGCGGCGCCGGTCCCGGCCGTATCCGCCTTGGCGAAGTGCCCGATTACTCGGCTCGCAGCCTGCACGCTTTTCTTAAGACCAACCTCGTCCGCGGTGCTACCGCCAAGGACCGATGGTTGGTCGGGATACCCCGGCGCCCCTGGCGTCGATCACGATCCTCATGTCGTAGGCAACATGGCCGCCCATATCGTCTTACCCTAGGCGCACCGCATCTTCTCTAATCCCAAAGTCTGGGCCTTAGGCGTCTACCACGGCCTGCGCCGCAAGTACCTGCAGACCTATCTCGACGAGTTCGTCTTCCGCTTCAACCGCCGCCGCACCCCGCATGTGCATTTCGCTCCTTGCTCGGCTCGGCGTCGCCGCTGCTCATGCGCCGCTTGGCTACAAGGTGTTGATCTCACCGGAAGCAAAGGTATAAGTCTTCAACGACGCAATGTAATCTCGATCCATATGCTGTCCTTTTACCGAAAGACGAAAAATATGTATCATTCAAAAATCGTGACTAATAGTTTTCCCCGTTTTATCGTCACCCTGTAATGTTAAGGCAATATACTCGCTCATTTTCATTTGATATTATAGCATCTCACCTTGGTATTACGGCATCTGCAAAATATTTATTGAAAATGTACGAGTAAACAGCGAAACGCATTTCGGCGAAACGGATTAAGCCGAGTCCTTCAATTGTCTGAGGCTCTGGAGACGTAACAACATGGTAAGCATACGCTCGAGTTTGCGATCGAGATGAACTTCGTATCGGGCGAGTGACTGTAGCTTTGTGCATTCAACTGCCTCGCCCAAGACCTGCTCGCGGATCAAGTGGCGGTTTTCGAGGTATCCAATGTGCTTTGCAAGTTGGGGCAGAACCGAGTCCTTGAGATATTCCGCAAGCGCAGTCGCGTCGGTGGTGTAAGGTTCCTCATCCCCATCCGAATCTTCGTCTTCATCCAAATCTTCGGGGTCTTGAGCGATCTGCTCTTCCCAGGATTTCCGCGTCGATTCGTCCAACTGGACCAGCGCCGCATCGTAGGCAGCTGTTTTTCCTGTGGTCAGTATTTCTAATACCTTCCGAGCTGAGGCTTGACGATCTTTCAACTCGGGAAGGTCTTCCGGTGTCCGCCAGGGCGACTGTGTGAAGAAATCTATGATTGGTTCGACCTGGATCAGGGCCCTTTCGAGTGTGTCGGAGAAAGGCTGACGCATTCCTTCTAAGCCGCTCCGATATGACGCTGCCTCAGCAAGCCGCAGTCGGCGTTTCCGCCAAATGACGCCAGCAATTTCCTCGACCAAATGCTCCTCGGTCGGACCATGCGGCGCGTATTCTCCGACGAGCGCATTCAGGAGCGTCTCATACTCTGCTTTGTCTTCCCAGGGCAGCACCGTGTGCGCCGACAAGACCCCATGCCTTAGCGCGTTTAGCCTGCTAACGGCGTACCCGCCATGTAACTCCCGGGGAGGGACTGCCGTTGTCTCCGTAACCATCTGCGCCGTTCTCTCGCAGTGCCCGGTTTCTGCCTCGGGCCCCGTGGCCAATTCAAAATTGTCTTTTTCCATTGTTACCTCAAAAAACCGGGTTTGTTTAATGTCGTCAAGGAAGCAGCCTCATGCGATGAGTGTGGCGCAACAGCGGCATTGATTTTAGTAATGTGGACGTCAGTCATCCGGGCGCCCGACACAACGTGGACACGCCAGGCCTCTGGGTTACGCTCCCATCTGGCAAATAACCGCCGGTGGTCACGAGCGGAGCCGTTGGCCGGCGCTCTGCAACGTTCAGGAGAAAGGTAAGGGAAGGTCATGCGTACTCATGCTCTAAATATCCGTAGGCCCGGTTTCTGGTACTGACTGACTCAACGTGAACCCGGTTCCATCGCAGATAAATAGCCAACCTATTCGGTTAGCCGTTAGTACGGAAAATCAACTTCTACAGCCGAGGCAGATCTGTGGTCCCCGTGCAACACTCAATTCGGTGCCCCATATAAGTGGAAGGCCGTCAGGATCAAGTAGAAATCCGCTAAAAACCAACCCTTCCGCCGATTCATAATCATAGCGTCTGCCTTGGCGCAGCGCGACCTGATCGGCT
>Ga0310914_10000229_pt1 | contig 30579 bp, 27 predicted proteins | sample GREbulkMGAN108_FD_203450 | JGI IMG/M metagenome (GOLD analysis project Ga0310914, IMG submission 203450) | Lab enrichment of tropical soil microbial communities from Luquillo Experimental Forest, Puerto Rico - GRE.bulkMG.AN108 | ecosystem: Environmental > Terrestrial > Soil > Tropical forest >... | reverse complement strand
ACCCAGTTGGGTCGTAACTTCCAGGTGATCTACGAGCAGGCCAACGCCCACGGCCAAAAGGTGCAGACGGCCGGCAACAACATGTTCAACACCGACAGCAGTGTGGGGTCCAGCTGGGCCTAACTCCCGACTTCAGGCGCGGCAGCACACCTGTCGGTGTGCTGTCGCGTCCTGCGGTTTCCGCGCATTTCGACCACTTCGACCTCTTAGGGTATTGATGGACCAACAGAGCACCCGCACCGACATCACCGTCAACGTCGATGGTTTCTGGATGCTTCAGGCGCTGCTCGACATTCGACACGTCGCGCCGGAATTGCGGTGCCGGCCATTTGTGTCCGCTGACTCGAGCGACTGGCTCAACGAGCACCCCGGAATGGCGGTGATGCGCGAGCAGGGCATCGTCGTCGGCGACGAGGTCCAGGAGCAGGTCGCGGCCCGAATGCGGGTCCTCGCCGCGCCCGACCTTGAGGTTGTCGCCCTGCTGTCGCGGGGCAAGTTGCTCTACGGCGTTGTCGACGACGAGAACCAGCCGCCCGGTTCGCGCGACATCCCCGACAACGAGTTCCGGGTGGTGCTCGCCCGCCGCGGCCAGCACTGGGTGTCGGCCGTGCGGGTGGGCAGCGACATCACCGTCGATGACGTCGCCGTCGCGGACAGCGCCTCGATCGCGTCATTGGTGATGGACGGTCTGGAGTCGATTCACCACGCGGAGCCGGCGCAGATCAACGCGGTCAACGTGCCACTGGAGGAGATGCTGGAAGCAACCAAGTCATGGCAGGAGTCCGGTTTCAACGTCTTTTCCGGCGGTGATCTGCGGCGAATGGGCATCAGTGCCGCCACGGTGGCCGCGCTGGGCCAAGCGCTGTCGGACCCGGCCGCCGAGGTTGCGGTGTACGCGCGTCAGTACAAGGACGACGCGAAGGGCCCCAGCGCCTCGGTGCTGTCGCTCAAAGACGGTTCGGGTGGCCGCATCGCGCTCTATCAGCAGGCACGCACGGCGGGTTCCGGGGAGGCGTGGCTGGCCATCTGCCCGGCAACCCCGCAGCTGGTGCAGGTCGGTATCAAAACCGTCCTGGACACGCTGCCGTACGGCGAGTGGAAATCCCACCGCAGGGTTTGACATGCGCGTGAAACGTAAACTTCACCAATGCTTTTGCGCATAACATGCGGTAGGGACGCGAAGACGGCATACTTCTCTAGGATCATTAGCAAATCTCAAACCAGTGTCACCACAACTTTTTATCCCAAGGCGAGGCAGATGAAATCCGAAATGGTCGAGCTACACCTCCCGGGGGGCCACAGCGCCCCGGCAAGTAGAGCGGCACAGGCCCCAACACGGCCGGCGACACGGGGTTACACATTGACCATGGCAGGGGGTGCAGGGCGATGACCGCGGTAGCTGACGCCCTACAGGCAGACATCGAGGGAATCTCACAGCCTCGGGCGGTAGTGGTCGGCGTCATGGCCGGCGAGGGTGTCCAGATCGGGGTTTTGCTGGATGCCAACGCGCCGGTTTCAGTGATGACCGACGCGCTTTTGAAAGTGGTCAACAGCCGGCTTAGGGAGCTCGGCGAGACCCCGCTGGAGGCCGAGGGGCGCGGCAGGTGGGCGCTTTGCCTCGTCGACGGAACGCCCTTGCGCGCCACGCAATCGCTGACCGAGCAGGACGTCTACGACGGCGACCGATTGTGGATCCGGTTCCTGCCGGACACCGAACACCGGTCACAGGTCATCGAGCACATCTCCACCGCGGTTTCGGCAAGCTTGAGCAAGCGCTTCGCCGCGATCGACCCGATCGTCGCGCTGCAGGTCGGCGCATCGATGGTCGCGATCGGGGTGACAGTAGCGTCCGGTTTGCTGGGTTGGTGGCGCTGGCACCACAACTCGTGGCTGCCGACGGTCTACGCCGCGATCATCGCGGCGCTGGTGTTGGCGGTGGCCAACCTACTGGTAATGCGGGCCAAGACGCAGGCCGATCGAAGCGTGGCCGACATCATGCTGCTGAGCGGCCTTGCGCCGCTGACGGTGGCCGCGGCGGCGGCGCCGCCGGGCGGCGTCGGGTCCCCGCACGCGGTGTTGGGCTTTGGCGTACTCACCATCGCCGCGGCGCTCGCCCTGCGCTTTACCGGCCGCCGGCTCGGCATATACACGGCGATCATCACGATCAGTTTGGTGGCGGCGATTGCCAGCTTGGCGCGCATGGTCGCGGCGACCAGCGCGGTGACGAATTTCAGCTGCGTGGTGCTGGTCTGCGTGCTGGCCTACCAGGCCGCACCGTCTCTGTCCCGTCGACTGGCCGGCATTCGGCTGCCCGTGTTCCCGTCGGCCACCAGCCGGTGGGTGTTCGAGGCGCGACCGGATCTGCCCACGACCGTGATGCGCCCCGAAGGTGGCCTTCCGGTCCTGGAGGGGCCCGCGTCGGTTCGCGATGTGGTGCTGCAGGCCGAACGGGCCCGGTCGTTCTTGACGGGTCTGCTGTTGGGCCTGGGCGTGCTGATGGTGGTCTCGCTGACCGCATTGTCGGATCCGCACACCGGGCAACGCTGGCTGCCGCTCTTGCTGGCCGGCTTCTGCGCTGGCTTCCTGATGCTCCGCGGCCGCTCGTACGTCGACCGCTGGCAGGCGATCACGCTGGCCGCGACCTCGGTGATCATCGTCGCCGCGGTGGTGGTGCGGTACGCACTGGGGCTGCAGTCGCCGCTGGCACTGTCGATCAGCGTCGCGATCCTGGTCCTGCTGCCGGCGGCGGGCCTGACGGCCGCGGCCGTGGTGCCCAACACCGTCTACAGCCCGCTGTTCCGCAAATTTGTGGAATGGATTGAATACCTGTGCCTGATGCCGATTTTCCCGTTGGCATTCTGGCTGATGAATGTCTATGCGGCGATCCGTTACCGCTAGCGGCAAGGTGTGGCGCGGTCGCGCATCTCGTGCGACCGTCGCTGCGCTCCTACTCACTTCAGGCGCATTGGCGGGTTTGCCGCCCGCGTCTGCGATTTCGCCGCCAACGGTTGATCCGGGCGCGGTGCCGCCTGATGGTCCACCCACACCGGTGGCGCCGATGAAGCAGAACTCCTACTGCACCGAGGTTGGGGTTGTGCCCGGAAGCGATTTTCGGCTGCAGCCGAAGTACATGGACATGCTGAACTTGCAGGAAGCATGGCAATTCGGCCGTGGCGCCGGGCAGAAGGTCGCCGTCATCGACACCGGTGTGACGCCCCACCCCAGGTTTCCACACCTGATTCCCGGCGGCGACTACATCATGTCCGGCGACGGGTTGTCGGACTGCGACGCCCACGGCACCATCGTGGCGTCGATGATCGGCGCAGGGCCGGCCAACGGCGCCACAGCGCCGCCCGCGGCACCGCGCAAGCCGGTCACGATTCCCACCACCGAGCCGCCCCCGAAAGCGCCACCGCCACAGACGGTGACGTTGTCGCCGTTGCCTCAGACCGTGACGATGGTTCCGCCGGCCCCGCCCCCGTCGGAAGCGCCCCCTCCACCGGGGCCATTCGGATTTCCGCCCCCCGCGCCGCCACCACCGCCGGCAGCGCCACCGCCGCCGGCAGCGCCGGGACCTGGTCAGGCACCGTCGGGACCTGGTCAGGCACCGTCGGGACCTGGTCAGGCACCGTCGGGACCTGGTCAGGCAGCGCCGGGAGCTGGTCAGGCAGCGCCGGGAGCTAACCGGGGCAACGGAGACACGGTGACAATACCGAGCTACTCCGGCGGTCGCCGGGTCATCGCCGTCGACAACCCAGGCGGCCCGCGGCCGCTCGACCCGCCCAAACCGCCGCCCCCACCACCACCGCCGCCGCCGCCGCACGCCCCCGATGGCTATAGCGGAATCGCGCCGGAGGTCGACATCATCGCGATCCGCCAGTCCAGCCAGGCCTTTGGGCTCAAGGATGCCTACACCGGTGATGAGGATCCGCAGACGCGGGCGAAGGTCGACGATGTCGAGACCATGGCGCGCGCGATCGTGCACGCGGCCAACATGGGCGCCACGGTGATCAACATCTCCGACGTGACCTGCATGAGTGCGCGAAACATCGTCGACCAACGTTCGCTGGGCGCCGCGGTGCGGTATGCGGCGGTCGACAAGAACGTCGTCATCGTGGCCTCGGCCGGCGACAGCAGCAAGAAGGACTGCAAGCAGAACCCGGCGTTTGACCCCATGCAGCCGAAGGATCCCCGCGACTGGAACGGTGTTACCACCGTGGTAACGCCGTCCTGGTTCAGCGACTACGTCCTGACGGTCGGGGCGGTCGACGAAGACGGCCGGCCGCTCGCCCAAGGTGGTCAAGGTGGTGGGCAGGGTGCGTCGAGCATCGCCGGGCCGTGGGTGGGAATCGCCGCGCCTGGGATCGACGTCGTCGGGCTCTCACCCCGCGACGATGGCCTGATCAACGCGATCGATGGGCCCGACAACACGCTGCTGATTCCGGCAGGCACCAGCTTCTCGGCCGCGATCGTGTCCGGCGTAGCTGCCCTCGTCCGCGCCAAGTATCCCCAGCTATCCGCATACCAAGTGATCAACCGGCTGGAACGGACCGCCCGGGCTCCGGCGCGCGGCGTGGATAACCAGGTCGGCTACGGTGTTGTCGACCCGGTAGCGGCGCTGACCTGGGATGTACCCGAAGGTCCAGCAAAGCCGCCGCAGCAGCTGTCTGCACCGCTGAACCTGCCTAAACCGGTCCCTCACCGCGATATGGTGCCCATATGGGTGGCCGCCGGGGGATTGACCGGAGCGCTACTGGTCGGCGGCGCGATGTTCGGTATAGCCGTGTTTATTAAGCGAACGCGGAAGCAGCAGTGAGGGCGGAACAGTAGCAACAATGAAGGCTCAGCGCAGTATTGGACTGTCTTTGTCGTGGCCGCGGGTGACCACGGTGTTTCTGGTCGACGTCGTGATCTTGTTGGTGGCCAGTCACTGCCCGGCCTCCTGGCAGGGCGATCATCACATCGCGTTCTGGGTGGGTGTTGGCCTCGCAGTGGTGGTCACCCTGCTTTCCCTGGTCACGCACCACGGCCTCACGGTGACCTCCGGCTTGGCCACATGGCTATGGGATTGGTCCGCCGATCCGGCCGGCGCGCTGGCTGCGGGATGCACCCCCGCGCTCAACCACCAGCGCCGCTTCGGGCGCGACACGGTCGGCGTCCGCGAGCATGAAGGCCATCTGGTCACAGTGATCGCGGTGGACGGCGGAGAGGACGACACCCCTGGGCGCCACCGCCATCGGGCTACCGCGGGCACCTTGCCTGTGCAAGCGGTGGCTGATGGCCTGCGCCAGTTCGATATTCACCTGGACAGCATCGACATCGTCTCGATGAAGGTGCGCATCGGGGGCAACGCGGCAGAGAAGTCAAAGCTGGATGACTGGGGGCCCGAAGAGTGGGGGCTGGTAGGTGATCAACCCACCTCCTACGTGCGCCGCACCTGGTTGGTGCTGCGGCTGAACCCGCAACGCAACGTGGCCGCGGTGGCGGCCCGCGATTCGCTGGCTTCGACGTTGGTGGCAGCCACGGAGCGGCTCGCCCAAGATCTCGACGGACGGAGTTGTGCGGCCAGGCCGCTGACCGCCGAGGAGATCGCCGAAATCGACAGCGCCGCGCTGGCAGATCTGGAGCCGACTTGGAGCCGGCCCGGATGGCGGCACCTCAAGCACTTCAACGGGTTCACGACCAGCTTCTGGTTGACGCCGTCGGACATCACCACCGCGACCCTGGAAGGGCTGTTGTCGTCCGACGTGGGGGCCACCGTGATCACGATCCGGCTCATCCCCGACGGTGGCCGTGCCCACGTGTCGGCCTGGGCGCGATACCACAGCGACGGCCGGCTATCCAGGCACGTATCGTCCGGGCTCAACCGGCTCACCGGCCGCCAGCTAGCCGCGGTACGCGCGAGCTTGCCCGCCCCGTCGGCCCGCCCGCTCCTGATCGTGCCCAGTCGTGCACTGCTCGACGATGATGATTTGATGCTGTCGGTCCGTCAGGTGCGGGACGGCTCAGCGAGCGTGCCCGTAGCGTAATGACGCGCTCGCAATCACCCGCCGAAGACGCCCGTAATGCCATGGTCGCCGGCCTGTTGGCGTCGGGGATCTCGGTCAACGGACTGCAGCCCAGCCACAACCCGCAGGTGGCGTCGCAAATGTTCAACACGGCGACCACCCTCGATCCGGGGATGTGCGATGCCTGGCTAGCGCGGCTGATGGCAGGTGAGCAGGGCATCGACGTGCTCGCCGGCGCATGGTCGTCGGTCCGGACGTTCGGTTGGGAAACCCGCCGCCTAGGGGTCACGGACCTGCAGTTTCGTCCTGAAGTCTCCGACGGGTTGTTTTTGCGGCTGGCGGTCACCACCGTGGATTCGCTGGCCTGCGCGTACGCCGCCGTTCTGGCCGAGGCGAAACGCTTCGAGGAAGCGGCCAAACTGCTCGACGGGATCGATCCCCGCCATCCTTTCGACGAGGAAGTCGTCGATTACGTGCGGGGCGTGCTGTACTTCCGCACCGGGCGTTGGCCAGACGTGCTCACGCAATTTCCCGAGGGAAAGACCTGGCGGCACCCCGAACTGAAGGCCGCGGGCGCGGCGATGGCGACCACGGCGCTGGCGTCACTGGGAGTCTTCGAAGAGGCTTTTCGCCGCGGCGAGGCCGCCATCGAGGGCGACCGGGTGCCGGGGGCTGCCAATATCGCCTTGTACACCCAAGGCATGTGCCTGCGGCACGTCGGCCGCGAGGAGGAGGCCGTCGAGCTATTGCGGCGGGTGTACTCGAGGGATCCCAAGTTCGCCCCGGCCCGTGAGGCGTTGGACAATCCCAACTACCGGCTGATACTGACCGACCCCGAAACGATCGAGGCCCGCACCGACCCGTGGGATCCGGACAGCGCGCCCACCCGCGCGCAGACCGAGGCCGCGCGCCACGCCCAAGAGGCCGCCAAGTATCTGGCCGAAGGGGACGCGGAGCTCAACGCCATGCTCGGCATGGAACGAGCCAAACGGGAAATCAAGCTCATCAAGTCGACCACCAAGGTCAACCTGGCCCGCGCCAAGATGGGCCTCCCGGTGCCGGTGACATCACGCCACACCCTGCTGCTGGGGCCGCCCGGGACCGGCAAGACGTCGGTAGCGCGGGCCTTCAGCAAGCAGCTGTGCGGGCTCACGGTGTTGCGCAAGCCGTTGGTGGTGGAGACCAGCCGAACCAAGCTGTTGGGCCGGTATATGGCCGACGCCGAAAAGAACACCGAGGAGATGCTCGAGGGAGCGTTGGGTGGGGCGGTGTTCTTCGACGAGATGCACACGCTGTTCGAGCGCGGCTACCACCAGGGCGACCCCTACGGGAACGCGATCATCAACACGCTGCTGCTGTACATGGAAAATCATCGCGACGAGCTGGTCGTCTTCGGGGCGGGTTATGCCAAGGCCATGGACAAGATGCTCGAGGTGAATCAGGGTCTGCGACGGCGCTTTTCGACCGTCATCGAGTTCTACAGCTACACCCCGGAGGAGCTCCTCGCGCTGACCAAACTGATGGGGCGGGACAACGATGACGTCATCACCGACGCAGCGGCCGATGTGTTGTTGCCGTCGTACACCAAGTTCTACCTCGACGAGAGCTACTCGGAAGACGGGGACCTGATTCGCGGCATCGATACGCTCGGCAACGCCGGCTTCGTGCGCAACGTCGTGGAAAAGGCCCGCGATCACCGCAGCTTCCGACTGGACGACGAGGACCTCGACGCGGTGCTGGCCAGCGAGCTCACTGACTTCAGCGAGGATCAACTGCTCCGGTTCAAGGAACTGACCGCTGAGGACCTGGCCGAGGGCCTCAAGGCGGCAGTGGCCGAGAAGAAGGCGTCGTAAATACCGCCGGGCTCTCCCGGCGGTTTGTTGCAATCGACTGCGCGCGGGCGCGAGACGCGATCTCACAGACGCCGGCTCGGCTGGTTGAGCTTTCCGCAACACCGCGAACACGCTGCCCGCCCGCGGGGCCGACCGGTTCGCGGCGATAACCTGCGTGAACGGGGCCGGTCAGCCTCACAGAAAACCCCCAGCAGTTAATCAGGGTGGCGGCAGCGAGGCACCCGTACGCTTAGTGAAATTCAGGGGGGCATCGCATGACGATTCGCTATCGACTTGGTGATCTCGACGCCCACGGCGCCGCCGTCCGGTCCAGGGCCGCATTGCTGGACGCATGGGGCGGCGCCGGCCGGCGGGCACCCAAAGGCAAAGGATTCAGACCACCGGTAGCAACGTGGCCGGCACCGATAGGGCCCTCCGTCTAGCTGGGCTTAATTGCATTACGCTACCAGGGTGGTAAACGCTGCGAGCCAACAAGCGCTATCCATAGTAATGGAATTCGAATTGTTGGCGATGACTAAATAAGCCGTGGCTGATCGACACCCATAAGCGTCTGGCTCATTAGGCTACCGATTTCATTGACGGCGCCGACCGTCGATAAGCTGTGCCGGAGTTTACAAATTGCATACAATTTCTGGATGGTTGCTACGTATCACCTAGCAATTCGCTGTACACGGCATCCAACACAGTAATGCGTTAGCTACTACGCAGCATTGTCACAGGGGTAGTGACGTGGTGACATTCGCTTTCTACCTTACTATTACACCGCGGGAACGTGGTACAAACACGTTCCTATCAGGATGATCGGTACATCGGGCAGTGGAGCGTGCGAACTGGGGGATCGCGCCACTGAAACGTTTTCCGCCGGGGGGCAGTTGAATCCTTTTGCCTTCATGCGTGGCATCAACGCCCGGATTCAACTAAAGATTTCATGAATTCCATTGGAGCTACGGCACGGTTGCGTGCGGAGCTACGAAACCGACCGGAGGTAATAGATGTTGGATTTCGGGGCGCTACCACCAGAGATCAACTCTGGCCGGATGTATGTCGGTCCGGGGTCGGGGCCGATGTTGGCGGCCGCCGCGGCGTGGGATGAGCTGGCTACCGAGTTGCAGTCGACGGCGGCCTCGTACGGCTCGACGATCGAGAGCCTCACCACCGGCCCGTGGACGGGGCCGTCCTCGATAGCGATGACGGCCGCGGCCGCGCCGTACGTGGCGTGGATGGGTGCGACGGGCGCTCAGGCTGAGGAGGCGGCCACCCAGGCCAAGCTCGCCGCCGGCGCCTACGAGACGGCGTTTGCGGCGATGGTGCCGCCGCCGGTGATCGCAGCCAACCGCGCGCTGCTCACAGCGTTGATCGCGACCAACTTCTTGGGGCAGAACACCCCGGCCATCGCGGCCACGGAAGCCCAGTACATGGAGATGTGGGCCCAGGATGCCGCCGCAATGTACGCCTATGCCGGTTCGTCGGCGGCCGCGTCACAGCTGACGCCGTTCACCGAGCCGCCGCAGACCACCAACCCGGCGGCCGCGACGACGCAAGCAGCCTCGGTTTCTCAGGCGAGCAGGGTGAGTGGGTTGAACATCGGCACGCAGCTGTCCCAGCTCATCAACTCGATGCCGACCGCGCTGCAAGGCCTGGCAAACGGCATCCTCCATTCACCCACGTCGGCGTCGGGAAACCTGTTGTCAGGACTCGACTTGCCACACTTGACTTCCTCAATGTCGTTGCCGGCCGGGCTCCAAGCCGACTTGACAAACTGGAACACCCTAACGTCGACGATCACGTCCGGGCCGTACTCCCTTCAAGGTCTGGCTTCCATCCCCGGTGGCCCGTTCCTGTCGTTCGGTCAGGCCTACGCCTGGGGCCAAAACGGACAGGGAGCCGCCGCGTATCTCGCCGGCCCGAAAGCCATCAACGGGGCGTTGGCGCCCCTGACGCAAGGCGCTGTGAAGCCGATGCTGAGCTCCGCTGCCGGCGGGGGGCCGGCCTCGGGGGCTATGGGCAAGGCGGCCCTGGTCGGAAGCATGTCGGTGCCCCAGGGCTGGACCCAAGCCGCCCCCGCGATCAGAACGCTGGCCTCGGCGCTGCCCACCAACCTGGCGGCGGCCCCCACGGCCTCGCTTGCCGGCGAGAGTGACGTATTCGGCCAGATGGCGCTGTCGAGCCTGGCCGGACGCGCTGTGGCCGGCGCCGCATTCCAGTCGGCGGGCAGTGGCGGGGCCGCGGCGAGCTCACTGGGCGGTGTCGTCGCCGCGGCCGACCCCGCCGCGGCCACCATCATCGTGATCCCGGCGCTCGAGGAGTGAAGTCGATGAGACGCAACAATCCAGCACAGTCCGCGCGGGCGCGCACAACCAGGCAAGGGGTCTAGACATGTTTTACGCAGCGTTTCCGCCGGAGATCAACTCGGGCAGGATGTACTCCGGCCCGGGCTCGGGGTCGATGCGGGCCGCCGCGGCGGCCTGGGAGGGGCTGGCCAGCGAATTGCAGTCCACGGTCTCCTCGTATTCGTCGGTGATCGACAGCCTGACCAGCGCGGCGTGGGTAGGTCCGTCGTCGGTGAGCATGGTGGCCGCGGTCACGCCCTACCTGACCTGGATGCAGGGCACCGCCGCACAGGCCGCCGAAGCGGCGACCCAGGCCACCGCGGCGGCGACCGCCTATGAGACGGCGTTCGCCGCGCACGTGCCACCGACGGAAATCGCCGCCAACCGCAGCCAACTGGCGTGGCTGATGGCGACCAACGTTTTCGGACAGAACACCCCGGCCATCGCGGCCACCGAAATCCAATACGCCGAAATGTGGGCCCAAGACGCCTTGGCGATGGACAACTACGCCGCCTCGTCAGCGGCTGCCTCCAAGGTGACGCCGTTCACCGCGGCGCCGCAGATCACCAACGCCGGTGGGGTGGCCGGCCAGGCTGCCGCGGTGACCCAAGCCGCCGCCACCCCGGCCGGCAGCTTGGGGACTCTGTTGTCGGAAGCGGCCAACCCGCTCGCAGACGGCAATCCGCTGGTGGCGGCACTGGCAAACCTCAGCACCGACTACACGGCCACCATGAACGGGTTGCTGAACTCGCTGTTCGGGGCCGGCACGTCCACGCTGTACACGAACCTGTACAACGCTGTGAAGGTTCCGCTCGGCTTTACGACGGGGTTCAACGACATCGGGCTGCTCACCAACTTTCCGGTGTCGCAGTGGCTGAAGTTCGCCCCGCCCGCGGCGTACGGCGCGCTCCCGAAGGACGAGCTGGGCGCCGGGCTCGGGGCGTTGGGCTTCGGCCGGGGCACGCTGTACAACTCGGTATCGGCGGGCATGGGAAATGCCGGCACGTTGGTCGGAAACCTGTCGGTTCCGCCGAGCTGGGCCACGGCCACCCCGGCCATCAGGACGGTCGCCGCCGCATTGTCGGCCGCCGGGCCGGAAGCCGTGCCGGCGGCCGCGCTCGGCGAGGGCGGGCTGCTCAGCTCGATGGCGGTGGCGGGGATGCTCGGCAGCGCCCTGGGCGCCGGTGCGCCCAGCGCTCTGAGCCGCACCGGCGTCCGCGGCCGCATCACCCCGCTCAAGGACCTCAAGGACAAGAACTCGCCTGCGCACATGAAGCGGCTGGTGGCACAGATATCGGAGAAACCCGAGAGCGTGCAACACCACAACGTCGATCAGGAAGGCCTTGACGCTCTCCTCGAACAGCTTTCGAAGAAACCCGGGATCCACGCGGTGCACTTGAAAAAGGCCGACAAGCCACAAGTTGTGCCGTCGGATGCGCAGTTGGGTTAGGGCACAACCGAATTGGGAGAGTGATGAGTTATGAGACTGCTACTAGCGGTGATCGGCGTTGCGGCGACGATTGGGTTCGCCGTGCCGGCGTATGCCGATCCGCCACCCGTTCCGAACGGTGACGACGGGGGCTTCCTCGCCGCCCTGCACCAGGCCGGCATAATCTATGCCAGCCCAGACGCCGCCGTCGCGTACGGCAGAGCGGTATGCACGTGCCTGAACAACGGCGAATCGGGCCTGGAGCTAGTTCACGATGTGAAGAGCCACAATCCGGGATTCGACATGGAGAGCGCGTCCAATTTCGCGATGATCGCGGCGAAATTCTACTGCCCCCACCAGCTTTCGAAGGCGTAGCGCACGCTTCAACGCATCGGTTCCACCACGTAGCGGTTACCCGCGCGTTCGCGCGGTGCAGTGGTACGCCGGCGAAAAAGCTAACAGTCGGACTGAGCATCGCCTTTCAGGGACGGTTCTGCAGCTCCGGCGCGGCGGCGGCAAGTAGGTCGCCGCGGTTGCCGGTCAGCGGGGGATAGATGCGCCGGGTATTGATGCTCACCTTGGTCGCCTTGGCCGCCGCGCCCTTGGAAACCACTGCCCGGTCCCACCCTTCGGTGTAGACCGCGCCTGCCGGTCCGAGATCGAGAACCGTTACGTACCAAGGGATTCGCAGAGCAAGCATCGGCTCGTCGAACAGGTCGCTGATGACGTTGTAGCCGGCATAGCGGCCCATCGGGCGCCCGTGTTGGCACGACATCACCGACAGGTGCTCGTCGTCCATGCGCGCGGCGGCCACGTCACCCGCGGCGAACACCGAGGGCACGCCGACCACCCGCAGATAGTCATCGACCTCCACCCGGCCCAGCCGGTCGCGCACCACCGGCAGCTGCTCGGTCAGCGGGCTGGCCCGCATGCCGGCGCACCACACTACGGTGGCCGCTTGCAATTGCTCACCCGAGGACAGCGTCACACCGCGCTCGCTCACCGTCGAGACGCCTACCCCGGTTCTCGTCTCAACGCCGTTGTCCGTCAAGGCCTGTTCGATCACATGGCGCGCCGAGGCGCCCATGTCGGAGCCGACCATGGGGCTGCGGTCGACCAGAATCACCCGAGGGGTGACGCTTCCCCGCGAGAGCAATGCGCGGAGCCGCTTGGGCAGCTCGCAGGCCGTCTCGATGCCGGTGAGCCCGGCACCGACCACGACGACCGTCGCCGCCGCCGGCGTCGGCGATTCGTCGGCAAGCCCCCGCAAGTGCTGCTGCAGTGCAAGCGCGCCGTCATAGGTGTCGACGTCAAAACCAAACTCTTGCAGCCCCGGTATGGCGGGTTTGAGCACGTGACTGCCCGAAGCCAGCACCAGTCGGTCGTAGCGGTATAGCCCGCTGGCCGACGTGGTGACGGTGCGGGCGCCGGTGTCGATCGCGGTCACCTCGGTGGCGACGTGCGCGACTCCGACGGGGTCGAACAGGTCGGCGAGCGGGACGCGGCAGGAGCTCAAATCCGTTTCATAGTTGCGAACGCGGACGTCGTGAAATGCCTTGGGACTCAGCACGGTGATATCGACCGTGTCCTTTGGGACGGCGAGCTCGTCGAGGCGGCGGGCGGCGCCCAGTGCCGCCCATAATCCGGCAAATCCCGAGCCGATCACCACCACAGCGGTCAAGTGCTCACCACCTCATCGATCTGGGCCGTCCAACCGCGTTGTCAGATGGTCGTAATCTATCTGTGTGAATGCCGTCACCGGGTTCTGGACCGCGCTGCCCCCGCTGATGCGGGACCCGGTGCTGTTCGCCATTCCGTTCTTCTTGTTGCTGCTGATTCTCGAGTGGACGGCGGCCCGCAAGCTGGAACGTCTCGAGGCCGCCGCCGAGAAGCCACGACCCGCGTCCGGGGCCTACCTGACCCGTGATTCCGTGGCCAGCATCTCGATGGGGCTGGTCTCGGTGGCCACCACCGCCGGCTGGAAGACCCTGGCCCTACTCGGCTATGCCGCGATCTATGCGTATGCGGCGCCCTGGCACCTCTCGCCGACCCAGTGGTACACGTGGGTCACCGCGATCCTCGGTGTCGACCTGCTGTACTACGCCTACCACCGCATCGCCCACCGGGTCCGGCTGATCTGGGCGACGCACCAGGCACACCACTCCAGCGAATACTTCAACTTCGCCACGGCGCTGCGCCAGAAGTGGAACAACAGCGGCGAGATCCTGCTGTGGATTCCGTTGCCCCTGCTGGGGCTACCGCCCTGGATGGTGTTCTTCAGTTGGTCGCTGAACCTGATCTACCAGTTCTGGGTGCACACGGAGCGGATCGACAAGCTGGCGCGACCATTCGAATTCGTGTTCAACACCCCGTCACACCATCGGGTCCACCACGGGATGGACAAGGTGTACCTCGACAAGAATTACGGCGGCATCTTCATCATCTGGGACCGGCTGTTCGGCAGCTTTCAGCCCGAGCTGTTCCGCCCGCATTACGGCCTCACCAAGCAGGTCGACAGCTTCAATATCTGGAACCTGCAGACCCGCGAATACGTAGCGATCGCCCGCGACTGGCGATCGGCGGGCCGCCTGCGCGATCGGCTGGGCTACGTCTTCGGTCCGCCGGGCTGGGCGCCGCGCTTGGCCGGCCAAACCGACAGCGCGGCGCCACTGGCCACGTCACGGTAACGTCACGACCAGGTCGCGCGAAAGAATCAAAGTCGGAAAGGGTTACGTCGTAACCTCAACCTGCGGTCGGTATTCACCGACGGATCGGAGCTCATGGTGCGCCGTCTGGCAACGCGGGCATTCGCCGCCTCGGTTGCCGTCGCGGCCCTCGCGTCCGGGCCGCCGCCGTTGACGGCCAGAGCGGACCCGCCCGTAGTATTTCCGGGCATGGAAATCCACCAGGACAATCTGGTCTGCACCCTGGGCTACGTCGACCCGGCCCTGAAAATCGCGTTCACTGCGGGACACTGCCGGGGTAGCGGGGTCGTTTACGACCGGGAGCACAACGTCATCGGCCGTCTGGCCACCTTCCGCGACAGCACGCCCAGCGGCACCACCGTGGCCACCGACCAGATGATCTCCGACTACGAGTCGATAGTGCTGGACAGCGGCGTCACGGCCAACAACATCCTGCCGGGCGGGCGTCCACTCGAGTCGAACCCATCCGTGGTCCTTCAGCCCGGCCAAGCGGTCTGCCATTTCGGCGTCATCACCGGTGAGACCTGCGGGACGGTGGAAAGCGTCAACAACGGGTGGTTCACCATGTCGCACGGCGTCCAGACCCAGAGAGGCGATTCCGGGGGACCGGTGTACCTGGCACCCAGTGGCGGCCCCGGGCAAATGGTCGGAATCTTCAACAGCGTGTGGGGCGACTTGCCGGCGGCGGTGTCGTGGCGGGCCACCTCCGATCAGGTCCGCCAGGATCTCGGAGTGACGACCAACCCTCGTTGACGCCCATCAATTGGACGGTGTGAGCACGAACACCGGAATCGTCGGCGCGGCGGCAAGCAGCTGGTCAACGCTGGACTCCGGCGTCAACCCGGCGACGTATCCCTTGACCTGCCAGTACCACCTGGCCAAGTAACGCCTCAACAGTTCGGGCTTGGCCGCATCTTCGACCTCGCTGACTCGAGCGCTTGCACTGCGCCACCGCGGACCCATCTCGACGACGCCGGCGGCCCTGACATTGCGGGCCCACTGCGTGTTACCACGCGGCGAGACCAGATAGTCGACGCCGTCGACGGTCAGCAGGTTGATCACCACCCCGCGCTGTTTCCCGCTTTTGCGGCCGCGGACCCGAAGTGCCCGGGTCCCGGCGATGCTGATCCCCAGCTCGGCAAGCCAGCGGATGACCGTGTTGGCGGCCCGGGCGACCCGGTTGGGTTCTTCGTAGCGCGTGGCCATGGTGCGTCCTCCCGAAAGTTACGAGAGCGGTGCTCTCACGGGTGGTCACGCTGCCACAGCTCCCGTCAAAAAGCAAGAGCGGTGTTCTCGGTTGTGTCAAACTGGCCCGGTGGGCAAGCGCCAGGAGTCGCGGGAGCAAATCGAGGCGAGGATCGTCGAACTCGGTCGCCGTCAGCTGGTGGATGGCGGCGCCGCCGGGTTGTCGGTCCGTGCGATAGCGCGCGACCTGGGCATGGTGTCATCGGCGGTGTACCGGTACGTGTCGAGCCGCGATGAGCTGCTGACCCTGCTGCTGGTCGACGCGTATTCGGACCTGGCCGACGCCGTCGACCGGGCCCGCGAGACCGTGGGTGACTCGTGGAGCGACGATGTCATCGCCATCGCGCGGGCAGCGCGGCGGTGGGCCGTTGCGCATCCGGCCCGCTGGGCTCTGCTGTACGGCAGCCCCGTGCCCGGGTATCACGCTCCCGCGGAGCGCACGGTCCCGGTCGGCACTCGCGTCGTGGGGGCGTTTTTCGACGCCGTGGCCGCCGGAATCGCCACCGGAGACATCAGGTTGACGAACGATGTTGCCCCCCAACCGATGTCGTCGGACTTCGAACGCATTCGACAGGAATTCGGCTTTCCCGGCGACGATCGGGTCGTCGCCAAGTGCTTTTTGCTGTGGGCGGGGGTGCTGGGTGCCATCAGTCTCGAGGTGTTCGGGCAATACGGCGCAGATACCCTGACCGACCCCGCGGAGGTGTTCGACGCACAGGTTCGGCTGCTGGTGGACGTGCTCAGCCAGCATTGATCGGCCATAACTAGAACGTGTTCATTGGGCTTTTCCGAGCCTGGAACGGCTGAATGCGGCAAAGCCTTTTCTGGCCCCTTCTGGCGGCCAGCGGACTGGGTTATTCTGCGAGACGATGACCCTTCCCGTTCAATCGCCGACGCAGATCGCGTGGGTTACCCCGGACCTGGATGCCACAGAAACGGCCCTCACCGGCCTATTAGGCGTTCGGAAGTGGGTGCGGATACCCGACGTGCACTTTGCTCCGGACACCTGCAGCTACCTTGGCAAGCCGGCCGATTTCGTCGCCAGCATCTCCCTGAGCTATCTCGGGGACATGCAGCTGGAGCTGATCTCACCGGTCCGCGGGGAGAACATCTATAGTGACTTTTTGCGGGAGTCCGGGCCGGGTTTGCACCACATCTGCATGGAGGCGCCGAGCCCGGAGGAATTGGACGCAGCGGTGTCCGACGCCGCCGACCACGGCGCCGCGGTTGTGCAGCAGGGCGTGATGCCCGGCGGACTTCGGTTCGCCTATGTGTCGGCGCCGCAGGCGGGGGTGCCGTTTGTGGAGATCGCTTACGTCCCGCCGGAGATTAGGGCGTTCTACGACTACATCAAACAGGAGCAGCGGTGAGCACCGAGATCCCAGCAACGGTCAGTGCGGACACAGTGGCGTCCTGGTCGGACGACGTCGACGTGGTGGTGATCGGTTTCGGCATCGGCGGTGGGTGCGCGGCGGTCAGCGCGGCGGCCGCCGGCGCGCGGGTGCTGGTGCTCGAGCGCGCCGCCGCGGCGGGCGGCACGACTTCGCTTGCCGGAGGCCACTTTTACCTCGGTGGCGGGACCGCCGTCCAGCAGGCGACCGGCCACCCCGACTCTCCCGAGGAGATGTACAAGTACCTGGTCGCCGTGTCGCGCCAACCGGACCACGCCAAGATTCGTGCCTACTGTGAAGGCAGCGTCGAGCATTTCAATTGGCTCGAAGACTTGGGTTTTCAATTCGAGCGCAGCTATTTCCCGGGCAAGGCCGTGATCCAGCCCAACACCGAGGGGTTGATGTTCACCGGCAACGAAAAGGTGTGGCCGTTCTTGGAGAAGGCGGTGCCGGCGCCGCGCGGCCATAAGGTGCCCGTGCCCGGCGACACCGGTGGCGCCAGCATGGTGATCGACCTCCTCCTCAAGCGTACCGCCAGCCTGGGCGTGCAGATCCGGTACGAAACGGGCGTCACCCAGCTCATCGTGGACGGTGCGGGCGCGGTGACGGGCGTGGCGTGGAAGCGTTTCTCCGAAACGGGTGCGATCAAGGCAAAGTCGGTCATCATCGCGGCCGGGGGATTTGTGATGAATCCGGAGATGGTAGCCAAGTACACACCGAAACTGGGCGAGAAGCCGTTCGTGCTCGGTAATACCTACGACGACGGCCTGGGGATCCGGATGGGCGAATCGGCCGGCGGCGCCACCCTGCACATGGATCAGATCTTCATTACCGCTCCGCCATACCCGCCGTCGATCCTGCTGACCGGCATCATCGTGAACAAGCTCGGACAGCGGTTTGTCGCCGAGGACTCCTACCATTCCCGCACTGCCGGGTTCGTCATGGATCAGCCGGACAGCACGGCGTATTTGATCGTGGACGAGGCGCACTTGGAACACCCCAAGATGCCGCTGGTCCCGTTGATCGACGGTTGGGAGACGGTCGCCGAAATGGAAGCCGCGCTCGGCATTCCGCAGGGCAACCTGGTCGCGACGCTGGACCGCTACAACACCTACGCCGCGCGCGGCGAGGATCCCGATTTCCACAAGCAGCCGGAATTCCTTGCGCCGCAAGACAAAGGACCGTGGGGCGCGTTCGACATGTCACTCGGCAAGGCGATGTATGCCGGATTCACCGTCGGCGGGCTGGCCACGTCCGTGGACGGGGAGGTGCTGCGCGAAGACGGCACGGTGGTGCCCGGCTTGTACGCGGTCGGGGCGTGCGCGTCCAATATCGCCCAGGACGGCAAGGGCTACGCCAGCGGTACGCAGCTCGGGGAAGGCTCGTTCTTCGGTCGCCGCGCCGGAGCGCACGCGGCAGCGGGAGCCCGGGCACGGCCGTAATCGGCGTACCGCACCGAGGCTGTAATTATGCAGGCAAAGTCCGAGTAAACCTCTGCGGATTTACCGCTTCGCCGCAACTCGGCCGAAATGCGCGGCCCGGAGCCGCTAAACCCGCGCGGGCTCCTTTTCCACCGGGCCCAACCGCCACTGGCCGCCGCCGAGCAAATGGAGCTCTTGTCGGTGATGCTGCTCAATGGTTGGCCGGTGGCTGACGCTCACCACGACGCAATCCGGCAATTCGGTGCGCAGGAGCTGGTAGAGAGCGAATTCCAGGCCCTCGTCGAGCGCCGAGGTGGCCTCGTCGAGGAAGACCGCCTTCGGCTTGGTGAGCAAGATGCGCCCGAACGCGACACGCTGCTGCTCACCCGGCGAAAGCACCTTGGCCCAATCCCGCTCTTCCTCGAGCCGGCCGATCAGCGGCGCGAGGGCCACCTTGGTCAACACGTCGTTCAGCTCATCATCGGAGATGTGGTCCGGCGAGTTGGGGTAGCACACCACGGTACGCAGGCTGCCCAGCGGCACATACGGCAACTGCGATAGGAACATCGTCGCGTTGTCGCCGTCGGGGCAGCACAGGGTCCCTGAAGCGTACGGCCACAATTCGGCCAAACTGCGCAGTAGCGTGGTTTTGCCGGCGCCCGAGCGCCCGGTGATCACCAGCGAGTCGCCTTCGTCCAACTGGACGTCCAGCGGGTCGATCAACTGGTCACCGGCCGGTGTGCGCACCTCGACATCGCGGAGCTCAATGGTCGTCTCCTCACTCGGCTTTACCAGCATGGTCGGCAGCGCCCGGCCCTTAGCGTTGGCATCGACCAGCCCATGCAACCGGATGATCGACGCCCGAAAGCCCGCGAAATTGTCGTAGTTGTTGCGGAAGAACGACAGCGAGTCCTGAATATTGCCGAACGCCGTCGCCGTTTGGCCGACATCGCCGAAGTCGATCCGGCCGGCGAACAGCCGTGGCGCCTGGATCACCCACGGCAACGGCACAATTGCCTGCGACACGGCAAAGTTCCAGCCGCCCCAAACAATGGTGCGCCGAACGAACTTGCGGTAGTTATCAATAATCGGAGTAAAGCGGTGCCACAGTTGCGCCCGCTCGACTCGTTCGCCCCGGTAGAAGCCCACCGCCTCCGCGGCGTCCCGCAACCGCACCAGGGCGTAGCGAAATGCGGCGTTGAGTTTCTCGTTGTTGAAGCTGAGCCAAATCAGTGGGCGCCCCAGCCAGACCGCGACCACGGTTCCGAGCAGCACGTAGATCAGAACGATCCAGAACATCGCGCGTGGCAACTCCAAGCCGAAGACGTTTAGATTCCCGGACAGGTTCCACAAGATCGCGGCAAACGAGATCACCGAGGCCACCGCGTTGACGGCCCCAAACAGCAAAGTATTTAGCGTCGAGTTGGACGGAACGTTCGGGGTACTACCGGCATTGGCGGTGAAGATGTCGACGTCCTGCTGGATACGCTGGTCCGGGTTGTCGATGGTGTGGTCGATGAACAGGTCCCGGTAGTAGGCCCTGCCGTCCAGCCAGTCGTCCGCGAGGTGGGCGGTCAGCCACATGCGCCAGGCGATGATGAATCGCTGCGTCAGGTAGATGTCCGCCATGTACCGAATGACATATAGCACCGCCAGCACGCTGAAGATCGCGATCGACATCCAAAAGCCATGGATCCCAGATTGTTTGACCTCGTCATTGCCCGCTGCAATGCCCTGGACGGCTTTCTGCACCGACGTAAGCAAGTCATTGCCCTGATAGCTGAACAACACCATGAGGCGCACCGACAGGAGAACCGACAGCAACAGCACGCCAAGCATCAGCCACACCTTGACGCTCGCTGGACCAACAAAGTATCCGCGCGTGATCCGCCAGAACTGTCGGCCCCAAGGCGTGAAATATCTGAACGCGAGAAGCGCGACCAGAAGGCAAACGGCCCCGATCGCCCAGGCTATGGCGACCCACCGGAAGGAATCAGTGAATGCCGCCGACCAGTCGATCGACGGCTTGAACGGCTTCGGGCCCATGGCCGATGTCTCCTTAAGGTCGAGGCCTCAAACAAAATCCTCCGGCGAAGGTACCCGAAAGTTCTGGATAGGCTGCGGCTATGAGTACCGACGCCGTCTCCACACCAACACTGCACGCCGGCCGGCTCATCGCGCGACGGCTCAAAGCAAGCGGCATCGACACCGTGTTCACGTTGTCGGGCGGCCACCTGTTTTCCATCTACGACGGGTGCCGTGACGAGGGTATCCGGCTGATCGACACCCGGCACGAGCAGACCGCGACCTTCGCCGCCGAGGGCTGGTCGAAGGTGACCAGGCGGCCGGGCGTGGCGGCGCTCACCGCCGGGCCGGGCGTCACCAACGGGATGAGCGCGATGGCGGCGGCGCAGCAGAACCAGTCGCCGCTGGTGGTGCTGGGCGGCCGGGCCCCCGCGCTGCGCTGGGGCATGGGCTCGCTGCAGGAGATCGACCACGTGCCGTTCGTGGCCCCGCTGGCTCGATTCGCGGCCACCGCGCAGTCGGCCGACGACGCCGGCCGGCTGGTCGACGACGCATTGCGGGCGGCGGTCGGCGCCCCGTCCGGTGTGGGATTCGTCGACTTCCCGATGGACCATGCCTTTTCGATGTCGGAAGACCCAGAGATTTTGGGCCGGCCCGGCGCCTTGACCGTCGCGCCGCAGCCCGCGATCCCGGACGACTTAGCCCTGGACCGCGCCGCCAGCCTGCTGTCCGCGGCGCAGCGGCCGGTGATCATGGCCGGCACCAACGTGTGGTGGGGACACGCGGAGGCGGCGCTGCTGCGCCTCGCCGAGGAACGACACATCCCGGTGCTGATGAATGGCATGGCTCGCGGCGCGGTGCCCGCCGACCATCCGATGGCGTTTTCCCGGGCGCGGGGAAAGGCCCTGGGCGCGGCCGACGTGGCGTTGGTCGTCGGCGTGCCGATGGATTTCCGGCTCGGCTTCGGCAAGGTTTTCGGGCCGCAAACCCAGCTCGTTGTGGCCGACCGCGCCGAACCCGACCGCGAGCACCCGCGTCCGGTCGCGGCCGGGCTCTACGGCGACCTCACGTCGATCCTCTCGGCCTTGGCCGGGGCGGGTGGCACCGACGACCACCAGGACTGGATCGACGAGCTCCGGACGGCCGAGAGCGAGGCGCGCGGCCTGGAGAAGTCCGAGCGCGGCGACGACCGGATTCCGCTGCACCCGATGCGCGTGTACGCGGAGCTGGCGCCGCTGCTGGACCGCGACGCCATCGTCGTGATCGACGCCGGCGATTTCGGGTCCTACGCCGGCCGAGTGATCGACAGCTATCTGCCGGGCTGTTGGCTGGACAGCGGCCCCTTCGGCTGCCTCGGTTCGGGCCCCGGTTATGCCCTGGCCGCCAAGCTGGCCCGACCGGACCGTCAGGTCGTGCTGCTGCAGGGCGACGGCGCATTCGGATTCAGCGGCATGGAGTGGGACACCTTGGTCCGGCACAACGTGCCCGTCGTGTCGGTGATCGGCAACAACGGGATCTGGGCTCTCGAAAAGCACCCCATGGAGGCGTTGTACGGCTACTCGGTGGTGGCGGAATTGCGTCCGGGCACACGCTACGACGAGGTGGTGCGCGCCCTGGGTGGCCACGGCGAACTTGTGGGCGCGCCCGCCGAGCTGCGCCCGGCGCTCGAACGTGCCTTCGCCAGTGGCCTGCCGGCCGTCGTCAACGTGCTCACCGACCCGAGCGTCGCCTATCCACGCCGATCCAACCTCGCTTGATCCGAGCTCACCCTCGCCACCGCGTACCGTTGACCTGTGCCAAAGACCACCCGCACTCAACCTGGCCGCCTGAGTAGCCGATTCTGGCAACTGCTGGGCGCCAGCACCGAAAAGAACCGGAGCCGATCCCTGGCCGGGGTCACCGCCTCGTCGGAATACGACGACGAAGCCGCAGATCTCAGCGACGAGAAACTGCGCAAGGCGGCCGGGTTACTCAAACTCGACGATCTCGCGGAGTCGGCCGACATCGCGCAGTTCCTCGCGATCGCCAGGGAAGCCGCCGAGCGGACGACGGACTTGCGGCCGTTCGATGTCCAGCTACTTGGTGCGCTCCGCATGCTCGCCGGTGACGTGATCGAGATGGCCACCGGTGAGGGCAAAACGCTCTCCGGCGCGATCGCCGCGGCCGGATACGCCCTTGCCGGGCGGCACGTGCACGTGGTGACCATCAACGACTACCTGGCCCACCGCGACGCGGAGTGGATGGGCCCGCTGCTTGAGGCCATGGGGCTGACGGTCGGCTGGATCACCGCGGAGTCGACGAGCGAGGATCGCCGGGCGGCCTACGGTTGCGACGTCACCTACGCCTCGGTCAACGAGATCGGCTTCGACGTACTGCGCGACCAGCTGGTGACCGACGTCGACGACCTGGTGTCACCCAATCCCGACGTGGCGCTCATCGACGAAGCGGACTCCGTGCTGGTCGACGAGGCGCTGGTGCCGCTCGTGTTGGCCGGCACCACCCACCGGGAGACGCCGCGGCTGGAGATCATCAAGCTGGTCGGGGAACTGGCCGCGGACACCGACTACGACACCGACTCCGACAGCCGCAATGTCCACCTGACCGATGTGGGCGCACGCAAGGTCGAGAAGGCGCTCGGCGGCATCGACCTGTACTCCGAGGAGCACGTCGGCACCACGCTGACCGAAGTCAACGTCGCGCTGCACGCACACGTTCTCCTGCAGCGCGACGTGCACTACATCGTGCGGGACGACGCGGTGCACCTGATCAACGCCTCGCGCGGCCGCATCGCGCAGCTGCAGCGCTGGCCGGACGGACTGCAGGCCGCGGTCGAGGCCAAGGAGGGCATCGAGACCACCGAGACGGGCGAGGTGCTCGACACCATCACGGTGCAGGCGCTGATCAACCGCTACGCAACCGTGTGCGGCATGACCGGCACCGCGCTGGCCGCCGGCGAGCAACTTCGCCAGTTCTACAAGCTCGGTGTTTCGCCGATTCCGCCCAATACTCCCAACATTCGTGAGGACGAGACCGACCGGGTCTATATCACGGCGGCCGCCAAGAACGACGCGATCGTCGCGCACATCGCCGAAGTCCACGAGACCGGGCAGCCGGTGCTGGTCGGCACCCGCGACGTGGCCGAATCCGAGGAGTTGCACGAGCGGCTGCTGCGCCGGGGCATACCCGCGGTCGTGCTCAACGCGAAGAACGACGCCGAGGAGGCGAAAGTGATCGCCGAGGCCGGCGAGTTCGGCACGGTCACGGTGTCCACCCAGATGGCCGGGCGCGGCACCGATATCCGGCTCGGCGGGTCGGACGAAGCCGACCACGACAGGGTCGCCGAACTGGGCGGGCTGCACGTCGTCGGCACTGGTCGGCATCACACGGAACGGCTCGACAATCAGTTGCGCGGCCGCGCCGGACGCCAGGGCGACCCCGGGTCCTCGGTGTTCTTTTCGAGTTGGGAAGACGACGTCGTCGCCGCCAACCTGGACCACAACAAGCTGCCCATGCAGACCGACGAGGACGGCCGGATCGTCAGCCCCAAGGCGGCGGGGATGCTCGACCATGCCCAGCGCGTCGCCGAGGGCCGGATGCTGGACGTCCACGCGAACACCTGGCGCTACAACCAGTTGATCGCCCAGCAGCGCGCCATCATCGTCGATCGGCGAAACACGTTGCTGCGCACCGCAACCGCGCGCGAGGAACTCGCCGAGCTGGCGCCGAAGCGGTACGAGGAGCTGGCTGACGACTTGTCGGAAGAACGGCTCGAGAAGATCTGCCGGCTGATCATGCTGTATCACCTCGACCGCGGCTGGGCGGATCATCTGGCGTACCTGGCCGACATCCGCGAAAGCATCCACCTGCGCGCGCTGGGCCGGCAGAATCCGCTGGACGAGTTCCACCGGTTGGCCGTCGACGCGTTCGCGTCGCTCGCCGCCGACGCGATCGAGGCGGCTCAACAGACGTTCGAAACCGCAAACGTGCTCGAGGAGGAGCCGGGGCTGGACCTGTCCAAGCTGGCGCGACCGACGTCGACGTGGACATACATGGTCAACGACAACCCACTGTCGGATGACACGCTGTCGACCCTGAGCCTGCCCGGGGTGTTCCGCTAAAACCACGGTGGCGTTGCGTACGGTCTCAGGTCCGTCGTGCGGACCCCTTCGTCGCAGGGATAAGGTCACGGCTCATGGAGCACGTGTCTCCGCCCGACCGGGTGCTCACAGTGCCCAACGCCCTGAGCGCCATCCGTCTGGTGCTCATCCCGGTGTTCGCATACGCGCTGCTGTTCGCACACGCCAACGGCTGGGCGGTCGCGATTCTGATGTTCAGCGGGGCCTCCGACTGGGCTGACGGCAAGATTGCCCGGTCGTTGAACCAGTCCTCGCGGTTGGGCGTTCTGCTTGACCCGGCGGTGGACCGCCTCTACATGGTCGCCGTGCCCATCGTGATGGCAATCGATGGAATCGTGCCGTGGTGGTTCGTCATCACGCTGCTGGTGCGCGACGTGCTGCTGGCGGCGACCCTGCCGGTGCTTCGGAGTCGCGGACTGTCGGCGCTGCCGGTGACCTACGTGGGCAAGGCCGCGACCTTCGCCTTGATGTCAGGCTTTCCGCTGGTCCTGTTGGGCAGCTGGGACGCGTTGTGGAGCCGCATCATCGGGGCCTGCGGCTGGGGCTTTTTGGGCTGGGGTCTGTATATGTACCTGTGGGCGTTTGTGCTGTATGCGGTGCAGATGACGTTGGTCGTGCGCCGAATGCCCAAGGTGAAAGACGTTGCCCGGCAGCCGGTCGCACCCAAAGGAGGTGAGCATGGCTGACGCGGACCGCCTGCTCGGCGGCTATGACCCCAATGCCGGCCGTAGCGCCCACGAGGCGAGCCGGCCAATGCTGCTCCCGGTGCCGTCCCTGCTGCGCGTGTTGCTGTCGGAGCACCTGGACCCCGGTTACGCCGCCGCAGCCGCCAAACGTAGCGGCTCTGCCACACCACAGGGCGCAGGGGAACGCTCCTTCGGCTGGCTCTGGCAGGCCCTGGCGGCGCTGCTGATCGCCACGGTATTTGCCGCCGCGGTCGCGCAGGCCCGCTCGGTTGCTCCAGGTGTGCGCAGCGCGCAGCAGCTGCTGGTGCGAAGCGTGCGTTCGACGGAATCCGATGCGGCCAACCTGGGCCGGCAGCGCAGCGCGCTGTCGACTCGAGTAGACGACGTGCAGCGACACGCGCTGGCAGACGACGCCGAAGGGCAGCGGCTGCTGTCCCGTCTCGACGCGCTCAGCCTGGCGGCGGCGAGCAGACCGGTCGTCGGCCCCGGCCTGACGGTCACTATCACGGATCCCGGTGTCAGCCCGAATCTTTCCGACGTGTCCAAGCAGCGGGTCAACGGCAGCAGGCAAATCATCCTGGACCGTGATCTGCAGCTGGTCGTCAACTCGTTGTGGGCGAGCGGCGCCGAAGCAATCTCGGTCGGTGGCGTCCGGATCGGTCCAAACGTGACCATCCGCCAAGCCGGCGGCGCGATCCTGGTCGACAACAACCCGACCGGCAGCCCGTACACGATCCTCGCCGTCGGGCCGCCGCACGCGATGCGAGACGTCTTCGATCACAGCCCGGGCCTACAGCGTCTTCGGCTGCTCGAGGCCACCTACGGCGTCGCCATCACCCTGAATGTCGCCGACGGTCTTTCGCTGCCCGCCGGATCGATCCGGGATGTCAAGTTCGCCAAACAGATTGGGCCCTAGGTGACAAAGCTCGTGAGACGGACGCCCCTGAGAGAGAAGCGGACGGGAAACCGAGCATGATCGGTATCGCGGCGCTTGCGGTGGGCATCGTGCTGGGCTTGGTCTTTCACCCCGCCGTCCCGGAGGTCATCCAGCCCTATTTGCCGATCGCGGTGGTGGCTGCGCTGGACGCGGTGTTCGGTGGGCTGCGTGCTTACCTCGAACGGATCTTTGACCCCAAGGTCTTCGTGGTTTCGTTCGTGTTCAACGTCTGCGTGGCCGCGCTGATCGTCTACGTCGGGGACCAACTGGGCGTTGGCACGCAATTGTCCACCGCCATCATCGTTGTGTTGGGTATCCGGATCTTCGGCAATGCCGCGGCGCTGCGGCGCCGGCTGTTCGGGGCCTGACGGAGATGAGGTCAGCGTGAGCCAGGACGACCCGGACGACCGCGCCGCCTCGAAGGCGAACGACGGTGCGCAGCGCGGCCGGCACGAACTGCCGGCGCACACGCCGCGCCCCGAGATCGGATCGGTTCAGCGCACGGGGTTGTCCGCACTGCTGCGCGGCGGTCGCTCCCGTCCGGTCTTCGGCGCGCTGGCGGTCCTGTTGTGTCTGGTCTTGGGGATCGCCATCGTCACCCAGGTCCGCCAGAACAAGTCGGGTGATTCGCTGGATACGGCGCGCCCCGCAGACCTGTTGGTGCTGTTGGATTCGCTGCGCCAGCGCCAGGCCACACTCAACACCGAAGTTAGCGAACTTCAGAACACACTGAATTCGCTGCAGGCCTCAGGCAACACAGATCAGGCCGCCATCCAAAGCGCCCAGGCCAGGCTGGCTGCGCTGTCGATACTGGCCGGCTCCGTGGGCGCCACCGGGCCGGGCGTCACCCTCAAGATCGAGGACCCGGGGCCCGGGGTGTCACCGGAAGTGATGCTCGACGTGATAAACGAGTTGCGCGCCGCCGGCGCCGAAGCGATCGCGATCAACGATGCGCACCAGTCGGTGCGGGTAGGTGTCGATACCTGGATAGTGGGTACGCCTGGCGCGTTGACCGTCGACACCAAGACGCTCTCGCCGCCGTATTCGATTCTGGCGATTGGCGATCCGCCCACGCTGGCCGCGGCCATGAACATTCCCGGCGGCGCGGAGGACAGCATCAAGCGGGTCGGCGCGCGGATGTCGGTACAACAGGCCGACCGCGTGGACGTGACCACCTTGCGACAACCGAAACCGCACCAATACGCTCAGCCCGTCAAGTGACCAACCGAGACCCGAACAGGATCACCAGTGAGCGATATCCCGGCCGATCTGCGTTACACCGCCGAACATGAGTGGGTTCGACGAAGCGGGGACGACACCGTGCGGGTCGGAATCACAGACTTTGCGCAGTCCGCACTCGGCGATGTCGTTTTCGTTCAGCTGCCCGACGTGGGCAGCGAGGTGACCGCAGGGGAATCCTTCGGCGAGGTTGAATCGACGAAATCGGTGTCGGACCTGTTTGCGCCGGTCTCGGGCACGGTATCTGCGGTCAACGGCGATCTGGACGACAGTCCGCAGCTGGTCAACTCCGACCCGTACGGGGCAGGCTGGTTGCTGGACGTGCAGGTTTCGGATGCCGACGAGCTCGAGGCAACCATTTCGACGCTGCTGGACGCTGAGGCCTACCGCGGAACGCTGGCCGAATGACGATTGCTAATGTGCCTGCCAGCCCCGCGCGCCATCACGAGTGGACGCCATCCCCACCCGCGTGGGGCGGTAGCCCGACAATCGGGCTGCATATCATCCGGTGGGGGGCACATTCCGGACTAGTGCGCGGTAACGTCGACACATCAGAATTAGAAGGCGGTAATCGCCAGCACGGGGCGAAGAAACCGACGGGAAACCGGCCAAACGGCCGGGTCAGATAACGCCACAGCGGCCAGTGAGGAGCAGCGGGTGACGGACATGGACAAGGACCAGACTTCTGACGAAGTCACCGTGGAGACGACTTCCGTCTTCCGTGCCGACTTCCTCAACGAACTGGACGCGCCCGCCCAAGCGGGGACCGAGACCGCGGTATCCGGGGTCGAAGGACTCCCGGCCGGCTCGGCGCTGCTGGTCGTCAAACGGGGACCGAACGCGGGATCGCGGTTTCTGCTCGACCAACCCATCACGTCCGCCGGCCGGCATCCCGACAGCGACATCTTCCTCGATGACGTCACCGTCAGCCGTCGCCACGCCGAATTCAGGTTGGAGAGTAACGAATTCCACGTCGTCGACGTCGGTAGCCTCAACGGCACCTACGTCAACCGTGAGCCCGTGGATTCCGCGGTGCTCGCGAACGGTGACGAAGTGCAGATCGGCAAGTTCCGCTTGGTGTTCTTGACCGGGCCCAAGCAAGGTGACGAAAACGGAGGATCCGGAGGCTAGTGAGCGCACCCGATAGCCCCGCGCTTGCCGGGATGTCGATCGGGACGGTCTTGGACCTGTTGAGGCCGGATTTCCCCGATGTCACAATTTCCAAGATTCGTTTCTTGGAGGCTGAGGGACTGGTGACGCCGCGGCGCGCCGCGTCGGGTTACCGGAGGTTCACCGCATACGACTGCGCACGGCTGCGCTTCATCCTCACCGCCCAGCGTGATCACTACCTACCGCTGAAGGTGATCAGGGCACAGCTGGACGCCCAGCCCGACGGTGAACTTCCCCCGATCGGATCGCCTTACGGTGTACCGCGATTGGTTCCGGTAGCGGCCAACGGGGAGGTGGGTGTCGCCGCCGAGGCTGGCTCCGGGGTCGGATCCGCCGCGGCGGCGGTGGCTCCCACCCGCGTCCGGCTGAGTCGAGAAGACCTCCTGGAGCGCTCGGGAGTGGACGACGAACTGCTAACGGCGCTGCTCAGAGCCGGGGTGATCACCACCGGCGCGGGCGGTTTCTTCGACGAACACGCCGTCGTGATCCTGCAGTGCGCGCGGGCGCTGTCCGAATACGGCGTCGAGCCGCGGCATCTGCGCGCCTTCCGCTCGGCGGCCGACAGGCAATCGGATCTGATCGCCCAAATCGCCGGGCCGGTGGTCAAGGCGGGCAAGGCCGGCGCCCGGGATCGTGCCGATGACCTGGCCCGTGAGGTGGCAGCACTCGCCATCACGCTGCACACGTCGTTGGTCAAGTCTGCGGTTCGCGACGTTCTGCACCGCTGAGGATTAGACTTCGTTGGACAGCTTGGTGTTCGGCGGCGTGGAGAGACATGATGTTCGACCGCGTCGTCGCGCCTACTGTGAGTGAGACCATCGCGGCATGTGCGGAGGGCAGACGCAAATGGGTGAAGTTCGTGTTGTCGGCATTCGCGTAGAGCAGCCGCAGAACCAGCCGGTGCTGTTGCTTCGCGAGGCCAACGGTGACCGATACCTGCCAATTTGGATCGGTCAGTCCGAGGCCGCTGCCATCGCCCTTGAGCAGCAAGGTGTTGAACCGCCTCGCCCGTTGACGCATGACTTGATCAGGGATCTCATTGCGGCGCTTGGGCATTCGCTGAAAGAGGTGCGCATCGTCGATCTCCAGGAAGGCACTTTTTACGCTGACCTGGTCTTCGACCGAAACATCACGGTATCGGCGCGCCCCTCGGATTCAGTGGCGATAGCACTGCGGGTCGGCGTTCCGATCTACGTCGAGGAAGCCGTGCTTGCCCAGGCCGGGCTGCTCATCCCCGACGAGAGCGACGAGGAGGCCAACACCGCCGTCCGTGAGGACGAGGTGGAGAAGTTCAAGGAGTTTCTCGACAGCGTGTCGCCCGACGATTTCAAGGCCACCTAGCCCTCGGCGAATCGCACGATCTCTGCCCTGACGATGCGATTCTGCTGGGGGTACCTCCCGCTTGCGGGGGACTGTTCGGCGCGCGGGTGCGAACCCACTACGCTGGAGATCGACATTACGGACGTATCTCATCTGGCACTTGATGTCGACACGCTGGCGGATAGCACCCCCAGTTAGGCGTGCGGCGGCCATACTTTGATTACGACTTAAGGCACGACAGCTATCGAAAAGCGTAAGCTCTCTAGCACTCGGGCCTGAATAAACGTGGCTGCGGTGCAGCCAGGGACGCAGCTAGAGACGAAGCGCGATCGGCGAGAGGAACCACCGTGAGCGAGCAGCCACGTCAAGAGCAACTGGACCTAGCCGACCACGCGAACGCCGCGAGCAGTGACTCCAACGTCACCGCACCGAGCGGTCCCGTGCAACCCGGGCTGTTCCCCGACGATTCCGTGCCCGATGAGCTGGTCGGCTACCGCGGGCCGAGCGCCTGCCAGATCGCCGGAATCACGTACCGGCAGCTGGACTACTGGGCCCGTACGTCGCTGGTGGTCCCGTCGATCCGCAGCGCGGCAGGCTCGGGCAGCCAGCGGCTCTACTCGTTCAAGGACATCCTGGTTCTCAAGATCGTCAAGCGGTTGCTGGACACCGGTATCTCGCTGCACA